>Ga0181527_1002008_pt1 | contig 19832 bp, 18 predicted proteins | sample PEATcosm2014_Bin_30_FD_119762 | JGI IMG/M metagenome (GOLD analysis project Ga0181527, IMG submission 119762) | Peatland microbial communities from MTU Mesocosm Facility, Houghton, MI, USA - PEATcosm2014_Bin06_60_metaG | ecosystem: Environmental > Terrestrial > Soil > Wetlands > Peat | place...
CACTCGGCCTGCTCGGCCGTCTACCGCAGGACCAAGGACATCCGCCTCACCCAGCGCTTTGCCCGGCACAAGTCGATCTTGACGACGGCGGTCTACTCGCACCCCACCGATGAGGACCTGCTTCGTGCGGTCACCGGGCTGCCCTGCTGAAGAAGGGCGAGTGCAAGTCGGCGTGCTATCCTGGCCACCATGAACGGAGGAGCCATGGAGACCACGATTAGCGCTTGTTGGATGTTGGCGCTCCACGAACGACAGCCCTCTGGTCTCGCGCCCAGCTACGAATCAGATGGGATGAGGAGGCCGTCCTCCCCCAGCCGAACCCAACCATCCTTTGAGGTCGCGGTGGACGATGTCGCACGCGTGTGCGGCGGAAAGTGCCATGCGGTCTGGCAACTTGGCGAGCGATAACCCCGATGGTAGTATCCTGTGGCTCGGTCGGCCGGGACAGGTCTGTGGAAGCAACTGCAGCCTTCACTGCCGCCGCGGATAAGGAGGACACGATGCCGAAACAGAGCGAGTTCGGGTGCAAGAAGTGCGGCGCGGTAGTTCACGTTGACATTCAGCCATGGGGTGAGCGAGTTGAGGTGAGCACGAAGGACGGGAAGATCCACGACTCGTTCGGAAAGATTGAGCTTCAGTGCAAGAAGTGCAGCAAGGCGGTAGCCGTTCTCAGCCTGGCCCCAGTTTGAGACCGTATTTCACCGACTCGCAGTCGTACGGGTCTCGGGCACCTGGCTTCCCCGATGCCCGTGTTGTCACCACTGGCGGTTCAGTTGGTCAGGTGGTCGAGTGTAGGCCCGCAGAAAGGCTGTGACTTGAGGCGCTCAGATGTTGTGTAGTTCGATTAGAGCCCCCAGACGAAGCGATGAAGCCGGTGCGTTGGGAGCTTGCTTTTGACGTACCTTGCGCTGTCTACAGAGAGAACCTTGGCTGGCGCTGCCGCTGCTCACAGGTTCCTGTGAATCTTCGCGTGGTGGTCGACCGCAAGAACCGAGCCGTCTCGGTCTTCAGCTACCTACTTGTCCTTGCCAGTCTTCTTGGCTTTCTCGTTCTTGGCCTTGGCGTTCTTTTGAGCTTCTGCAGCCTTGGCTTCCAGTCGCGCTGTCTCTCGTACCATCCCGGAGTTGGAGGTTCCAATGCGTGCTACTTGGCTCGATTTTTTCGCGAACTTCTTCACCTCGCGACGGGCAACGGACTGTCTGGGGATTCTTGATTTCACCGGATGTCGCGAACTCTGGCTTCAAGGCCAGATGGCGCTCCACTTGCGGGATAGCCTCGATGAGACACCTCCCAAATGTCCTGAGTGTCGCGCGTTCGATACGAACGCTCTTCTCAGCAAGGGGCTGGGGCGGCAAGATCTCGCGCTATGGCGCGACCTGGGAAAGACCGATCTCGCGGCGGCACTCGAACTCAAGATTCTAGGAGGAGAATATCAACCCAAGACCTTGCTGGGCGCTGGCGGCATGGAGGCTGTACGCCGGTACTGGAACGACATCCAGCGCCGCCCCGGGAAACTCGCCCGTATCCGGAAGGGGACTACGAACTGGGGCCTAATTGGCGACTACCAGCGGCTCGCTGACTTGAAACGCCAATGCCCTTCCGCCGATATGGTGCTCTGTCTACTCGTCGACAACCGCAAGAAGACGAAGGTCGGCTTGGCCAGAAGTGACACTGCCCTTGCGAACGTCCTGGAGGGTATCCACTTCGCATCGAGGGCCGAGTACCGCCAGGTCGAGTGCGTTGCGGATCCAAGGATCCAGTTTCGACTTTGGCGTATTGGGGCGGAGCAGTGTTGAGGCACACAACAACAAATACCCGAACTCGCGAGAATGAAAGCGCATACCGAGCGGCCTGAACCCGGTACGTCCATCTCGGGCGGCATCGGCGCCTACGTCGGCGTGGCCCTTCTTGGCATGTTCTTCACCGGCTTCGTGGTGGCCACCTTCGCAAGGCGACTGGTGCCCTTCTCGGCTGGCGTCTTCTGGCTGGTCGCCGTGGCAACCACGGTCATGCTGGTCGTCGTCCTCACCCGGCTCCTGCGCCGTGTCCTGCTGGCGTTGCACCTCGTCGCGATTTTCGGCGTCATCGGTCTGAGCTTCTTCGGCCTGTGCCTCTCGCTCCAGTCCTATGCCGGGAGCTTCGCCGGCCAACTTCCCCACCGCATCCCGTTCCACGCCAAGGCCATCATCGCGGTAGCCACCCCGGCCAACACCCTGCTGCGCGACCTGGCGGCCGCAGCCTTGGGGTTCCCCATGAAGGACGAAATGGCCAAGGCCGAGGCCTTCTACTCCGCGCAGATCCATCCGGTTGCGCTGCCGGGAAAACCCACGAATGTCATGTTCTCGACCGCATGGGATCTCGTCGCCTTCGAGGCAGACCGGACCGTGAAAGTACATCGCGCTCGCACCCTGGACCACGCCGCCTCAATCCCGTGTGTTGAGCCTTCCTTGATCAGCTTCATGCGCACCACGGTTTCCTTGGTGCTGGCCTGCACGGAAAGGGGATCGCGGGCCCTTCTCGCCGTCGACCTGCTGACCGGGCGTGTGGCACGCGCCCCGGTTCCTGCCGGCTGCCAGGGCTGCGTGCTCAGTCACGAGGGCACCGATTCCCTGGCCGTCCTGGAGGGCGACACGGTCTCCTTTTTGCACGTGCCCACCCTGGCGAAGGACGCGATCGTGAAGCTCGACGGTGCGGCTACGATGGGGAGCGCCAAGACACCCTGCGCGCTCGTCGGTCGGCGCATCTTCCACGTCGACCGCGGCGGACTGGCGGTTTCCGCTGGCGATCCAGCAACCTCCCGACACCTCGTCGACACCGTCTTCGAACCCAATCGCCTCACCAGCTCCGCCGATGGACGGTACTTGGCAGCGCTCGGCACCACCGACGGGCTCCTGCGTAAGCACCCCGACGCTGTCGTCATCGACAGCGAGAGCGGCGCGCTCGTGTGGCAGCCGTCGGATACCAAGATGGTCTCGTTCTTGGGCAACACCGATCTGGCGCTCGCGCAAGAGGACATGTCATGGGGCTATCGCCTGTGGCTTCGCGACCTGCGCACCAACCAACAGCAGCACTGGGACTTCCTGACTGCCACGGGTATCGACCAAGCGACTGCGCTCGCGTGGGGCGGGCTGCTTCTGACGACCGACCGGTTCTCCAAGCTGCCGCACGACTACTACCTTCTTGAACTGGCCGCGGTTCCCGGCCTCGGGCCCACCGTCAAGGATGCGCTCGCGCACGCCCCTGCGGAGAGGGGGCCACGGCGCCTTTGACGTTGGCCTCCGTGCCCGCGCTGGCGCGGAAGAAGCAGCTATGTCCCGTGCCCGGCTGCAAGAACCCGGCGGAGCCGGTGTTCGGCATGGTCTGCAAGGACCACAGGGTCATAGTCGGGCGCTGCCGCCCGCCGGCGGCTCGGATTACAATTCTCCCAGCGACCCTTTCGCGATTGCGAGCGCGGAATTATACGACCCAAGCGCCGGAGCGTTCACGGCCACCGGCAGCATGTCCGCGGCAAGGTACGACCACACGGCGACCTTGCTGGCGAGTGGGAAGGTGCTCATCGCCGGCGGTGCCAATGTCGTCGGGTTACTGGCGAGCGCGGAACTATACGACCCAAGCGCCGGGACATTTGCCGCAACTGGCAGCATGAGCGTGGCGAGGACGGGTCCCACGGCGACGCTGTTGTACAACGAGATGGTGCTCATCGTCGGCGGAGCTAACTCCGCCAGTGGCATGCCTCTCGCGAGTGCGGAGCTGTACGACGAATAGCCCGGACAGCGAGCGCCAGCCACAAGACGCTCGCGCCAAGCGGCGAGCCACGATGTCTGCGCACGCCTCCCTCAGATCGTCCTTCCCCGCGCACATGGAAAGCGGCCATTCCGCACCGTGGCGGCCAAGGCCGTGAATCGCTGAAAATCCGCAGGATTTCGAAGGGCGGCTTTCTTGGAATTGCCGCTTTTAAGCAATAGTGGCAATCCGCATTGTACCAGTCCCGACATCACCAGCAGGATCGCCAATCGCCACCAGAATCGGTTGCGCCACGATGACGGTCCAGACTGTTCCCGAGTTGATGTCATCTTTGATCCCTTTCGCTCAACCCCAGTGGTAAGGGGCGTAAACGGCGCCACGCCAGACAGTTGGGCGTTGTTGGATCAGGGGATTCAGCGCGTACCGGGCGGCGTCGATCCCGTGATTGTGCTTGTCCACGATGTCGGGCATCACGTCGCCGGTGAGCCTGTCGACCTTGTAGCTGTACAACCTGCACTCCTGCGCGAAATTGCGACAGCGCGGGTGCACGACGATCGCATCGTAAGACCGCAAGTGTGCCACCCCGTCTTCTACCGAGCCCCGCCACTTGGGACATCCCTCGATGCGGAACCCGGCGCGCGCCATATGGGAGATGGTCTCGGGTCGCGCGCAGTCGGCGCGAATCATGTACCGCCGCACGTCCGGCACGCTGTCGAACAGCGCGGGCGTGTCCACCAGGTCGCAGCCCACCTTGACCGCCTCGTGCTCGACGTACAGCACGCGATGTGACGGGGGCGATTTGCGCTCCTGGGTCGCGGCGATAACCTCATCCCTGGACGGCAACCGCTGCTCAATCCATAGCCGCACCAAGGCCGTCGGATCGTTGGCGAATCCCCAGTCAGCCCCGAAGTAGGGCCCATGCCAGCCCTTCTGCGGCGTGAACGCGTCGATCCGCCACTTGCCTGCCAACACCTGAGCATCGCTTCTCCCGACCGTCTCGCCCTCCCACACGTGCATGTACGCTTCCGGGTCCGTGCGCCGGAGGAGCTCAGCCTCCTGCCTGAGCTCGTCGGGCAGCCATGGGTTGTCCTTCCACGACACCCTCCGAACGATCGCGCCTGGCGGTGGGTTGACCACGAAACGCTGATAGGTCGGGTCAGACTCCTGTGCCGGATTGAACGTGACCCAAATTTCCGAGCCAGCCTTGCGGATGGTCGGCACGAGAATCTCCCATGACCGCTCACTGACCCGCTCGGCCTCCTCCACCCAGCAGATGTCGACTCCCTCCAGGGATTTGATCGACTCGACGTTGTAGCGCAGGCCCACGAAGATGAACTCCGTGCCGTTGGCGCCCAGAATGGTGGTGTTCTGGACCTGGTAGAAATTGCCCAGGCCCATCAGCGCGATCTGGTCGGCGAGCAACCGGTGGACGCTGTCCGCGATGCTATTCTGGAATTCGCGCGCACACAGGATCCGCAGGGTGCGGTCGACGCCTGCGAGCAACAGTGTGCGAGCTGCCGACCAGCTCTTCAGTCCGCCGCGCCCGCCGTACAACACTTTGTAGCGAGCCCGCTCGCGGCACAGGAACGCCGCCGCCTCCCCGATCTCAATGGACCCGGGCTGGCTCTGCGCTGCTTCCACTGCTTCCGGTTCCATCACCCACGATCGAAGCCACTGAGACCGGCGAGAAGCGTTGGGCACAAGTTTCGTTGTCGGCGTGCTACGCGTCGAATACGGGTGGGGGACTGGGCGGCTGGGCCGAGCTTGCGTCGTCTGAAGAGGTCGAAGAATCGCATGCGGTCTCCTGTCAGTAGTACTGGAAAGGGTCGCCCCCTTCTTGGCGGATCAGGGGTTGAAGCGCATAGCGGATGGCGTCCCAGCAGTGGTCATGTCCGGGCTTCAAGGCCGGCTGCACGTCTCCGGTCAGTCTGTCGGTCTTGTAGCTGTAGAGGCGCGCCTCCTCGATCATGTGCTTGCACCGAGGGTGAATGACGATCTTCTCAAATCCGCGTAGAAACGAGATCCCGTCCTCGACGCTGCCGGGCCACTTGTCCGCGGCCTCGCAGTCAAACTGAGCGCTGGCCACGTGGCTGATGGTCTCGGGCCGCGAGTTGTCAGCGCGAATCACGTAGCGGCGCGAGTCTGGCACCTGGTCGAATAGCTTAGGCGTGTCCACTATGTCGCAGCCGATGCCGTAGGCTTCGTACTCGACGTACAGCCGCTTGTCATGCACCCACGTTTTGACCAGCACCGTGGGGTCCTGGCTGAAGCCCCAATCGGCGCCAAAGTATGGGCCGTCCCACGTCGGGGGGTCGGGCTCAAAGCCGTCGATGACCCATTTCCCGTTGAATACCTGCGCGTCGCTACGGGTCCACGTCTCGCCGCCCCACACGTGGTCATAGGCATCTGGGTCGGTGCGCAGCATGTCCTCGGCCTGTTTGCGCAGCACGGCCGGCAACCACGGGTTGTCCTTCCAGCCGACCTTGACCACGATGGCGTCATCGCGCTTCCTGACCACAAAGCGTTGGTAGGTCGGGTCCGTCTCCATGCCGGGATTGAACGTCACCCAGATCTCCGACCCAGGCACGCGGATTGTCGGTTCAAGCACCTGCCACGATTCCTCCGAGACCGCCTCGGCTTCCTCGACCCAGCAAATGTCAATGCCCTCCAGGGACTTCAGTGACGTGATGTTGTGCCGCAGACCTGCGAAGATGAACTCGGTGCCGTTGGTGCCCTGGATGGTGGCCTTCTGGACCGTGTACAGGTCGCCCATGTCCATCAGCACGATCTGGTCCGCCAGTAGGCGATGCACGCTGTCAGCGATGGAGTTCTGGAATTCGCGAGCGCAGAGGATCCGCATCCGTCGCTCGCCGCCCATCAGCAGCAAGGTGCGGGCTGCCGACCAGGACTTCAGGCTGCCGCGGCCCCCGTACAGGACCTTGTAGCGGGCGCGCTCGCGATACAGAAAGGCTGCCGCCTTTCCGATCTCGATGGAGGTGGGCTCAGCCTGCCTTGCTTGCGCTGTTTCCGTTTCCATCTCCGACCGGGGCGTCCGACTTTTCGACATGCTTGGCATCGACCCAGCGGACTTCGAGAATCTTGGGGCGAAGCGAGTCGTCAGGGTTGCGTACGTCGATGGCTTGCGGTGGCAGGCCCACGTCGTAGGCGAGCAGCACCCGCGCAGCCGGAACATGGTCCCGGCGCCGGCGGTCGATAGCCGTCGTGTAGAGCGCGAGCAGAAGGTTTTCTCGACGAGAGTGACGGCTGGCGGGCTCGGCGCGCTCGGCCAGAAATTCGCGCAACTCGCCCAGCCCGATCTTCCCGTTTCGCCCGGAAGGATTCCGTACCTCCCCCGACTTGACGGAACGCAAGTTCGGGTAGTGGGGCAGAGCCTTGGTTTCCTCTTCAGCCATGAGACACCTCGACGACCCGGGCCGACCGAGCACTCTCGCGCCGTTCCTGAGAGGAGCGCCCGTGGAGATCTTGAGTGATGCCGGGGCTTCGCATTCATCGCCTCGGGATGATTCCAGCCGCAGCTGCGGCTGATGACGGCGGCATCGGAGCCGTGTGTTGAGCCTGCTGCCCTGGCCTGGATTCGACCGCTGCCTCAGACACCTGCGGATCTTGCTCGACAGCAGGTTTTGGAAAGACTTCGATCCCCTCGTACGGCTCGCTCTCGCAGGCCTGCTCCCCATACCCGCACGACCGGATTATTCTCAACATCCGCTCCAATCCCTCGACCATCTCTTCGGGCGATTTAGCTGGGGGCTCGTCGTAATCCGTCGTTTGGATCGGGCCGCCATTTGGTCCGCTGAGTTCGACCGCCTCCACAGGCTTCCCCACGTGATAGGCGAGCAGCACCCGCGCCGCTGCGACGTGGTCCTTACGCCGACGATCGATGGCGGTGGTGTAGAGCGCAAGCCAGATGTTTTCACAGCGGGTGTGTCCGGCGGCTGGCTCGGCCCGAGCCTCCAGAAACTCTCGGAGCTTGGCCATCGTGGTCGCCCCATTCCGCCCCGTTGGATTCCTGACTTCGCCCGGCTTGATGGGTCGCAGGTTGCGGTAGCGATGGTTGGGATCTTCATCCATTGGCGTCCTCTGACCTCACTGCCTTCTTGCCGGTGAAACGGGACCAGCGCTCGACTGCGACGTCGACAAATTCCGGAGCAAGCTCCATCGCGAAACAGCGACGACCGAGCCGTTCGGCAGCGATGATTTGGCTGCCCGAGCCGGAGAACGGCTCGTACACAATATCGCCCGGGCGTGTGTGATAGGAGAGCGGGCGTTGGAAGATCTCAACGGGCTTCTGGGTCGGGTGCTCGACTTTCTCATCTCCGCTCTCCTGAACATCTCCGCCGCGCTGGTCGATCGCCCACACGGTCGTGCACGCACCACTGACTGGCGGCCGAAGCGCTGGCGGCTTTCCCTCAATCCACCCGTAGAAGCACGGCTCGTGCTGCCACATGAAGTGGCTGCGCGTGAGGATAGGCCTCGCTTTTACCCAAACAACTTGTTGGTGAAGCAGCAGTCCGTTTGCCGTCCATGCCTCCTCGACCAATGTCTGGCGGCGGGAAGCGTGCCACTGGTAGATCGCCGGCGCGTCGATGAGCGCGTGCTGCAACGCCGTCCGGATGAAGGTGGCGAAGAACGCCACGCTCGTCTCTGGGTCCTTGTAGGCGTCCCAGTTCTTGTTGTTCGACTTGCCAGCCTTCTTGCGCTCGGCTGATTGCGGATGGTCTTCGCCGGTGTAGTTGACCAGATACGGCGGGTCGGTCGCCATCATGATGGCCCGCTGGCCGCCCATCAACCGCTGGACGTCGTCCGCATTCGTGGAATCTCCGCACAGGATTCTGTGCTCGCCCAGGATCCACAGATCGCCGCGCTTGCTGATGGGCTCGACGGGCGGTTCCGGTACGTCATCGGGGTCAGTGTTGCCGGCAGCAGCTTCTTCCGGCGGGTCCAGTTCCTTCTCCAGCTGCGCCGCGAGCCGGTCCAGGCCAAGGGCGGCAAAGTTCACCTCGTCCTCGAGGGCGCGCAGATGGTCCAGGGCGGCTTCGGTGAAGGTCCCCTGAAGTTCAGGTGAATTCGCGACCAAGTTCGCCAGGTTCTGCTTCGTTGCGCTCCACGTTACGAATCTCACCGGGAAGCGCTCGCCGGTTTTCGGGTGCGTGATGAAGCCCCAGTCGCCGTCGCGGACAAGCTCGGTGGCACCCGCGGCCTTGAGTCGCTCGATGCGCTGATGACCGCTGACTAGCTCGCCGGTGGTCTCGTTGAAAACGACATCCAGCGCTCCGAAGGTCTCCAGCGAGACGCCCAGTCCCGCGCGGGCTTCGTCGGTGATGCGCCGTGGGTTCTTCAGGTCGGGCGCGAGCGTCGCGATGGGCAGCCGGATGCCTTTCTCTTGGCCACTACCTGCGGGGGATACGAACGTGCGATCGCCATTGCCGTTCATGACTGTGCTTCTCCCTGCAGCACAATTGCGCCGCCGCGGGTTTGCGAACGGTGGAGTGGAGGGCGGTCAAGTGCCTGCTGAGACCGAAAGCCCAGCCTGGGGGAGCCGTGGGCCATCACCCTGGGGCCACCGAAGATCTCTCTGCGCTGCTGGCCAGCACACGACGGGACGATCAAGACCACAGCCAGCACGGCGGATGCCAGGCACGTGCCCACAGCGAGCGCCTTGAGGGAGAGGCGCCCCGCTGCAGCAGGACGATCCCGCACCGACACGGCAACTCCTTCGGGCACTTTGTCCGCAGCGTCGTTATGGTGCCCGCTGTCGGGCGCCAGGGTCGCGATCGGCTGCTTGATGGCCTTGTCCTGGCCGCCTGCTGCGGAGGCCGGCAAGGTGGAATCGCTTTTGCCGTTCATTGGTTTCCTCCAGGCGCAACTGCGCCTTCATGGAAGAAACGCGGACTTGCTCAGCCAACTGGGACAGGCCTCGCGCACTTTTTCGAGGAAACTGGACTGGACAGCCACAAAGCTGCCGGGCATCGACAAAGCCCGGCACAAGCCCGGCACCCAAGCCCGGCACATGTTTCCTGGATGACTTCAAATGGTTACGGCCATCTGCCGGGCTTGCCGGGCTTCGATCGGCATATTTCACGCGCGCGCGGAAAATTTTCTCGGAGGAGCGGATCGAGAATAATTAGATCCTGCATGTACAAGGAGGGGGGGGTAAGCCCGGCATGCCCGGCAGCACGAGCTATCTCACCGCAATCCTTGGGGATTCATGCGCCGGGCATGTCCAAATGGAAGCCCGACCCATGCCCGGCATGCCCGGCACCTCGGCAGCACCTTGAACACTTTCATCCCCAGGACTACCTTCGGAGCTGATGATGAACACCTACACGACGAGCTTCGACGGCGCGCTTCTCAAGCGCGGGTTTTGGCTCTACGTCTGCCGCATTGCCTATGGGAGACGGAGCGTCCTGTACGTCGGACGCACGGGCGACAGTTCCTCGGCGCATGCGTCGTCCCCATTCACACGCATCGGCCAGCACCTCGGAGAAAACACGAGAAACAACTCTCTCACCTCGCAGCTCAAGAAGGCGAAGCTCATCCGAGAGCGTTGCAGGTTCGAGATGGTCGCGGCGGGGCCGCTGTTCCCCGAGCAGAAGCCGGAGCGCCACAAGAGCGTCCGGGACAAGGTCGGCGCACTTGAGTGGGCCCTCGCCGATCATCTCAAGGATGCCGGCCACACGGTCATCGGAAACCATCCGTCTCCCGCGCGTTGCAACCAGAAGATGCTCAAGCAGATCTGCCGCCTGGTCGACAGCAAGCTGGGTGCACTGAAGCGGGGCCGCTGACGGGAATTCACTCCCGAAGATCGGCCTCGTCGGGCTCGTCGTCCGCCGGCCCGGCCAGAGGAACCGGTGCTGGCGCCTGTACCTCCAGCTTCCTGAGCGCGTACAGGGTTCGCTTCTTCCGGTCCTGGTTTGCCACGACTATCTGGATGTCGCCGAATACGCGGTCCCTCGCGCTCAGCAGGGCGCGCCCAAGCCGGCTCTGCTGCGAAAGTGGACTGCCGTCACCGCGCACCTGGGGCATCAGATCCTCTCTCGCGCACAGGTTGGTTAGATCAGCGACGTGGGCGACGTTCGAGCCGTGTTCCTCCCACCATGCCAGCACGAATTCCCGCCACGCCTCGCCGTCGACATCGGCGTTCGCGTAGAGCTCGTCGAGATTGCCGAGAAATCCAGGGACGGCAACGACGTTGAGAATGCCACCCATCACGGCTGCCCAGTGCTCGAATGAGCCAAGGCGCTCGTGCGATAGGGGTCGCCCGGCGGCGAGCCAAGCCTGCACCAGCACCAGCGCCGCATGGACGAGTCTGTCTCGGTTCTCCTTGGCCCAGGACAAGATCGGATCGTGCTTGAATGCCGTCCGCATCCAGGGACGGTCGACCTTCGGATCGATACGGATGCGCACCGATCGCCGCGCGATGTCCTTGGCTAGTTTCGGGTTGTTGCCGGTGAGCATCCACATGGCCTTGTTGGGCACCGTCAACATCTGCGTGTGACCAAGCCTGCGATCGGTCCACGAGGTACTGGTGAGCACCGACGCGAGGGCGGCAGCGCCGAGGGTCAGCTTCTCGTTCGCGTTGTCCAGCAAGATGATCGGCCGCGACCTCGACAACTCGGCGGTGAGCATCTTGCGGATTTCCTCGTCCGACTCGGGCAGTGTACGGCAGTCACAGCTCTCACCAGTCACGACAGTTGAGACGAGATTGCAGAGCAATCCTTTGCCAGCACCGACAGCCGGCGCCTCCACCACGTGCATCGGCGTACACCCGTCGATCATCCGTCGCACGAACGGCAGCAGCACCGCCACAAGCGCGTGGGCACGATCGCTCTGGCCGGCAAAGGGAAAGTCCACAAGGAGATCGTCAAAGAAGAGCGATCGTGCAACGGCGATCTGCTCAGCCGTCGGGCGTTCTGGGATTTCGCCGACGTTGAGCGAAGCGTCCACCTCCAGCCAAAGGCGGTCACTCGCGTGCAGCCCCGGTGACACCAGGAGTCGTCCATCCCTCCCGAAGACCGGCGTCGCAATGACTGAATCCACGGCGGGAATACTCGGCGGCGGGTACGCGAGGAAGTCACGCGACACATCCTTCGGCGGAAAGATCGCGTGCATTCCCTCCTCTTCCTCCTGGACCCAATCCGCCTCGCGCACCAGCACGCCGAAGATGCCCGTCTCCGTCAGGTCGGAGAGCATGGGCGCGCCGCCCGCTGGTCGTTCAAGACGCACCAGCGAGTTGCCACGAACAAATAGCGGCGCGGCATCGTTTTCGAACGGCGCAACCGCGGCGCTCTGGATCCGCCGTTCGTTGGCCCCCGCCATCGCCATGCGGGCGTCGGTCACAATGTCGCGGAGCTGCCGATCGCCGACGCGAATCTCGGGCACACTTGCTGTCGCGGCCCGCGCCGCCACCGCCTTGATCCTTTTCTTTGAGGATAGCTCCTTGAGCTGCTTGACGAGTCCACGCCGCCGCACATCGAACTTGGCAGCAACCGCGTCGATCACGGCGTCGGTGATGATCGGCGTACGCCCCACGAGAGCCTCGATCACCGGTGCGAGCAGCCGGTCGAGGTCGCTCTTGGGCGTTTCTTTGGGAATGCGATCCAGCAGGTACTCTGGATACAGCTTGGCCGAAGCCAGCACCTGGCGCAGGGCCTCGGGACCGGCCTTGACCACCAGCTCGTTGATGTCGATCTTGTCCTTGCCCTCGGGCCTGGGGATGAGCGCCACGCGGACGTCGCGCCCTTCGCTCCATAGATCTGCCGCCGTCTTCTGAGCGCCTGCTTCACCTGCACCGTTCGACTCGGAGTCGTTGCAGATGATGATGCGCTTGGCGTTGCGGGTGATCTGCAGGAGTCTCGGCACGTCCTGCTTGCGGAAGCTGGTGGTGGCCGGCGAGATGCAAGGTATTCCCATCTGCCGTGCGGTGATGCAGTCGGTGATGCCCTCGGTGATGAGCAACTCCTCGGCATCACGCGCGGCGCCCTCATTATAAATGTAGTCGTTGCCGACCGTGGGCGAGACGTAGTCGTAGTCTTTCGAATGCGTGAGAAGCTTTTTGTACTTTGGTTTCTCCCATTTCTCATCGCCCGTTTCTTCGGTCCTCCGAGCGGCGAAATAGACGACCTGAGCCGCGCGCCAATAGGGAAACACCAACCGCTTGCGGAAGAAGTCCGCGACGCGGCCGCCCTGGAGCACGACGAACAGCCCGGTCTTGAGTGCCATCTCGCGGCTCGCGCCCAGTTCCTTGGTGAAGTACTCGAAGAGCCGCCCATCGGCCCACCCAAGCTGCAGGTCATTGATGGTTTCGTCGGTGAAGCCATAATGTTGGCGGTACCAGTCCTCGCGAATCTTCGCCGGCAGCATCCGGTGGTAGTAGGCCGCTGCCTTAGTGAGAAGCTGCTCCACATCTCGTCGCTCGGCCATGGTGCTGATCTCGCGTTTCCACGCCTCGTCATCCTGATTGGGTCGGCGCACCCCGAAGCGCTCGGCGAGCATGAAGACCGCCTCCTTGAAGCCGACGTTGTCCCGATGCTGGACGTAGTTGAAGACATCGCCGCCAAGCCCGCCGCCGTTCGAAAAATCGTGCCAGGACTGTGTCGACGGCCAGACCACGAATGAAGGGTTCGACTCCGGATGAAACGGCGACAGTCCCTTGAGCGTGCTGCCCGCCGGGCGCAATTCCACGTCAGCGCCGATTACTGCAACGATGTCCGAGCGGGAGCGCACTTCCTCGACAAAGGTCTTGAAGTCGTTCACGGCGACCTCCTCGGGTTGGCAGGGGCTACGTTAGTCGCCGGCCCCTCGTTGGGATCTCGCCAATACACGGCGAGAAGCGGAGTGCCGTCGGATGCCTCACCCGCATCCTCGAAGTGGAAGTCCTTGCCAGGCTCGATCACCCGCTCGATCTCCCAGCGCCTGAACAGGCCGGGCAGCCGAATGAATTCATCGTCCGTCGTGCTGCCTGTCGGGTTCTTGTCCTGGTCCATCGTCCGCTCCTTTGGCCGCGTGGCCGTCTTTCCTTCTGAAACGCGGGTTGCGCCCTCAAACTGGGACAGGCCTCCTCACTTTTTCCCCGCGTGCTCGCGCATCCGTTTGATTGCGCGCTGGAATCGCTTGCGGGCGGCGTCGTGGGCGATACCCAGCCCGTCGGCGAGTTCGTGCAGGTCGAAACCGTAGAGCACCACGCCAATGACCAGGTCGGCCTCGCCCTGGACGATGCCGGTCAGCCACTGCTTGACGGCGACAAAGTCGTTTGCATCCACGGGTAGCTCGCGGTCGTCGATCTGCGGCTGCCCGCCCGGGAGGTTGGCGTCGAGCGCCTCGGTGTCCGCGGTGCGGGCATCGTCCTCCCAGCGCCGCTTGAGCTTCTCACCCACGTCCCGCTTCACATTCCAAACCAGTGTTGCCGCCAATCTGTTGACACCCGCGAGGTCGATGCGCCTTACAGTGGCGGTGAAGATGATGGTGATGTCGGTGACCAGGTCGTCCACCCGACCGACGAAATCCTGCAATCGATGCCTGTAGATCGCGTCGAGCCCCGGCCACAGCCCGAGCCACAACAGTGCAGTCGCAAGCTCGCTCCAGTCGGAACGCGACTGCGCCGCGTGCACCAGGATTGCGTAGATACCATCCTTTTCGTCGAGATCGCCGTCCTTGGTGGCGAGATATGCAGTGAGTGCATCCGGGCTGCCAAATCGCGACAGCTCACTGTGGTCCTTCGCCGCTTGCCTGAAGCGCACGTCTGCCTTCAACGTCGTCACCGACTTCACGAGGGCCGCATGTAGACCCTCCCAACTTGCGCGCATCGGCGCCCGCCTTCCCGGCCGGGCGTCGTGCGCTCAGGGCGGCCGAATCAGGGCGTCATGCGCTCAGGGTTGTTGTCCGGGTCAGGCGAGACGGCCACACGAGTGGCCATCCCGCCCCGCCCTCACCTGCTCGCCGGGAGGGCGAGAATGTTGAGAGCCCGGCAGCGTGGCCGGTAGCAGACCAGCGTGGCTCGGAACGCGCCGTCTACAGTGGCCTGCAGTTCGCCGCGTTTGATGGTGAGCCCTGTCTCGTCGAGCTTCGCGAGTAGGGCGCCGCAATTCTTGCAGCGGACTTCGTCGTGCTTTGGGTTCATCTGACCTCCTTGCCCGCGGTCACTCCGCGAGCGTGGTGAGGTCAGTCTCCGACGGAGGGGGAAGGGGATGTCCAAAGGGGGAGCAAGCAGATACTCCGGGGTCCTGAGAGCCGTTACTCCCCCCTCCCCTTGGTCGTTGTTGGCGCAGGAACCCCGTGCCTGCGCGCATCATCAAGAAGCTTCCTTGCCACCTCGTTCCGCTGGGAGAAGTTTTTGGCACGGGCCATCTGGCCCGGCGTCGGGCGGCTCTTGGCCGTCTTCGCTCTTGATTGCATCTCGCCAATGAACGCGAAGGCGGCGAGACTCGGATCGAGGGTGATGTTTCCCGGCGGAACGGCGAGACGAATCCTGCCGCCTCGTCCCGGCGCCGGCTTCACCAGTGCGCCACGGTCGTCGTGGGACACGAGTGGATGGTGGAGCCGCCGCAATTCCGCACGTACATCCTCGAGGTCGTGGTCCTTGTCATCGCCCTGCAGCCTGAACTTCTCCAACCAGCCACCGCCATCCACGTCCGGGTCTTCCTTGCGCGTCGCCGCCAGTAGCAGCAGGCGCAGGAACTTCAGATCGCTCTTCTGGAAACCGCCGTACTCCAGGCCGTTGATCTTCACGATGTGGCGCACGCCGGGCTCCTCGGCGAACTCGAACCGTACGTCATCGAAAATGGCCAGAGAGCTGTGAATCCGAGCATGGCGGTAGCTGGGGTCGAGGAGGTCGAGAGCACGATAGAGATCGAGTGTGCCGTCGTCGCCAGTCGGCGCGGTGAGCAACACGATGCCACCTCCGGCCAGGGATCTATCGGTCGCGCCGCGAAGGCCAGGCGGCAGCACCACGACCAGATCGAGGCCATCAAGTGCGGAGCGAATGCCGCGCGCCAGGTTTTCGGTTTCGCCAGTCTGGCGGCGAACCCACACCACGGCCAGGAGTCGCCCACGACGGGCCAGCTTGCCGACCGCGACCACACCTTCGGGCATGTCCACATCAAGCGGGTCGAGCCCGTTGGCGGCGCGCAGCCCACTCGTGATGGCTGCGATCCACTCCACCGTCTTGAGGCTACGGACCACGAGCTGTTGTCGGGTTAGCTTCAGTGGCTCGCACTGGGGCGAGGCGTTTCCGCAAACGGCGACGATGTCGTCGGGGCCGTGATGGACGACGCGGCGTGGGCAGTTGTCGTGAACTGGGTGCGGGCAGGGATAGTTGGTGGCGAGTTGTTGTTCCGGCCTCAGATATGGTTCGAGGAAGCGGAGATCGCCGCCTAGCAACTCGATCCACTGGGCATCGACGCCGGCGGCGACAGGCAGCGATTCGACGCGCCGCCAGATGCGCAGAAGATCACGCATCCCCGTTACCGCCGACGATGGCGAAACCCCGTTTCGTCAGCCAGGCGTCCACTATAGGCGCATCGCTGTCCCGGGTAAACGAGCTCACGTTTGAGTTCGACACCGTCACCATGCGAGGCGTCTTCGAATCGGTAAACTTCACCTGGAACTTGGCTCTGGAAATGCGGGCGTTATCGGGGATGGAGCGGTCCCTTCGCTGCATAGCCTTGAAGATGTTGCTGGCCCTGCGGATTTCCACCTCGTTCTCAGGGCCACCCCAGAAGTAATGCACCTCCTGAAGGACCACCGAATCCATCCCGTCGACATCGACGCAGACGAGGGAACTCTCGCCATCCGAGCGCAACGGGTCGAGTGTGAACTTCGCCATGCCGGCGGGGAAGTACAGCGCATCACCGAAGAAGTGGAGCCCGACCTTCTCGCGGTAGAGGTCGTAGATCTTCTTGCTGCTCCCGGCGTTGATGCTCAGTTCGCTCGTCTTGTGGTCGTACCGGATCACGTCGAAAACCTCGGGCCGGTAGTACACGCTCGAAGACCCCGAGGAGCTGAGCGCTCCCTCGCGCTTGCAGGGATCGCCGTGGCGCACGAGCAGCCAGACCTCCTCGGGCCGCTCGAAGACATAGATCTTGCTGTTCCGGCCGCGCTTCATCTTGTCGAAGAAGTCGTCGAAAACCGCCTCTAGACTCCGCAGCTGCTTGTCGGTCGGCTTGGTGAAGGGCTTGCTGTTGCCGTTGGCCGGCTGGAAGTAGTGGAACGATCGCTTGGAGCTGAGCAATATCTCGGCGTGCGTCCTCTCCAGGATGGCCGGCGCGTGTAGGCGCACGATAACCGCCACGTCGGCCGGCGTCGGAGCCGGGCCGAACTCAAGCGGCTTGCGCTCGGCGGGAGCCAACTTGGCGATCTCCTCACGGAGAGCTTCCATGCCCTCGGGAGTCGCCATCTCGTCCACGAAGAAAAGGTCATCGACCAGTTCTCGCGGCGTCGCCTCTTCCGGGGTCATCAGCACCTGGGCTATGCCCTCATAGTCGATCTCGCCATCCACGGGCGCCGCTGTTCGATCTTCTCCAGCTCTGGCATCTAGCGTCACCCCACGGCTCGCAAAGTAGGCTCCATGCTTGCCGAGCAGGGATAGCAGGTTGTCTGCTCGAATGGATTTAAGTGTCTCCTGGCTCGTGAACCTTCTAAGGGTGAACGTCGACATCTCTCTTCGTCCTCCTCTCGGCAACGGTCCTGCCTTCCGCGCCGTGGCTCGCAAGTCGTCTCGGGCAGCCGGAGCGCGAACTGGCTAGCCTGCCAGTTGGTAGGCCCTTCCTGGTTGGCCTAGCGGTTCGCCACAGCGCACTGGGTCGCACTCCCTTCGCGGTTTCTTGGTGCGGTCTCCAGAGCCTCTTGGCCATCGTCTTCCTTGTCTTCTTGTTGGGCCGCTCGGCCCCCCAAGAAATCCAATAGGTAACAACTGGACACTTTCGACCGTGTTGTCAATTACCACCTCGTGATCTGTCCCAGATCCGGGATCAGATCCGCGTTTCTTCATCGGAATGCTCAAAAGAAGAACCGCGATGTCGGAAGGCGGATCCACACCCACGAACGCATGCGCCGAGGCCCCGGGCGGCGCCGAGCCGTCCCCCCGAGAGCCCCGTCGCCAAGTCGTCATTGATGTTCTGGCCAACGCTCTGATCGATCTGCTGCTCGAAGAACGGTCGCGTGTTCGAGGCGAACATGAAGCCACAACCTGTTGAACTGACAGAGACTATCACCTTGCCTTCACAGAGAGCCGACGCCTTCATGGACCTCGACGACGGCGCCAACCGCAGTCGCGAAAGAGACATCAAGATGAACAATCGAGAGCAGGTCAGGCAGGACCGGGCCACAATGGCCACGGTCTCCGAGCAGCTCGCTGCCCTGGAGAAGATGACGGTGGGCGAACTGGCCGAGAAGTACCGCGAGGTCTTCGGGGTACCCACCCGCACCCGCAACAGACCCTATCTTCACAAACGGGTCGCGTGGCGCATCCAGGAACTGGCCGAGGGCGGCCTGTCCGAACGCGCGCTGGCCAAGATCGAGGAGCTGGCCCCGCTGGCACCGGTTCGTTGGCTCCCCGAGCGGGCATCCGGTGTTGCGCCCGCGCTGGCCAGCGTGCCCATCCAGGCGCGGCCACGCGATCCACGCCTGCCAGCCATCGGCTCGGCCATCGTGCGGGTTCACCAGGGCGTTGAGCACCGGGTCACAGTCCTGGATGATGGGTTCGAGTACCAGGCCCAGCGCTACGCAAGCCTGTCGGAGATTGCGCGGCTGATCAGCGGAACACGTTGGAACGGGTTCTTGTTCTTTGGCCTCCAGCGCCGCCGAGGCACCAACCAGAGCGCGGAGGCACGAGTATGACTACGCGCCGGCAACCTGCGGCCACGCCGCCGCTCCCTGAGCCTAAGCGCTGCGCGGTCTACACCCGCAAGTCCACCACGGTAGGACTGGAGCAGGACTTCAACTCGCTGAACGCCCAGCGCGAAGCCTGCGAACAGTACATCCGAAGCCAGGCGGCTCTCGGCTGGCAGCTCATCCCCGAGTCCTACGACGACGGCGGTTTCAGTGGCGCGAACCTCGAACGGCCGGCCTTCGTACGCCTCATGCAGGACGTGGAGGCCGGCAAGATCGACGTGGTGGTTGTCTACAAAGTCGACCGCCTGAGCCGCTCGCTGCTCGACTTCGCCAGGGTGATGGACCGCTTCAACCGCGCCGGGGCCGCCTTCGTCAGCATCACCCAGAACTTCTCCACCGCCGATGCCATCGGCCGGCTCACGCTCAACATGCTGATGTCCTTCGCCGAGTTCGAGCGCGAGATGATCGCCGAGCGCACCCGCGACAAGATGAGCGCCGCTCGCCGCAAGGGTCGGTGGACCGGCGGTCCCCCGCCGGTCGGCTACGATGTGGTCGACCGCAAGCTGGTCGTGAACGAGGCAGAGGCCGCCCTCGTCCGCCGCATCTACGAACTCTACCTGGACCTTCGCTCGGTCGTCGCGGTTGCCGGCGCGCTGAACGCCGAACAGCGGACTACCAAGCACTACGTCTCGATCGGCGGCAGGAGCCACGGCGCGCGCGAGTGGGAGAGCAATTCCGTGCTGCACGTGCTCCGACACCCTATCCCCGCCGGTCTCATGCGCTGCCATGGCGAGGTCCACGAGGGCCAGCACCCGGCCATCATCGATCGAGTCACCTACCACCGGGTCCAGAACCTCCTGGACGAGCGGGGGGGACAGCGCACCCGCTGGGGCCGCAACCCCGACTACCTTTTGACCGGGAGCATTTACTGCGCGCTCTGTGGCCAGCCGTACTCGCCTGCGTCGACCCGCAAGGGAAAGGGTGAGTACCGCTACTACCGCTGCTCGAAACGCGGCAAGCGAGGGCTCGACGGCTGCCGGGCGGCCCCGCTGCCCGCCCATGCCATTGAAGAGTTCGTCGTGGAGCGCGTCCGCGCCGCATTGGCCGACGGTCGGCTTGCCGCGGACGTGACCCAGGCCGTGAAGGAACGCCTGGCTGGCCAGCGTGCGGCCCTCGTGGCCGAGCGCCAGGAGCTGCCGGGCAAGATCGCTACCCTGTCCAGCGAGGGCCAGCGCGTGGTC
>Ga0181527_1002011_pt1 | contig 19824 bp, 13 predicted proteins | sample PEATcosm2014_Bin_30_FD_119762 | JGI IMG/M metagenome (GOLD analysis project Ga0181527, IMG submission 119762) | Peatland microbial communities from MTU Mesocosm Facility, Houghton, MI, USA - PEATcosm2014_Bin06_60_metaG | ecosystem: Environmental > Terrestrial > Soil > Wetlands > Peat | place...
ACCGCAAGGCGATGGAGAAGTTTCGGAAGGGCCACCCCGAGATGTTCCGAAACCCGAGCCCGAACCGGCTGGAGATTCACGCGGGGAAGTGGGCGGCTTATTGGGCGGCACGGGGCAAGGCCGGATTCGACGCCCTCGACGGCGACCTGGAATCCATAGCCGACGATCCCGCCGTCCAGGATGGAGCCCTGGCGGGGGCAATTCAGAGGATGGCAGAGGCCCGAGCGGAGAAGAAGAAACAAGCCGGGAAACGATAATCCGTTCCCCGCCCTGTTACCCCGGTTTCCTCGATAACCCCCGCATTCCACGGGGGTTTTCTGCTTTCTTGTTTCCGGTTCTGCTCACCGGAAAATCTCCGTTGCCAAAATGAGGGCATGGACAGAACCCGAGCTAAGCCCGAAGCGACAAGCAAGCCTTGCCCGAAGGTCCGGCGGGCGATCGTCAATTTGCTGTCCGCCGTCGATAGGCAGATTGCAGCGGCCGACGAAACGAAGAAAGCCCGGAAGGTCTTGGAGAAGTTGGCCGTTGCGAAGCACTCCATGCGCGAAGAAGGGAGAACCCCTCGTGAAACGCAAGAATCCTGAAGTGACCCACACCGCGGCCGAGACTTCCCCGCCGGCCCGCGAGCCCGACCCGCCCGCCGACACCGGCGCCGATGGCCCGGTCGCCCTCCTGGCCGCATCCGAGGTCGTCGCATATCTGGCCCAGCAACGGGAACGCTGCGAGCGCGTCCTAAGCGACCTGGCGGCCGACAAGGCGGTCTCGGAGCCTGACCTGCGATTCGCCGTCGAGGTCCTGGGTCCGACATTTGACGGCAAGCTCGTGCACGTCAAGGCGGTCCGGGCGGCCGACCTGCTCGTGATCGACAGCGAGCGGGAATTGCGGGAGCACGTCGAGGCCGGCGAGCGGCTGGCCCTGGCCCTGCAACGGGCCGCGACGACCGCGGAGTGCGTGGCGGCGTGGTCTTGGAACGAGGGCGACGGCAGTTACAGGTTCGTCCAGGAGGTGATTCAGCGGGCAAACGGCAGGCGGGACGCAGCGGCGAGCGCGTGCCGGCGGAACCAGGCGGATGAGACCTTGATTCGGGCGCGGCTGCTTGAGCGGCAGCGGGCCCGGGCGGCCCTGGACGGCTGATTCGCGGGAGTTGTCACCAACAGGGGGGGAAGGCCCTGAAAGACCATCTTCCCGAGAGAGAAAGTAAAGATTACCGCATGACGCCCCACCCCGCCAAAAAGGGTATCCGCGAGCCGGCCCCCGGAACAATCCGCGGCGACGTTGCCTACTCGCTTCGCGCTTTCGGGCGGGCAACGGGGCTGCGGGAACATGGCTTGCGGCAGTTGCGGGCGGCCGGGCTGCCCATGATCTTGCTTGGTCGTGAAAGGTGGATTCTTGGGTCCGATTTTCTCGCCCTGGTCCGGCGACTTCGGGACCGAAACGGCCGGCAGTCTGATATTCAATCCGAAGGCAAGGAGGCCAGATAGCATGTTTTCTCCAGCGAAAGACGCCCCCGGCTGCCCGGCTGTTGCCGCGACTGTTGCGCGGCGATGCTTCTTCGGCGGCGTTTCAACCTTTCCGGGGGGGGAGGGGGAAGGAGTCGCCCCCGGTTTTTTGAGGCGGCCGGGCGGCGGGGTCCGTCCGGGAAAAATTCCAAAATTCAACAGGGGGGCGGCCGATGAGTGAAACAGGCGCGTCCGCCGGCGCTATCATCCCCAGCGAGTTGCCCGGCATCCTGCCCCACCATCTTGGCGAACTGCGCAAGAGCGGGTTGACCGATGCGACGATCCGGGCCGCCGGCATCCGGTCCGAAACGCGGCATGAGGTACTTGCGTCAATTCTGGGTTGGAAGTATCGCCCCAGCATGGGCGCGGCAATCGTCTACCCGTACATCGACGCCAACGGCGTGAACGGGTACACCCGCATCAAGCCCGACCGGCCCCGGAAACGAGCGGGCAAAGTAGTCAGATACGAGTCTCCCAAGGGCCAACCGAACCGCGCGTATCTGCCACCGGGCGTTACCAGCACGCTGCCCGATCCTACGGCCCGATTGTTCTTGACCGAAGGCGAGAAGAAGGCCGGCAAGGCAACGCAAGAAGGGTTCTCTTGCGTCGGCTTGGTCGGCGTTTGGGGTTACAAGGCCGGCAAGCGTGAGGCCCTGATACCCGACCTGGAAGCCATCGCGTGGAACGGCCGGCCGGTGTACATCGTCTTTGACAGCGACATCATCGACAACCCCGACGTGCAAAACGCAGCGGCCCGGCTGGCCGCCCTGCTGACGCAGCACGGGGCGAAGGTCAAGATAATCTATCTGCCGGCCGGCCCCGCCGGCGCTGACGGCAAGCCAACCAAAATGGGGTTGGACGATTACTTGGTAGCACACGGCCCGGCCGCATTTGAGGCGCTGACGCGCGAGGCGCAAGAGCCGCCGGAAGTCGATACCGTCGAAATGAAGGCCCCGGCCGGCGAAATTGATGCCGTTCCCGAAGCGGCTGGTTTCCTTACGTTGACCGAACGGGATAAGGTGCCCCGGTTGCGATTCTGGCGGGGCACCTGGCTGTGGTGGCAGAATGGAGCCTACCGCGAAATGCCACCCTCCGAAGTTCGCGGCCGGCTGGTCGATTACCTTGACCGCAACTATTTCAAGCTGACGAAATCGGCGGTTTCTAACGTGTTCGACGGGCTGCAGGCGAAGGCCCGACTATCCTACCATATCGACCCGCCGGCGTGGCTTGGCGACGGTGCCCCGGCGTGGGATCCAACCGATGTTCTCATTTGTCGCAACGGGATGGTTCACTTGCCGAGCCTGGTATCAGGGAAGCCGGACTTCTTGCGGCCGGCAACCCCGCGGCTGTTCGCACAAGTGGCCCTTGATTATGACTTCCAAGCCGACGCCCCGCGGCCGGATGCGTGGCTGCGGTTCCTTAGCGAGTTGTGGCCGGATGATGCCGGTTCGGTTTCCGCGCTCCAGGAATGGGCCGGCTATCTTCTCACACCCGACACCCGGCAGCAAAAGATTCTCTTGACCATCGGGCCCCGCCGGTCCGGCAAGGGTACCATCGGCCGCGTGTTGCGGGCCACCATCGGCCGGGAGAATGTCTGCGGTCCCACCTTGGCGAGCCTGTCAACAAACTTCGGTCTATGGCCCCTGATCGGCAAGTCTCTCGCCATCGTGTCCGATGCCCGGTTGGGCGGCCGGACCGATTCGCAAATTGTTGTCGAGCGGTTGCTGAGTATCAGCGGCGAAGATTGCTTGACCATCGACCGCAAGAACCTGCCACCGTTGACCGTCAAGCTGCCCACCCGGCTGATGATCTTCACAAACGAGCTACCCCGGCTTGGCGATTCATCGGGAGCCCTGGCGGGCCGGATGATCCTGTTGCGCTTGTCAACCAGTTTCTACGGCCGGGAAGATGCCGGGCTGACTGACCGGCTGTTGGCGGAGTTGCCCGGCATCCTGCTTTGGGCTATCGACGGCTGGCGACGGCTGCGGGAACGCGGCCGATTCGTCCAACCCACCGCGGCGGACGAAATGCTGGCCGAGCTACACGACCTGGCAAGCCCCGTGGGGGCGTTTCTTCGGGAGCGTTGCAACATCGGCCCGGAATACGAAGTCCAGCGGGGCGACTTGTACGAAGCCTACACCGCATGGGCGCAGGAACATGGCCGGCGACATGCGGAAGATGAAGTCGGCTTTGGGCGAGCGCTGCGGGCTGCCCTGCCAAGCGTGGGCACGGTCAAACATCGAATCGACGGCGAACAAGCGAGGTTCTACGGCGGCGTGGGGCTGAAAAATGCGGCGTGGAAATGAAGGTGGGGCAGGTTGGTACATGTACCTACCCATAGGCCGCGTGGCGAGAAAACGAGAATGAGTTACGGAATAGTCAGTATACAAGGCAATGGTGTGGTACATGCCCCAACCTGCCTCACCCCGGCGACGTGGCCCCCGCCGTGGCTTGCAGAATCGGCCGGCGAGCCGCCCGCCGTGGCCCTCCCACCCGTTGCCGTGGTCCCAGGCCCGGAGGCCCCGCCCGTGGCCGTCCAGCCCGTGGGCGACGGCTGGGACTCCGCTATCGAGCCGCCGGACCCATGCCCCAAGTGCGGTTCCCTGGAATTGTGGCAGGACTTCGGGGGCAAGTGGCATTGCCAGCATTGCGAAGCGAGGAAGTTTCAACGCGGCCTACAACTCGCCAAGCGAGCCGAGCGACTGCGGAAGGCTGCCCCGCCGGCCGATGTGGCCAAGGGGGAGCAATGAGCAAGAACAAGCCCAAGCCTCCAACGTGGCCGCCGGCCCACCTGTCCCTGCCCTCCCTCGCAACGCTGGAAGGGCTGAGCAAGCCCAGCAGCGGCCCGGCGGTCCAACAGGCCCCCTTCCCCGAAGCCCCCGAGAACAGCAAGGCGGTACGGTTGCGGCGGTTGCTGGCCGATGTGCCCGGGCCGGCCGCGGGAGGCAGCGCAGGAGGCCCGCACACGGGCGGTGCGGCCCGACGTGTCAATCATCGACCAGGCCGGCTTGCGTGCAAAGCGGGCAACGTGGCGCAACGCTACCCCGGTTGTGAAGGGGACGCGCGATGAGGGCTGGCCTTCCCGCCGATCTGCGGCCCGACCAGGTGACGGCGGTAATCGACACCCGGGAGCAGTTGCCCCTCGACCTGACACCGTTACGATCCGTGGCCGGCACGTTGACCACGGGCGATTACTCCGTCTTGGGGCTGGTCGACGTCGTCGCTATCGAGCGAAAGAGCCTGCCGGACCTGCTGACGTGCATCGGAGCGGAGCGGGAGCGGTTCGACCGGGAGGTTGTGCGGCTGCTTGCCTATCCGGTCCGCGCCCTGGTGGTGGAATCGACGTGGGGCGAAGTCGAGGCCGGCGACTGGCGGCCCAAGGTGACGCCCGCGGCGGCCGTGGGCTCCCTGTTGGGCTGGATTGCGGCGGGGCTGCCGATCGTCATGGCCGGCGACCACGCGAGGGCCGGCCGTGTTGTGGGCCGGCTGCTGTACACCGCGGCCCGGCGGCGCTGGCGAGAGGCCCGGGCGCTGCTGGCCTTGGTCGTGGGGGCCGCGGGAAAAAACGGCGACGGGGAGTTGACAGGCCCGCCGGAATACCGATAATGCTCTTGTCGGCCGAACATCGGCGGCCGGCAAGGGATTTAGACCCCTGACGCGAGTTCTGACGATGGTTTCCGAAAAACAGGCCCCGGGCCGTGGCATCCGTGCGCATGTTCAAGCGTTGACCCGCAAAGGCGGCGAGCAAGGCATGTGTAGGCAACTCGCGTTGCCGTCTAAAACGGGTGTCACGGCCCGCGGTCTTTCTTGGGAGTGTTCGCCATGAGTGACCGAATCAAGGTATCCGTTGTGAGCGGCGGCCCTGGTCGGGCCTTGCTGCTGAAGTGGATTGACCCCGAGACAGGGCAGCGGCGTTTCAAGTCGGCCAAGACGAAGAAGCGCAGCGAGGCAAACCAGCAAGCCGGGTTGCTGTCGAAAGAGTTGACCGAAGGCAAGTATGCCAGCGGCCGGAACATGCCCTGGTTTGACTTCACCCTCCGCTACACTGACGAAGTGTTAAGCGGGCTGGCCGTCAAGACGCGCCAGCAAGTCGCCACCGTGTTCGGCATGGTCGAGCGGCTGTTGGCCCCGCAACGACTTGGCGACTTGACCGCGGCCCGCCTGAGCAAGCTGGCCGGGCTGTTGCGGGCAGAGGGCAAAAGCGAGTTCACGGCCCGAAACTATCTCGCCCACCTTCGGGCTTCCCTTGTGTGGGCGCGCAAGACCCGGATTCTTGCGGCGGTCCCCGACTTCCCCGCCTTCCCGCGGGCCAAGACGCAAAAGGGAATGAAGGGCCGGCCCCTTTCCGCGGCGGAGTTTCAAGCGATGCTGGACGCAACGCCGGCCGTTGTGGGCGACCGAGCCGCGGAGTCTTGGCGGCACTACTTGCGGGCGCTGTGGAACAACGGGCTTCGCTTGCGGGAAAGCCTGTCGGTCTATTGGGACCGGAGCGACCGTCTTTGCGTTGACTTGGACGGCGCGTTTCCGATGCTGCGCATTCCTGCCGGCTTGCAAAAGAACAACACCGAGACCCTTTGGCCCATTGCCCCCGAGTGGGCCGATATGCTGCTGGCGGTCCCCAAGGCGGAGCGGCATGGCCCCGTGTTCCGCCTCGTGGGCGTGGCGAACCCCAAGGGCGGCCCGCAAGCGGCCGGCTTGGTTTCCGACCCTTACTACGTCGGGCATATCGTTTCCCGGATCGGGCGGAAGGCCGGCATCATCGTGGACCGCAAGACCAAGCGGAACTGCAACGGCGAGCCCCGGGAAGTGGTAAAGTATGCCTCCGCGCACGACCTGCGGCGGTCCTTTGGCTTCCGGTGGTCGGCCCTGGTGGACACGTTCAAGCTGCAAGAGCTTATGCGCCATTCCAGCATCGAGACAAGCCGGCGGTTCTACATCGGCCGCAACGTCCAAAACACGGCGGCGGCCCTTTGGGCGGCCCGGGACCGGGCGATGGTCGGCGGAGGGGAGCAGGCCGGCCCCGTCAACACTTTCGTCAACAATCAGGCCGGCGAGCGCATCGACCGGCCCGAAGCAACGGCACAACCTCTTGGGGGCCACTAGGTTGTAAAGGTACGCCCGGAGGGATTCGAACCCCCAACCCTCGGTTCCGAAGACCGATGCTCTATCCAATTGAGCTACGGGCGCTCAGACGCTCTCATTGGGGGCAAACGCAGTGCTCTTAGGTCGGCCTCCGGGACGACCCGGAGGCGGCCGAAAAGGCTTAGAACCGGCCGAAGAATAACTTCCTGATTTGCCACGGCGAAAGCCCCTCACCCCGGCCCTCTCCCGCGAGGGGCGAGGGACATGATTGATCGGCCGATCCTTACCAAGCCTTTCCAGGAGTTCAGTCTATCAGGCCGGCGAAAGATGGCAAGGCAGCCCTCATGCGAGGGCAAGGGCTTCGGGCTGCCGACATGTCACATGCCGCGGCCCTGGGATATACCTCGCCGCCTGCTTCAGCAACGCGCCGGCAGCCATCATCCTCGCGACAAGTGTTGGGGCAGGCTACTGTTCCAGCCGCTTGACCAACTCCTGGTAATCTTGCCGTTCGAGCGGGTTGAGCTGCTCGGGCTTCAGACCCAGCTTGTGGGCCTCGGCCAGCGCGTCGGCGGCGTCTTGCTGCTGGCCCAGCCGCCAGCAGGCCAGCGCGCGGTGGAAATGACGGTTGGGCCGCGGTTCCTCGCCGACCGCTGCGTCCAGGTCGGCGAGGGCCTTCTGCGGTTGCCCCATCGCCAACAGGACCGAGGCCCGCGAGTCCAACAGCGCCGGCAGCGGGCCAGCGATGTCGATGGCCGACTCGATGAGCCGCAACGATTCCTCGAGGTCGGTCTTTTTCAGGGCCAGCAGCATCGCCAGGTTGTTCAGCGCCACCACGGACGTCTTGTCGTTCTTGACGATCTCGCGGTACAGCTCCACCGCCTCGGCCGTCCGCTCCTGGCGCATCCGCAGGTCGCCCAGGACCAGCAGGACGCCCGGGGCGCGGTGGTGTTTTTCGGCGGCGTCGAGCAAGAGTTTCTCCAGGCGCCGGTCCCGTAGCGGATCGGGAGGGCTGCCGGCGAACAGGTCCCTGACGGCGGCGGCGACTTGTGCGGGCTCCGCCTTCTGGCATGCCTGTTCGGCCAGCGTCAAGGCCTCGTCAATCCGCCCGCGAAGGGCGAGGAAGGAGACCAACAGCAGCGTCTGGTCCGGGTGGCGCTGGACGTAGTCGCGATAGAGCAGCTCCGCCTCGTCCAGCAGCTTGGCGGGCGGCGGTTGCCCCTCCGCGTCGCCCGCCGCGCGGCCGGCGGCAGCCAGGTACGACGCCACGAGGCGGACCCTTGCATCGCGGTCCGTCGGCTGGGAACTCGCTTTCGCAAGGTAGCCGCGGAGGGCCAGGACGGCCTCGTCGACCTTGCCGCGCTGGAGGAGCGTCTGGGCCTTGAGCCGTGCCGTGGCAAAATCGTCGGGAGCGAGTTCTTCCAGGCGTGCGAGCCAGAGTTCGCCCTCCTGGATTTCCTTGTGCCGCAGCAACATGCCGACGTAGGCCGCCACGAAGCGGGGCTCGTTGCCGGCGGCCGAGAGCAGGGCCCGCATGTGCCGGTTCGCCTGGGGCCAGTCCTTTTCCGCCTGGTAGAGCTGGGCCAGGGCGAAACGCACGTCAGCGGGGGCTGTGAAATGCGATCGCACCAGGCCCTCGAGGATGCGGATCGCCTCGCGGCGGTCGGCGCGGGCCGGTTGCGTTGCCAAGAGCAGCGCCTTGGCCCGCTGGTCGTCCGGCGACGCGCCGGCGGCCAGGTTCTCTTCCACCAGCGCGATCGCTTGCCGGAGGTTCCGGTAGCCGCCGCGCGCCAGCAGGATTTCCGCCAGGGCGCGGCGGGCCCAGACGGTGTCCTCCTTCTTGGCGGACACCTGTCCGGCAACGATCCTGCGCAAATAGATTTCGGCTTCGTCGGGCTTGTCCTCGCGGAGGCAGAATTCGGCCACCTGGCGGACGACGGTACCATCCTTGGCGGCCTTGGCCAGCGACGACTGGTACTGCTTGGCCGCCGCCTGCAGGTTGCCCAAGGCCTCGTAGCACTGCCCCAACGCCAAGGGCGCCCGTTGGGCGGGGATCTTGCCTTGGGCCTCGCCGATCACTTTCTCGGCTTGGGCCTTCTGCCCCGCGGCCACGAAGAATTGGATCAGCCCGACCCAGGTTGCGGCGTCCTGGGGCTCCAGGTCGATGGCGTACCGCAAGGACTTCTCGGCCTCGGCGAAACGGCGTTTGGATTCTTCGAGTTGCTCGTCGTTTTTTGCGCGCCGCCCGAGGACCCCCAGCAGCCGCCCCAGCCACAAATGATCGCGCCACTCCTTTGAGTCGCCGGCGACCTGGCGGGCGATCTCCACGGCGCGGTCCAGACGATTCAGGCGCACGGAGATTTCCGAGGCCACGCGGCCCAGGTCGCTGAACAACAAGACCTGTTCCTGTTCCAGGCGGTTGAGCAACTGGTCGGCCTCCAGATATCGCTCCCGCTCTGCCAGCAGCTCCATCGCGCGGCGGATCGCGGCCGGACTCCGCTCGCCCCGGTCGATCGCCGTGCGGTAGTTCTCCAGGGCCAGATCTCCCTGCCCTTGACGTTCATACAGCCGGGCAGCCAACAGCCATACAAGCGGCCAGTGGGGACGCAGATCGCGGGCTGTGGCCACGTGCAGCAACGCCTGATCGTAAAGCTCTTTCCGGCCCTTGTCGGCCAGCAGGCCCAGGCGGGCCGCTTCGCCGTAATGCCAGTGCGGCCCCTGGCCCTCGATCCCGCGAATCGCTTGCAAGGCTTGCCCCATGCCCGCCGCGTCTTCGCTCTGGTAGGCAAGCTCCAGCAGAAACAGGTGCAACTCCAGGTTCTTCGGATCGGCCCGGCAAGCCGACTGGCAAAGCTGCCTGGCCTGCGGCAAATCGCCGGCGGCGCGCGATATCACCGCCAGCTCTTGGCGGAGCCGCAAGCGGTGGGCCGGGGAGAACGAATCCGGCCTGGCAGCCAATTCCCTGAGCTTGGCTGCGGCGTCCTTGCCGTGGTGCTCCAGAAGCTGCAGCCCGCGGGCCAACCGCAAGCGGACGCTGTCGCCCACCTTGCGCTCGGCCTGATCCAGGATCTGCGCCGCGCGATCCCACTGGTGTTGCCGCTGCGCGAGCACGGTCAGCGCGAGCCAGAGCTCCGGCTGGCCCGGCGACTTGTCCCGCGCGGCAAGCAGCAGACGCTCCGCCTCCGCCAGGCTGTTCTTCGCCACCAGCAACTCCGCGCCAAGGAGCGTCACTCCGATCGAGTCCGGGGCCGCGCCGGCAAGCTTCTTCAGGCATTTTTCCGCTTTCTCCCAATTCCGTTCCGCCGGCCGAAGCCGCAGGTTCTTGCGGATCAACAACCGCAACAGTTCGCTGTTGGCGATCTCCGCCATGCCCTCGATCTCGGCGATGTCGTCGTACTCCTCCTCCGCCTCCTTCCACTGCCCCAGCGCCACCAGGGCCGCGGCAATCCCCAGCCGGGCCGGGGGCCACGCGGGGGCGATGCGGGCCGCATTGTGGTACGCCACCAACTGCAGCTCCTGGTTGCTGAGCCTCTCGTAGCAGCTCGCCAAGCCGAGGTAGGCGTCCTTGAGCACCTCCGACGTGTTGCCCAGCGACAACGTCGCACGCGTGAACCCCTGGGCGGCCTCTTGCCAATCGCCGCGGGCGAAGTCGAGCCGCGCCTGCAGATAGTCCGCCGTGCCCGAGTCTTCGCCTGCGCGGAGCTGCTCGATGAGCCGCGCGGCGGCCCCCAGCTCGCCCTCGTCGATCAGCAACGACGCCAGCGCACGCAGCAGCTCCTTCTGCTTGGGGGCCACCTGCAAACCTTGCTTCAGCCACGCGACGGCCTCCTTCCGCCGGCCGGCTTGCAACTCCACCTGCGACAAGACGGCATAGCCCGGCACCAGCTTCGGCGCCAATTGGATCGCGCGTTTGGCGTGCGTGCGGGCCGCCTCGTAGCGGCCCTCTTGCAAGGCCAGTTGGGCCGCCAGGAGCAGGGCATCGAGGTTGTCAGGGGCCAACTCCAGGGCCTCGCCGGTCTCGGCGCGGGCCGCAGCCTCCACCTCTTTGGGGGCCTTGGCGGAGGCGGCCGTGGCGTGCAGATACTTCCCCCGCAGCAGGTGCGCCGTGGCGGAACCCGGGTTCGATTCCACCAGCTTCTCCATGCACTGGTCCGCTTCCCCGGGCCGGTCGAGGTTGCGGCGAAGCACGTCCGCCAAGCGGGCGTAAGCGTGCAACTCGCGCGAGTTCTGCTTGATCGCCTCCCGCAACGACGCGGCCGCCGCCACGTACTCCGCTGCGGCCGCCTGGCACGTCCCCAGCAAGCACAACAACTCGCTGTCCTCCGGCGAGGCGACCAGCAAGTACTGTTTCAGGTGCGCCTGGGCGTCGTTGTAGCGGCCCAGCTGGATGTCGACCTGAACCAGCCGGCGGCGAATGTCATCCCGCTCCGGTAGGCTGCGGAGAACCGCTTCCAGCGCCTCGCAGGCCCATCCCGGCTTCCCCAGGTCGGCCAGCAGCATGCCGTATTCCGCCAGCGCTTCGTAGTCGTCGGGAACCAGGTCCGTGTATTGATCGAAGCGCGTAACGGCCAGCCGGAACTGCTTTTCTTGCTTGGCCCGCCGGGCTTGTTCCAGCAGAAAACTGGCCTCTCGGCCGAGCTGGACGACGTGCAGCCCGTGCACGGCCCCGCCGCAGGCGATTGCCGTGATCAACAGCCAGGCCAGAAAGCGGAAATTGATGGTCGTGTTCATCCAGCGGCCCCGTTGCGCCGTCGCCACGCGCAACCTTGAGTTTAGCCGTCAAACAGGGGCATTACAAGTGCCCGTTAAGGAGGTGCCCATGAAACGGATCGCCGCTGGGGAGGGGGACGGACCGGATCGATGAAGCGTGATCTGCTCGTCCGGTTTCTCAATTTCGCAGCCGGCCTGTGCAGAGGCGCAAGTGCCGGGTTGTCCCGGGGGGGAGCGTCGGATAGGGCAGAGGTTCCGTTGCTCTACGCCGTAGAGTCGGGCCGCACTAAACGGCAAGAGCCTTGTCGGCAGCCGGGGGCTCCCGTCAAGGCTCTTGCCGATTCAGTAATCTGCTCTGGCGGCCCAGTCTTGGGCCGTTAGCGCTTCCGCCCGCAGCGAACAGCAACCAGTCCCATCAGGGCAACGCCCAGCAGCGCGACAACGCCTGTGGGCTCAGGAGTGCGAGGGTGGTTGGGGCCGGGGTTGGGGCCGAGCATCAGCGCGAAATCCTGCGTGGTTGGGTTGACCAAAGCCACCACATTAGCCGTGTTGTTAGGGTTGAGGTTGTTGAGATACGTTTGCGCGATAGTCAGCGCAGTTGGATCAAACCCGTAGCCGTAACTGCTCCCATTGTACGGCCCGGCCAGGAAGCCGGTCCCAGGGCCATCGACCCCGCCAAATGCAGTCACGTCTAGCCCGGTGTCATAGACGATTTCCCACAAGGCGGCGGTGAACGCCTCAGCATCTTGAGGGTTCGTCAGGGCATTAGTGATGGGATTGTGTGCGGTGGCGGCTGCATAGTCGTTCTGAAACAGGCTTCCAATCAGGTTCGCCTGGGTCTGGGAAAGGGGGCCCCCCGGGGTGGGACCTGGAATCGGAGCCTCCGTTAAAGACACGATCTGGTAAGTGGTCGTCTGGGAAATCGCCGGCTTATAGAGATCCATGCAGAAGGCGAACTGCGGGTTGGGAAGCCCGAGCGCGGGCCCGCCCGGGTGGCCGTGAACGTCCTTGGGATTCGAAAGGCTGACCAACATGGGTCCGGCCTGCGTGTCCACTTCCAGGGGGCGTGTGACGAAGCCGGAGTGCGTATGCACTCTCACATCCAACCCCAGATCCGGCCGGTCCACCAACACGGACACGTTGCCGCCCAACGCGCCCTGGAACGTGACGTCCACGCTCCCTAGCGTGTCGGCGTAACCAGAGCCGACAGCCGCGAAGACTGCCAGCGCCCACCAGCCCGCAATTTGTGCTTTCCTCATGGCAAACCGTCTTCCATTTCAGGCCGGATCACCCGGCCCCTGCAAGTTCCTGGATCATAGCGGAAAGAACCATCAGTGACGTATTCTCTTGCGATCATCGATCATGGGCGGCAGCGACTAAACCGAAGCCCTCTTCCGCCGCCAAACGCAGCCAGCCAAGCCGACCGGGACAAGCCCCGCCAGGGCAACGAAAATCGACGGTTCGGGCACCGTCGGGTACTGGTCGATCGTAATGATACTGCCCTCCGGGAGGGATCTCGGGAGATAAATCCCCACCGAAAGCTCTATCGTGGTGCCGTCGGTGAGCGCCGGATCGAAAAAGTAGGCCAATTCGGTGTGCCAGTCCGATATAGCAGGCAAGTTGGGGACCTCGACCCCGTTTATATACAAAATGTCGTCGTCAACCCACGCGAACTTCGCATTTCCGCTGGTGATCGCCATCTCCCAGTCGGCCCAATCGGGCGGCGCATAGACCGTAAAGAACTCATCGATGTAGTAAACGCCGCGGTCGAAGCCTCCCGACGGCACGATGAAGTCCTTGATGAGGGGGCCCTGCTTGTTGTCGTACTGCACGTGGGTTCCTTCAAGGAGCTCCCACTGGTCGTCCGGACCATTGAAAGGGACCGTCAGGATCGGTTCGCTCGGGCCGCTAGGCCCAACGGACCATACGATGTCCGCCATCGCCGCCTGGACGCCCAACAAGACTACCGCCGCGCACAGCAGACCAAGAAGCCGAACCATGAGAGAATCTCCTCTGCCAAGTTGGTCGAACAAGCGAGTTGCTTCTCGACCTGAATCGACACTACCAGGGTAAGTCCGTCCGCACAATCGGCGCAATTCATCTACACCACTAATAATAACGGTACCAGAAGCCGCCAGGCTGTCAACAACACGACGAACGTTTTTTCCACGGATTTCACATAGTCGCAATGCACCTTCGCAACCGCGCAATCTCCAGCCCTGCCAAAACCACGTCTTCCCGGTCGTATGGGGGGAACGCATTGGCCGTTGGTACCCCTGCATGGGTGCCATGCACCCCACGCTAGTTTCCTCACCCCCCCCCGCCGAAAGCTCCCTGAAGCGGAGACCCCCCGCGGGCCGAGGGCCGGTCAAATATAAACACGTGTCCAGTATCCGGTCTTACGCGGCAGGATGCCGCGTCTACGCGGGGCGTGAACGGTTGCCGGGATCGCTGCCGAAGCTCAACAGGCCGAGACCTCCAGCCCTTTCTCGCTGACTTCGAAATCGAAGAAGCGGGCCAGCTCGTTGGGCGGAGCGGCCTCGAGCATCGAGCGGACCCGGCCGGCATCCTCGCGCGACTTGCACACCAGCAGGAGGAACCCACCGCCGCCCGCCCCCAGCAGTTTCGCTCCGTGAACGTGCGGGGCCACGCGGGCCAGCAGCTCCTGGATCTGGTCGTTGCTCGAATTCGGGTCCAGTTGCCTGTTCAATCGCCAGGCAACGTCGATCAGCCGGCCGAAGGCAGCCAGGTCCTTGCGGGCCATGGCCTCCGCAGTCTGCGGGGCCAGGGCCCCGATCTGCCCCAGCGTGGCCATCGCGCGGCGGTCGCGATCGAGGTATCGGCCCACGACCTGCTGCAGGATGTTCTTGGCCAAGCGGGTAATGCCGGTGTAGTAGAGGAGCGTTTGGCCGCCGTTGAGCTTCGGGTCGAGGACGTCGGCGGGGACGTAGCGAATCGTAGGTGCGGGGAGCAAGCCCGGCATGGTACTGACCAGTTTCAGGCCACCCACCGCGCCGCCGATCTGATCTTGCCAACCGCCGCCAGTGGTCAGCTCCTGTTCCAATCGCAGCACGGCGTGGAACAGTTCGGCGGGGCTGAGCGTGCGGCCCAGCACGCGGTGGATGACGGCCATGAGCACGGCCCCCATGATGCTGGACGTGCCCAGCCCGCTGCCCTTGGGGATGGCCGCCAACGTGGTCAGCTCGATGCCTCCGCCAAAAGTCACCAGGACTTCGCGCAGGGGCCGGTTCCGGTTGGCACTACCCCTGAGTGGAGTGAAACCGCAGACCACCAAGGCTGCTTTGACCAGCGAGAACTCGCCCACGGGGGAACTGTAGTCGCACAGCTCGTCCCAGCCCCGGATATCCAGGTGGGTGCCGAGATCGATCGAACGCACCCGGATCATGGGCTCGGGCGTGACCCTTGCATACACATGGACCGGCGGCTGAGCGTTCAGCAATACGGCCGCGTTCAAGACCGTACCGCCGCGTTCCAGGGCGTAGGGTGGGGTGTCGGTCCAGCCGCCGGCCAGGTCAAGCCGCGCCGGTGCCCGTCCCCAAACAATCTCATCGCGTCGCAAGGCGTTGCGGGGCGGGAGGTCTGGCTGACGGCCGCTGGCGACGATTCGCCGCCGCAGGCACTGGAAGGCCGCTGTGCGGGCTCTGGCTGCCCACTGCCGGGGATCCGGCCGCTCGTCCAATCCCAGCCCATTCCGACCCAGCCAGGCGTGCATTTCAGGGGCCAAGTGCTGCCGCAGTCGATCGAATGTTGCCGGCTCTAAGCCTCCCCCTCCCGCCCACATCTGGATCGCCGACCCGAGCGAGTGGATGATCCTGGCGAAAGTGAACATCTCCTCGGCTGGTTCTGCAGAAGAGGACTCTTCGCGGCGCCGCGCCTCTTGCAACACGGCCGCCAGCCACGCCTCGGCATTTGAGGACGATCCTAGCACCTGGGCCAGGTCGGCGGCGGAACAACCGCTCTGGTGGTGGAACCAGCGGCAGAGCGAGTCTTGCACGCCGTTGCAGTGCAGGCGAAGTCGCCGCCGATGGAACGCTTCCTGGTCCGCCATGGCGGCCATTTCTTCAAAACTGTAACGATCCGCAGTGCGCCAGGATTCCCACTGCCGGGCGGTCGCCACGCCGGGATCGAATAGCCACAGCCAGCGGCGGTAGTCGGCCGGCTCGGCCTCCGCAGGAAAGAGCCGGGCATTCCATAGGCTCCGCTCGGCCGAGGGCGTGGAGGCGTTCCACAGACCGGTTTCCCCGTTGCCTGCCCGGTCCGCCCACCAGTCCAACGACTGGCCGCACAGCATGCCCGTCTTGGTCGACGGACTCTGCGAAGTGTCGTCCAGGCCGTAGCAACGGACAAACGTGACGGAGCGGCCCGTCCGATCACGGCCTGGGAGCAGATCGAGGCACGCTTGCCGAGGCAACTGCAACGGCTGCTCGACATCGACTCCGACCAACAGGTTCTCTCCAGCCAGGGTCAAGGCTTGGCGGATCGCGCACCCTTCAATCCAGGCTGTCTTTCCGGAGACGGTGCCCGGTTCGTCCAGCCGGCTGTTCATGCACAGGGGGCCGGTTGCCCCCGATGCAAAGCCTGTTTCCGAGCGGAGGAGCTGCTGTCCGCTCTCGATGATCTGCCGGCTCGTGCCGAAATGCAGGAAATCGCAGCGCGCGAGCACCTGCGCCCGGCAAGCAGCGGCGTGGATCGAGTCGAAGACCCGCTGCAGGGCCGCGTCGTTCCAGCGAGAGCCGCTATCGCGCGCGGCGGCCAGATAGGCCTGCGGAGTCGTGTCCGTGCCCAGCGCGCAGCAGACCTCACGATAAAAGTCGAAGCCGTGTCGCTCGGCGGCCTCTCGAATCGGGCCGTTCCAAGCCGGCTTGCCCAAGGCGTCGGGGCGAACGTCGCACACTTTCAGCAGACGCTCGGCCGTTGCGGCATCCAAGCTGAACACCCCGATGTCCAGGACTGATTGACCGTAGGCGTCGATCGCCTGCTGCTGCGCCTGGACAGCCGGCGAAGGTTTCTGCAAGAACCGTCGCACGTGGCCGTTTTCAGCGAGGCAATAGACGCCATGCTGGGCGGCCTGTTGGGGCGACGCGAGGCATCCGAGTCCGGTAATGCCTGCGCAGGCCCATTGGACCTCGCCGGGATCGAAGCGCAGGAGCACGTCGCCGGCGGTGACGACGACCTGCCCCATCCCTTCTTGAGCGGGCGGCAGGGCAAGGTACAGCGGGAGTTGTTTGTCGAACAGCGTCATTCCCAAAGCACCATCCGAGCTGCCGGGGATAGGGACGAAGACCTTTCCACACGGCCCATAGGCCGGCAGTCGGCGCGAGTCGCCGCCTGCATGGACGATGAGGATGCGCAGCCGTCGCAACACGTCGAGCCAAACGCCGAACGCGGCCGCTTGGGGACTTCCGCTTGCTTCGCGGTGCAAGAGCTCGATCAGGCAGCAGACCGTGCTCCCGCCGCTTCCCACGCGCCGGCCGCCCGGATCGGCCACGACGATGGCCTCGCGGACCTGGCCCAGCAACCCGAGCGAGCGCCGCAACGTCAATTGCTGCTCGTAGGCTGCCGCCTGCCGATCGTTCGAAGCGGTCAGAATCAGATAATCCCAGGTGTTCACGGTGGTCTACGGTTTACTTGCCCTTGAGCCTTGCAAGCACCGCCGTCACAAACTTGACGAAGTTGTCGTCGGGATGCTGGCGGGCTTTTTCTGCATCGAGGGCGGCTTGTAATGCCGGTACCACGCGGGCATCCTTAAGCAGCGCAACATGCTGGGCGGCCAGGCTCTGCAAATCGCGATCTCCCAGCGCCGCCAGCAGCGTATCGGCCACGGATGGGTCCTTGTGCTGCGCCAGCGACTGCAACGCCGCACGCCGCTGCGCTGCGGGCGATCGCCCGTTCTTCACGATCTGCTCCAGCGCCCGCCGCGCCTCGGCAGTCCGAATGGCGCCCAAGGCTTGCAAGGCGGCCTTCCCGCGCGAATCATAGTTCTGTGCCAGGACCACCAGCGGCGCCACCGCAGGCCCTCCCAAACGCGAGAACACCGCAAGCACGATGGGGTCCAATCCCTCACGGGGATCGGCCATCAGCGCAATGAGGATGTTACACGCCCGCGCATCCCCGAGTTCGCCCAGCCCAACGACCGCATTCTTCGTCACCAGCCAGTCGGAATCGCGGGCGCACTGTATCAGGGCATCCAGTGCCCGCGGGTCCCGCAGCCCGGCAAGGCGTTGCGAGACAAAAAAGCGGGTCTTGGGATCGGTCTGGCGGCTCTGGGCCAGGGCGATCAAGTCGGGCAAACCGGCCTCGGCGACCGCCCGCGGCGGCCCTGCCTCCAGATACTCCGCCTCGCGCCGCGCCGCGAGCACGAACGCCCCGCCTTTCTCCAGCGGAAGATTGGACATCAGGATGTCGCCGTTACGGATCGCCTGGACCATCTTGTCGTACTGCCGCAGCGAAGGCCAATCCAGCACCAGGCACTTGAACGACTGCGGCCAGGTCCTCTTGATCAGCGGCGGCGTTACGCCGGCCCCCATGTCCATCTGGTCGTAGGCGACGCTGGAGGTGTAGTAACGCATGTAGGAATGCTCGGGGAGAAGAAGAACGTCGGGGTGCCGGTGGCAGAGTTCGTCCCAGTCGTCCGCGCACATCAGCGCGTTGGACCCTTTGGGATCGCTCCCGCGCACTTTCCACAGCACATTACTATCCACGTAGAACAGCGTGCAGCCCCAGCGCCGCTTGGCATAGTCGATCTTGTCGCCCAGGATATCCACGACCGACCGAGTGAAGTCATGGTCTTGCAGGATGGTTAGCTTACCGCTATTGGGGTCACGCCCTTTCCTCACAACGGTCGGCCGCAGGCAGACTCCGGTGCGCAATCCCGCATCGCGGAACTTCCTGAAGTACTCATCAGCTATCGCGTTCATCTCAGGGCAGAGTATCTCAACCATGTGCGGATCGCCGACATACTGGAGCCACGCGGGTTTGTTGCCCTCGACATTCCAGATGATCATACCCTGGGCATCGGCTTGCTTCAGGCTCACAACGTCGGCATCCGCACTTTGCATAACCCTCCGGCGAAACTCGTCCGTAACCACGACGGGACCCGCGGGCACCTCGCCCATCAACACCGCCCAAGCTTGCACCGGAAACCAGTCGCCGATGAAGGTGCGGCCGATCGGGCGGCGGTCCGGCCACTTCAGCAGCATCGGGTGCGCCCGGGCGTAGGCCAGACAAACGTCGGCGGCGGGTGCCAGCGGATCGCCGGGGGGGCCAAAACGCAGCGACGCCGGGTACGTGTCGCTGCCGCCCGGCGGTACCGCACGAGTGTCATACACCTTGTCGTACAGCAACCGGTCGCCGCCCGCCTGGATGCTGACCATCCACAGGCGGCACGACTTGTCCTTCTCCGCTCTGGAACCCAGGGCCATCGTGAGCGGCCTGACGGCCTCGGGCGAGCAGGCCACCAGGGTGTACTCGGGCGCCGAGATGGGCAGAACGAGCGGACCTGAAAGGCTGTTCTGCCAAGTCACGGGGATGGTCTGGCCGAAGTAGATCGCCTCACCCACGGGGGGCGGCTTGGCGCCCGCCGGCAAACGCAAATGGAACAGCTCGAGATTCAGCTCGCTGAGGATGTCCTGCGAGCGGTTCGTGACGGTCGTGACCGTGTCGATGCGCCCCTGTTGGACCTGGTACTTGATGTCGATCTCGCCCCAGGCGTACTTCGCGGTCAGCTTCTGCGCCCGGGGATCGAAACTCTGGCTGGCCTTCTGCACGTCGCCGGGGAAGAATATCTCTTGCGCCTTGGCAGCACGGTCGGCAAGTTCCGTGGTATCGCTTGCCTTGCGGAAGCGGACGCTGAGGCTCAAGCGTGGCTGCGGCAGCAGCAGTTCCGTCTCCCCCAAACGGATAGAAGACAGCCCCTGATTTCCGAAAGCAACCCGCAGCGCGAGAGCTTCGCCGCCGATCGCCTCGCAGCGGCCCGTGCAGCAGATGAGCATGGCCGCGCACAGACTACGCAGGCGAACCAGAGTCCGGCATTTCATGGTCGCATCCTTCGAGAACATCTTGTTGCCATCAGAGCGGGTCCGCCCTGATACCGAAAAACGTGGCCACGGGCCGCAAGCCGCGCAGCAGCGTCCCGGAGTTGACACCCGTGGCCTTGGCCCCCAGCACCATGGTCGTCGAGTGACCGCCGTCAAGAAGAAACCCATCCTGCGCGCCATGCTCGGAAAGCACGCGGGCTACCGCGAACGAGGACGCTTTCTCGAACACCGCCAACCAGAGCAGCCGTCGGCCGGAGTCGATGGCAATTGCCGTGCGCCGGTCAATTTCGTGGCCGGCCGCGCCTTCCCGCACCTTCCCTTTCCATAACGGGATCGCTCCGCCGCCTATGCCCCAGCGGGCGCGGCGCAGCACGGCCTCGTCCGGCGGCTTGTTGAATTCGACGTGCGGGGTCAGGTCCGCTTCAAACCACAGCATGTAGCTATGGGGATCGACGTGGCTGACCTCTCCGTCCGCGACG
>Ga0181527_1002015_pt1 | contig 19771 bp, 17 predicted proteins | sample PEATcosm2014_Bin_30_FD_119762 | JGI IMG/M metagenome (GOLD analysis project Ga0181527, IMG submission 119762) | Peatland microbial communities from MTU Mesocosm Facility, Houghton, MI, USA - PEATcosm2014_Bin06_60_metaG | ecosystem: Environmental > Terrestrial > Soil > Wetlands > Peat | place...
AATCGTGTCTTCCTTTGGATCGGCGTGGTGGCGGGCGACTGCGGCAACGACGGTCTCAGTGAAGACCTTGTTTCCATGGGATGCCAGCATCTCTTCCAGTTTGACCTCTCCAACGTATTCGTGGGTGTGTTTCCGGCCGGGGGAAGATCCCCACAGAGATTCGATTTTGCCTATGTCGTGAGCGAGAGCTGCCGTGATGATGGCGGGGAGAAGGAAGTCGTGCTTCTGTCGCAGCTCTTCCCGGGCAATGTCGAGGGCGGCCTTCAGGACATCGTAGGTGTGGTCGTAGAGGGAGACGCCCCGGAGAATTTGCAGGAAATGCTCATGCCCCTTCAGGTTCCTATACTCGCAATCCGACATCTTGCCTGACCAGCCGACCACCGAGGGGGCATCGCCGCCCTCATAGAGGAGTCGGAGCAGGTCATCGAGAACCTCCATCGAGGTGACTTCAGCGAGGAGGGGCCGGTACGGGGCGATGAGGGTTTCGTAGTCTTCTATTCTCCTCTTGGAGTCCAGCGAGGGGGGATCAGCGAGGACGCCGGGGAGGAGCGGCTGAACAATGGAGTGGCCAGTTCGGTCGGTTTCAGCGAGGGAAAGATTCAGCGAGTAAGTGCCTTCAGCGAGGACGCTTTCGGTCACCGAGGAATGGCATCTCGGAGTGGTCCCTTCCGAATTCTTCCTCCGCCGAAGACGTACCCTTTCCTTGACCTTCCGTGCGAGCCTCTTTAGAAAGGGGAGCATCGCCTCCGGCATATGGAAGTTGTTCTTTGCCATATTCGCGACCACGCCCGGCGTCAGCGTCATGTCGCGCTCGAACGCCTTCGTCATCCAGCCCTCGATCTTCGAGGCATTGGCACGGGCAAACCCCTTCGTCACGTAGACGGCCGACGCCTTCAAGCATATGTCCTTGAGGAACTTCTCATTTTTCCTTTCCGCCGCCATCCATGCGACGAAGAGGGTCCTTTTCAGCTTCATGTCTGGCTCAGAGTTCATCCACGCGATGAACATGGCAACCTTCCGGCGAGGGTCCGCTCCTTCAATCCAGCGAGGGAAGAGCGCCATGCTCTCCTCGAGAGGCAGACCCATGAGGCTGCCCAGTATCCTCTCCATCATGCCCGTTCCTTTGCTCGTGGTCACCTCTCTTCTCCTTTCCGTCGATATGAATTAATAAATTCATATTGCGTGCGTAACTTTTGCGTATCTCGGATTCCGGCAACAGAAAACCCGTGCTCACGCCCGGGTCGATTTCGCTGCTCGGCAAACTGCCTAATGAAGATATTCCAGACGCGCCCGTGATGTTCCCTGGGTTTGTCCCACTCTTATATTACTTTCTTGGCTGACGTACAGAGGCGGGTGTTGATGCTGTCGATCTGCTCGGCGGAGAGGGCCGTTCTTTTGGAAAGAATTTGCTCCAGGTCGTTCACGGTTATAGCCCTGACCCATCGCAGTCCTTCGACTTCGAGGACGGCCTGCGGGTTGGTGAAGACGACGGCGCCGTTGAACCAGATATCCTTTATCAGATCCTTTCCCAACAACTCTTTCAGCCTTCTGATATTGCGGTATAGCTGACCGGAGGGATCTCCGAGCTGGCCCCGATAAAGCGTTCCCCTTCGGCCCACCTTAATCCGCGCCCAAACGCCGTTCCGGTAGAGAATGAGGCCTTTATGGTGCTTTGCCTCAAGGACGAAAACCCCGGAGGGGCCGACGAAGATGCAGTCGATGTCTGAGACTCTCCCATTGCCGTTCAAGGGAAGGTTGTAATAGGCGGTGTAATCGTCAGGCAGCGCGGACGAGAGAAGATGGGCCCTGAGCACCCGCTCGCCCCGGATTCCGCACCGATAAGCCGTATAGGAGGGGCCGCGCGTGACCGCGACGAAAAGGGCGACCACGATTGCCACAACCCCTGATACAAGGATGGCGGCGACCCCGGTAGCAATTCCAGCGAGTAGAAGAGTCGGGGCGATTCCGGCCCAGCCAACGCAGACCGCAAGGCTCTCCTTCGCCTTCTTCCGGAGGTAATCAGAAAAGAACACCTCTTTCACGGGTTTCTCCTGCGCCATACGTTACGTGGAGCTGTCAGAAAGGTCAACAAAAGCCAGAAAAACCCATTAAAGTCGTCCGGAAGCTTGACTTTAGCGGCTTAGCCGGCGCTTACCGGCCTTACCGTCACTTCCGACCAGGGTCGGCGCCCAATGCTTGAAGCGGGCAGCAGACGAGGACACGTAATGACTGCGGCTAATTTGCTTGTTCGACTACGGAGCCGGAGAGATACGTCGGATCTCTCCGTGGGATCGCAGCATTGAAGAATCCTAGCCGAAAATGTAAGATGGGATATCACGGCGTGTAGAGGCTCCCCTTTGGCTGGCCGGGGACACGGATGCGCGGTCCAACGATCATCTATTTCCGAGCAGGCGCTTTTTATGACTATTTTATGTCTGTGGCGTTCTGAATAAGACCGTTTTTCACCGATTTCTGCCGATACGGGGAAAACCGGAAAGCCGTTGATAATGAACGGATTGCACGGAATTGCGCGGGCTTTGGGAGCATGTCGATTTCGGCGTTTTATGCCCTTCAAAACCAGTACACCGGCAACGAGCTGGTAAGCGGGTTCCCGCCCAACTATGAAGTAAATGTGAAGTGGAATCGTCAAACAAGGGGGACCAGCACCAGCTAAGCCTTCTCCGGTTCCCGACTGAAAAGAACAACCTTGCCCGGCTCTCTTGGCTGCACAAGATTTAAGATATGGTTTGTCACTTTCTGCATGAGTGGACGGAGTTTTTCCGTGTTTTTCACAACATAACCGGCGGTAACATCGTCAGCCTTGACCGAATGGTTGAGAAGACGCTTCAGTTCGTAGTAACCGACAATCCCGTCTATGGCGCTTGAATATGTCCTTCTCATGTCATGCACGGAGAATTTTACCCCGGTCTGTTCTGTCACTTTTGCCATTTGTTTGCGGGGTTCGACGAGGTAGCCGCCCTTTCCCCGCCCCGGGAACACAAAGTCATTTTCCCGTAGCGTGTGGCGATCCAGAAAAAGCCGGTGAATATAGTCGCTCATCGGTAGCGGGAGCGGCTTGCCATTCTTCGTCCTCGTGAGTACAAAGATCTTGTTTTCCATGTCAACATCTTCCCACCTGAGGGAGGCCGTCTCAGTCCGCCTTGCCCCGGTGAAGAGCAAAAGCAATAAGTAGTCCCGGATTGTGGGATTTTCGAGCTTGTTGACTGCCTCAAACCATTGAGGCAGATCAGACTCCTTGATAACGGTTTGGCGGCGTTCGATTACGAACCACTGGCGCGTATTCGAGAGGCGTTTGACCGGGTTGACAGGAAGCGCATCGTCCAGAAGCTCGTTGGCGAAGTTGTAGACTGCCCGCAGCGTCCTCATGACACTATTCGCGGCGGCTTTGCCGGCCTCCTTTGCAACCTTCAGATGACGGGCGGCAACCATATCCTTCGTGATGTTCTCAATTGGCTGTCGCATCCAGTCGGAAAGATAGAGCCTGAACAGATCGCTGTAAATTGTGATGGTGCGGGATTTCAGTTCTTGCCGTGCAATGAAGTATCTGTCGAGAACCTCGCTGAGGGTGAGACCCTTTTCCCGTGCTCTTGCCTTCTCCCGGTTGACGTCGATGCCCTTCCCGAGGTCGGAAAGGGCATCTATGGCATCCTTACGCGCCTTCTCGGCCGTCTCAACGCCATGTCTGCCGAGCGTGACGCGAGTGAGTCTGCCGTTAACCCGCTTCAGTACAAAATATGTTTTTGCCGTGGCAGACACCCGGCAACCGAAACCTTTCAGTTCGGTATCGAAATAGTCAATCTGTTTCCCCGTCCCGGCAAAGGGCAGGCGGTCAACCGTGGCCTTCGAGATTTTGATCTTTTTCATATGTGTCCCCACTAACCATATTCATAGGTAACACATAGGTAACATATTGTCTGAAATTTGTCAATACTGAATACAACTGGATAAGGTTACAAATGCTTGTATTATAAGGAATATAGAACTGAGCAAGGTTAGAAGAAACATGGGACCTCAAACTCTTAATCAGGAGGTCGTAGGTTCGAATCCTACGCGGCCCACCAATAAAATCAAGTAGTTACCGGCTGTTTTTCCTCATCCTCATTTTTGTTGGTGTCCCTATAGGTGCCACTGCCGCTCATACCGTCCAACCACTTCACATCTTCCCGCTCGTAGCCCCCCATGTCCTTAAGCCGCAGCCTTGAGGGTGATACGATACGCATCCCCACCTTCGTCTGCGTCAGCTTCTTCGCCTTAATGAATTTCCTCAAGCCCGCCACGAGATCGGCCCGCATCTGAAGGATTGCCGCCTCATCCGGGGAATATCCGAGATCGATGAAGACATTGCCCGATGATTCAACGATGGTCTCGCTCATGTAGTACCTCCAATTTGCTTATAGCGGCTTCGGGCCAGTTCGATATCATGTCCGCTCGTCTTCCGGGTCTTCTTCTGGAATGCGTGAAGCACATAAACCGCATCCCGAAGGGTAGCCACGTAGATCACCCGCCATTCACCCAACACGCGGATGCGGATTTCCCTTACCCCAGGACCGACCGACTGCATTGGTTTCCAGTCGCTCGGATCAAGGCCGTTCTGAACCTCGCGAAGCTCGAAGCCTGCCGCACGGCGGGCCTCATCGGGGAAGTTCCGAAGATCATCGAGGCTCGACCCTATAAACGGACGCTGCTTTACAGCCACGGGAATATTACGTAAGTCTTTATATTTTTAGCACGCTGGGATTCCGAAGCCTTCCTTAAGCTCCGGGATTTCTTCGTCGTGCTCAAGCCTGTCTGCCAGAACACGCAAGGCTAATGCGTCGGCTTCACCCCCCCCTGCCCGTTTTTACCTACAAAGCCTCGCGCACGGGCTTCTTGAGGTGAGTGCGGGTACCGCCTAAGATTGAGAGCGATTTCTTTTTTTTCAAAACGTTTTTTCTTGACATTGTGTTAGACCTAGTATTAACTTTATCTAACCATATAAAATCAGGACTATGGGCGATCATCGGACGGATGACAACAAATCATTCTTAGAGGTTTGGCATGACCGGATTTCGCTTGAAGGGCACGCTATGGAGCATTCGGGAGCATGTGCTCGGCAAGGCCTCGCGTCGGATCAGTCTATCGGCGCTGGTGCTTATCGCCATGGTAGCCTATTCGGCGTCGGCAGCCAGAGCCGACCTTATCCCGCTAGGGGACGCATCGAACTATGCAGTCCTCTATGAAGGCACTGGCGGACATCAGTTGTCGATCTCGAACGTAACGATCAACGGCAATATCGGGGTTGGTGGTACCGGCACAGTTTCGTTCTCCGGCCCGGGGACTATCAACGGCAGCCTCAGCTTTTCCGCAGCCAACACGGGCCAGTACAGCAACTCTAACGGCAGCAACGTAGGCCCGACGTCGGTCAATTATGGTACAACGAATGTGACGACCGCCCTCACTGCGGTCAATAACCTCTCCACGGCCTACAGCGGAGGGACTAACCTCGCCTTCACCAATGCGGGGGAGACGGTAAACGAGAACACCGGCATGCTGACCACGGTAAACGGCGTCGCCACCCGTGTGTTCAACGTAACGGCGTACAGCGCAAACAACAGTTCCGTTCTGACAATCAATGGGGACGGAAGCGGCGACCCCGTCGTGTTCAACTTCGCCGTCGGAACCGGCGGTTACGGCAATTCCAACGTGAATCTGGGCGGCAGCGTCGTCCTCGCCGGCACCGGCCTGACGAGCGCCGACCAGGTGCTCTTCAACTTTCAATCGACCGGCAAAAACATCAGCCTCACCAATAATGGAGAGACTTTTGTTGGAACCATCCTCGCTCCGAATGACGCCATATCGCAGGACAACTCCACCCTCAACGGGCGTATTTTGGGCGGCGATTCGGGCAATATGCAAATCGTGTCAGGGGCCAAGATCAATGCGCCCGCCGCCGTCCCGGTTCCCGCCGCTATCCTGCTGTTCGCTTCCGGCCTTGTGGGCCTTGCGGCAATAAGGAAAAGGTGCAAGAAGTAAATTCTGGTTTCCGGAATAGTGCGGCAGGGTTCAGAAATGGCCCTGCCTTTTTTCTTTGCCCGTCCTATTGATTAGCGCTGGAAAACGTGCACCCTTCGAGAAAACATTTTTTTGTGTGTTACAGGAAGAGATATGGCAACAGAACGTTCGGACATATATTATTTGGCTGAAATTCTTTTTCTTAATTCCCCTAAGAAAAAGATTGCGAGCATAAAGATAAGGTATTTACACGGCCTTTGGCATGGTCGTAGTGATCGCCGGAATATCAAGCTATGTCGGGGTACGCAAGGTCCTCAAAATCGAGCCCTTCGACATTTTCAGGGGGTAGAAGTGCGCTCATGCAGGAAAGAAAGTTCTCGCACCAAAACGTAAAACCGATCATACCATTTGGTTTATTTCATCTGACCCGTTGCTTTTCAATCGACAATGGAAAGCTCTACAAGCCCATAAGATAAGGCGCAGAAGCCCCTTATCACCAGGTTGGCATATATCTTGCGAATGATAGGACTATAAATCCGGTGCAGGATTTACGGACTCCAACATACATTGGAGAAAGCAGGCTTCACACGGGTTTACAGTCTGACAGTGTAAGGAGGTAATTACCGTGAAGAAAGACTCGGAACTGCAACATGATGTTTTGGCTGAGCTGGAATGGGAGCCAACGGTCGATGCAGCCGAAATCGGCATCTCGGTCCAGGATGGGATCGTGACACTCAATGGTACGGTAAAACGCTTTCCTGAAAAATGGGGAGCCGAGGAGGCCGCGCTGCGCATCGCTGGCGTCAGGGCGGTCGCCAATGAGATCGAGGTGAAGCTGACTCCCGGCAGTGAGCGCAGCGATGCGGATATCGCCCGGTCAGCCCTCAACGCCCTGGAGTGGAATATGTATGTTCCCCAGGGTCGCATTAAGGTACAAGTGGGGCAAGGTTGGGTGACACTCGAGGGAACCGTGGAGTGGCGATACCAGAAGGAGGCAGCGGAGAATGCTGTCCATCACATGGCCGGCGTGAAAGGAGTAACCAACCTGATCGGCGTCAAGTCCCCGGTGAGGTCCACGGATGTGAGAGAAAAGATCGAGAATGCGCTGAAGCGCAGCGCCGAGGTGGATGCGCAGCGGATTACCGTGGAAACCGTGGGCGATAAGGTCATTTTGCGGGGAAGCGCCCGCTCATGGGCTGAGCGGAAAGAGGTGGAACGGGCTGCCTGGTCTGCGCCGGGCGTTTCAGCGGTGGAGAATAATCTTACAATCAAGTTTTAAGGCAGACCCTCCTGGTATCAGCCCAGAGAAAAAAGGACAGGAGTGAACTTCTCTCACTTAGTCGTCGATTTTCCGGAAATAGCCGAGATTGATATCAATCCTCTGGCCATAGCTGACGGCAAAGCGTACGCCCTCGACGCAAGAATTGTGATCGACAGGGATTATGTCGATTATGGATCCCGGTACCCCCACCTGGTCATCAAGCCATATCCAACCCGTTATATCACGTCCTGGAAGCTACCGGAGGGAGTTGACGTGCTGCTCGGGCCGATAAGGCCTGAAGATGAGCCCATGGGGCACGAGCCGTTCGCCTCCTTATCTCGGGAGAGCATCAGGACGAGATTTTTCTCCTCTGTTAAGGAGATATCCCACGAATGGCTCATCCTTTTCTGCAACATAGATTACGACAGGGATATGGCAATCGTAGCGGAGATTGAAGACAACGGCAAAAGGAAGATAATCGGGGTTGGAAGGCTCATCAGGAACTGGGATTTCCAGTCTAGCGAGTTTGCGGTTCTCGTCCATGACCGGTATCAGGGCAAAGGCCTCGGGTACAAGCTCGTGGAGACGCTCGTCGGGATAGGCCGGGAAATGGGGCTTGAAGAAATCGTCGGTGAGGCGCTCACGGAGAGCCAGAAGATGCTCAAGCTTGCCGGGAAGTTAGGATTCACCACGCAGTGGGTCCCCGGCGGAATCACTAAGATTACACTGAAGCTGAAAAACACCGCCGACCAATGCCCGAACAGCAAAGAATGCGGGGACCCAGAGCCCGGCTAATGTGCTAATGGAAAAGCGAAAGATTTGCGGGATTGACCCGATTCATCGAGCCAACCCCGTGCGGCCATCACGCAATCTTGACCTTTGTTTCTTTCTTGATCGCCTCTTCGGTCTTCGGTATCCGTATCTCGAGCACCCCATCCTTGAACTGCGTCTTCACCTTATTCGTCTGTACCTCGGCGGGCAGGGTAAAGGTACGCGCAAAGGAGCCGTATGAAGACTCCCACCGGTAGTAGTTCTTCTTTTGAACCTCTTCTTCCTTTTTCTTTTCCCCCGCAATCGAGATGGTATCGTCGGTCAAGGTCACGTCGATATCCTCTTTCTTGATGCCCGGTAGTTCAGCCTTTACCACTATATCGTTCTTGTCCTCAAAAATGTCCACTGATGGGATCACCTCTTCCATTTCCGGGAACCTCGACCTGTGGAATAGTCCCAATGAAAAGGGTCTCCTGAAAACGTCCTCGAACCACTTCTCCGCGTCCCAAAGAACTGAAGGGACTTTTGCCGGCTCAGTTTTCGCTAGTTCCTTTGATTCTTTCTTTGCCATGACACACCTCCAGTTAAAATATCAGGGAACACTTCTGTCCGAAAAACCGCCAAAACACTGCCTCTGTAAAACTAAAGCTCACTTGGCTGATACCAGGAGAATCGGCCTTACAACTTGACTGTAAGATTATTCTCCACCGCTGAGACGCCTGGCGCGGCCCAGGCAGCCCGTTCCACCTCTTCGCGCTCCGCCCACGACCGCACCGTGCCTCTCAAGGTCACGGTGCGGCCCTGGGTTTCGACCAGTATCCCCTGTGCGTCCACCACCGCGTTGCGCTCAAGCGCCTTCTCAATTCCAGCCTTTACGTCCGTTGCACTCGCTGCCGGTTCGACGGTGATCAGGTTGGTTATCTCCCGTACACCTTTCGTGTGGCGCACAGCGTCTTCAGCAGCCTGCCTCTGGAACTGCCACAGCACGCTTCCCTCGAGCGTAACCCAACCACCATCCTCCACCTTCACCTTGATGCGGTTTTGCGGCACATTGGTCTTCCACTCAAGGGCACTGAGCAGGGCTTTTGCGAGGTCCGTATCCGTAGGCTTCCCGCCTTGGATCAGCCTGACCTCGATATCGTTCGCCAGCGCTTTGACCCCCGCAACCCGCAAGGCCGCACGCTCGGCGGCATACTTCTCGAGCAAACTATTTGAGGAACCGGTGAGTGTCACTACGCCGTCTACGGCCGAGACACCGATCTCCGCAGCTTGGACCGCTGGCTCCGAGTGAAGTTCAGCAGAAACATCATGTTGCAGCTGCAAATCTGTTTTCATCGTATTGTCTCCTTTCGTCGAACGTCGAAACTCTTCATGTGTCTGTCCCGTATTGAACCAAAGGTTATACAGCAAATGGCGTGCCAGACTGTTGTGGGATAGCTCAATGCATTGATGTACAAAGGTTTCCGGCGAGTGTGTGTAGTGATAGAGTAATCTGAGCCTGACAAACCAGACGAAATGGTGCAGCGCATCCACGTTTTGGGGTGGCGATAAGTACGGAGCCCAGTGGGAGAATCCGCTCTAAGGGGCAATAGTAAGGTGATTCTCCACCACTGAAACGCCCGGCGCAGACCAAGCAGCCCGTTCCGCCTCTTTCCGCTCAGCCCATGAGCGGACAACGCCGTACAAACCGACTTTCCCATGGTCAACCTTCAGGGTAATGTACTGTGCGTCCGTCCGGGCGCTGCGATCGAGCGCCTTCCCGATCTTCTCGTCGAGATCTTCCGGTGACACCTCCGGCTCGACCGAGATCAGGTTGCTCAGCCCTCTGACTCCGGTAAGGTGGCGCACAGCATCTTCCGCCGCTTCCTTCTGGTATCGCCACTCGACGTTCCCCCCGAGAGTTACCCATCCATTCGCTACCATCACCTTGATACGATCCGGCGGCACGAACACATGCCACTCGAGCACATGCGCTGCTGCCCGGGCGATGTCGGCATCGGTACGCTTACCGGTAAAATATGTCCTGACATCGATCTCGTTCGCCACTCCCCTGACACCTGCTACCCTGAGAGCAGCTTGTTCCGCCTCCCATCTCTCAGAGCAGGTTTTTACAAAGCCGGTCAGCGTCATGATGCCGTCTTTAACCAGGACATCAACCTTAGCGGCGTCGATACGAGGCTCCCAGCGGATCTCGTCGAAAACGTCATGCTGTAATTCGTTATCTGTCTTCACCATGGCTTTCCTTCTCGTATTCCTCTCTTCGCTATCACGCAGACTGCCTCATGCTTTGACAGCTCTTAAGCCGTGTCGTTCACCAGCCGATTCAGAAATCATACCGCAAAAAAAGTGCCAGACTGCAGCCGGATAGGCGATGCATTGATTTCTGCACGCGTACGACGAGTTTTGCACTGTGATCAAGTCCAGGATAAAACCTGAGAAATAGACGAAATGGTGCAGGTTACTACGTTTTGGGGTGGCAGCGAGCCGGACCGACAGCGACGGCCCGAGGGTGGGTTCGGTGGGAAACCTCACGCTCTGAAGACTGATCGCCGAAAGCTTAAACTTGACAAAGGCCATCGAGGGGGACACTATAAATCAGGCGGTCTTTAAGGCAGACCATTGACGGACGGAAGACAAGGCAGATGGGCGTGGATGTCCGTAACCACAGCGTTGGGCATAGTAGCGGAAGAGGAGGAGAGGCGTGAAGAAACCCGCTCCAAAGCCATCTATCCTTGTGCTTGATGACGAACCGGCCCAGCAGAAGATTCTCTCTGTAATTCTGGAAGACGCAGGCTACGAGGTGACGGCGGCCGGCAGCCCTGCAGAGGCCCTGCAGATGCTGGAAACAGTCAATTTTGACCTGGTCCTCTCAGACCTGGTGATGCCCGGTATGGATGGCGTTCAATTTCTGGAGAGCGCCAGGCGTCTTCGGCCCGGGCAGGTCATTGTTATGGTGACCGGTCATGGGACGATTCCCTCGGCAGTGGAGGCCATGAAAAAAGGGGCTTTCCACTATTTGACGAAGCCGGTTGGCAAGGACGAACTCCTCGTGGTCGTTCAGCGGGCACTGGACCAGCAGCGGTTGATTGAAGAGAACGGACTTCTTCATTCGCAGTTGAAGCAGCAATATTCGATAGAGAGCATGATAGGCCGGCACGGCAGCATGCAAGAGGTTTTCCGGCTGATCAGAAGGGTCGCGCCGGCAGATACAACGGTCCTCGTGTATGGAGAAAGCGGCGCGGGCAAGGAGATGGTTGCCAAGGCCATCCACCAGTTGAGCCGCAGAGCCTCTCGGCCCATGCACGCGATTAATTGCGCGGCGATTCCTGAGACGCTGCTGGAATCTGAGCTGTTCGGATACGAGAAAGGGGCATTTACGGGGGCCTATGCAAGAAAGAAAGGTCTGGTGGAAGAGGCGTCCGGCTCCACCCTGTTTTTGGATGAAATTGGGGATTTGGGTCTTCAGCTCCAGGGGAAGATTCTCCGGCTGTTACAGGAGCGGCAGATCCAACGGCTCGGCGGAACTGATGCAATATGGGTGGATGTCCGGATCATTTCTGCAACACGCCGTGACCTTGCGAAGATGATGGCCGACGGTAGTTTTCGCGATGATCTCTATTACCGTCTGAACACGTTCCCTATAGTGGTACCACCTTTACGAGAAAGATTTACCGATATCCCCCTCTTTGTCCAAAGCTTTATCAAGAAATTTCACAATTTGGGAAACGGTAAGGTCAAACGGCTTTCTCCGGCTGTTATGGAGCGACTTCTCGCCTATCCTTGGCCTGGAAACGTGCGCCAACTGGAGTCGGCCATCGAAAGGGCGGTGATTCTGGCTGAAGGTGACATAATTGACGAGGACCATCTTCCGGCGGAGATTATCACTGTCCATTCCGGGCCTTCCGGGCAGAATGTTTGCGCGGAGATGGATATCCCGGATAGCGGGCTCGATCTTGAAGAAGTGGAGAAGCGCTTGCTCACCCTGGCTATGGAGAGGAGCGGGGGCGTGATCGCCAAGGCAGCGCGTCTTTTGGGTCTTACCTATCGCACTATGCAGTATCGACTCGACAAGCACGGTATCCATCACCAGACGAAATCGTAGACGCGCACCGGCAAAAGCACAGGCATCGCTCAAGCCGTACTCACGATCCCGTCCAGATGCATGAGAGCAGGCCTTTTCGTTCTTCCTTTCACTCGCACGCGATTATCCGTATCAGCAACTGGAAAGGAAAGCTCAAACCTGGCTCCACCTCGAGGCATATTGTAAACCTGGATCTTCCCTCCCATTTCATTTACCCATTTCTGGGTTAATGTCAATCCCAGTCCTACGCCGCTCTTATTCGTAGTAAAATAGGGGGTGAAGATTTTCGCCAGATTTTCTTCTGCGATTCCCGGACCTGAATCCTCAACCCATAGAAGGATGCCGCTCTTATTCTTAGTTTGGTAGCCTAGACCAGCCCTTACCAAACCCTCTGGGCCCCCGGCTTCCAGCGCGTTCTCCAGCAGATTCACCAGGGCCCTGAACAAGTGATGGCGATCCGCGAGGATCGGAAATGCGTCATCAACCCCCTCTAATGAGATACAACGTTCTTCGTTAGGATGCTGACGAATAATTTCATTGCGGCTTTCAACTAAGATCTCAGATGCATTTTCAACTTCCAACTTTGATGCGTGCGACCTTCCGTAGTCGAGAAGGCCTTGAATCATTTCATTCACCCGAACAAGCTCCGAATGGGCATCTGCGAAAAGATCTCGAATTTCATGTTCTTTTCTCTTTCCTCGCTGCTTTTTATCAGAAAGATGATCGAGTGCCAAGGAGACAAAGTTGATAGGGTTCCGGATATCATGGGCGATGCCGGATACCATCGCCCCCAGAGCAGCCATTCTCTCGTTTACTCGAAGGCGGGCCTCCATCTCTTTTCTTTGGCCTTCTAAAACCTCCTCCCCCAGTCTTCGCCGCTCCGCCTCTGACTGGATGCGTTCGAATGTGTTCCTCAGTGTCTCGCCTACTAACCTCACCAAACCCAGGTCTTCCGGTGTCCATACCTTCCCTTCTGGGTCGCTGCTTAGGACAAAATATCCAGTCAGAGATTTTCCGGAAGACAGGGGAAAAATTACTTCCGTCAGCATAGAATTATTTCGCCAATGTTCTCTTTCAGCTTCTGCTTCAGGCGGGAAATCGGTGACATCGAATATAGAGACGGTTTCCATCCGACTCAGTTTCTTGAATAGCCATGGGAGGGGCTCGAGTGAAAAATCCAGAAGTTTTTGCCTTAGTGGCTTAATCCCCTCGGCACACGACTCATAGACACGGGCAACCATCTTTCTATCCATAGAAAGCAGAGACAGATAACAACGGTCCGCACCGGTAAATTTTCTCACCTCTTCTAGCGCGCGGGTGGTCTCGCTCTCCATCTCGTCCGACCCAAGATTAATAAAACGATTCGAGATCGATACAACGAGTTCCTCCATTGCAAGCCGGTAATTCAACGCCTCCTCCGTTTTCCTGCGCTCATCGATGTTGCGAGTTACATTAGTAAAACCTTGGAGATTACCTGCCTCATCGCGTAAAGCCGTGATGACGACATCGGCCCAAAACAGGGATCCATTCTTCCGTATCCTCCAACCCTCCCCCTTAAATTGACCTTCGGCAGCGGCGACCTCAAGTATTCGCCAGGGCTCCCTGAGATCGATGGCGGTCGATGCGTGGAGGACGGATAGGTGCTCTCCTACGATCTCCTTGGCCCGATACCCGTAGATTCGCTCAGCACCTAAGCTCCAACTGGCAGCGCGGCCTTCCGCATCCAGGGAAAAAATGGCATAGTCTTTGACCTGTTGTACGAGGAGGCGAAAGCGTTCCTCACTCTGCTTGAGGGCCTCCTCCATCCGCTTCCGCTCCGTGATGTCGCGGAGGCTGGAGCGATGTCCAAGGCCGGCGCCCCTGGGGTCATAGATGGGTTGCCAGGAGGCCGCCACCCATACCGGATGGCCGTCCTTGCGGCGGACCCGAAGCTCAAAATCGTTCTCGCTGGCCCCTTGGATGGCCCCTCTTATCTTGTCGGCCGCCACTTCCCGATCGGCCTCATCAACGAGTGGCAGGGGAAAGTCCGGCATGGCCAGGCATTCATCGACCGAGTAGCCGGTGATCCGCTCCACGGCTGGATTTACCCAGAGGAGTTTCCCGCCGGGTCCGATCCAGTTCTCCCAATCATAAGTGTAATCCGCTATGGCACGGAATCGCTCTTCACTTTCACGGAGCGCCTTCTCCCCCTCCAGCCGCTTAAGCTCTTTGAGCCCGATGTCGGCAAGAAACTCCGTAAGCTGTTTAAGATAGCGCGCGATGGGCGCCACGTTTTCTTCCGGAATGACCGGTACTTCCGCCAAAGCCTTCAGGTAGGCCGCCTCGTCAAAACCACATTCCCGGGCCTGGTTCCGGAAATATTCAACGTCCGGCCTTTCAAGAAGAAACTGACCGATGAAAATCGTTCCTATATACTCTCCGTCAATGAAAAGGAGAGAAGCTGCGTCCATCAAGCCGTTCTTACATCTATACGTGGTAACTTCTCCACTTTTGTCCCCGCCGATATGTCGGAGAATGCTAGCACCACTCTCCGAACACCTCATCTTTGTTTTTGGATTAGAGCGATGAAACTCTTCACATATCGTGGACCAATTCGACCGGATTAACATATTCCCCTCAGCATCAAATATCGCGGACACAGTTCCTGTTGTTGAAAGAAACGCGTCCATGAGATTCTGGAGCTTCGGAAGGTCAATGAGATCTGACAGCTTGTACTTCATTCGTGAGAATCCGCGCTAAATAGCCGGAGAACAAGCCGGCGCGGCCTTCTTAACACGTCACGAAGATCATTCGAATAAACACTTGAGGGCATACGAAAGGAAATGGAATCACTATGATTAACCGCAAGGGGGAAAGTCAGAAGGGGGTTGCGAACATCCTTGTCCATCGACCTCGATCCTTTCCTTTAGAGGTCTGGATTGAAGACTAGACGGTTCTCCTTCTACAGTATTGCCTGTCGTCACCTTTGTCAAGGAGTTGAGGCTTTCGGAACTTTCAGGTCATGTGATTTCCGACCCAGGCTTCCGCTTTCAAGCAGGCTCGCTGCCACACCAAAACGTAGAACTATTGCACTATTACGTCAATTTCCCTGCGCTTCCGGACCAACCGGCCAGTCCAACGAATAGCGACAAAGGCCTTAATATCAATTGTATTGACCATCCACTCGTAGTCTGGCATCATATTTGCGATTCTCATCACCGACAGGAAGGAAATGGCTCAGGCGATTCGCAGGGTGCTGGAGCAGGGAGAAGAGGTAGTGCAACAATAACAGAAGAGGAGGAATTCATGGTTCCCAAGATCAAGAAGATTCTTTATGCCACGGACCTCAGCAAAAACTCATCGTATGCCTTTCTCTACGCCGTTGACATGGCAAGAAAAAATGATGCAAAGATCGTTATCCTCCATTCTGTCGAGCCCCTCCGGAACATAGCCTACGCTTACGCAGAGGCCGGTCTCGACGAGAGGCAGCTAGAAAAAAGCATGAAGCATGAGCAGAAGGCGGAACTCTACGAGATCAAGAAACAGGTCGAAGAATTCTGCGAGAGAATGGGCGGTTACATGGGCTCTTCTTGCCTTGAACTGGTATCGAAGATCCTTGTTCCCCAGGGCTATCCAGTAGAAGAGATACTGGAGACGGCAAACGAAGAAGGCTGCGATGTGATCGTGCTCGGGACACACGGAAAAGGTTTTTTGAAGCAGGCCTTCCTTGGAAACGTCGCTGTCAAGGTCCTTGAACGCACTCGGAAGCCGGTCTTCATCATACCACTGCCCTCCGAGAAAACGGATATCGACTGGGATAAGATGTAGGCCGCCACACGGGGTAATTCGAGTGGATCTCGATGGTTCAAATGCCCAAGGGGAAGTAAGCATGAATAAAATTGTAAGATGGCAGTATGACCAGTTGGTGAAGGAGCTCCTCCTTCTGCAGGATCACATAGCAGACCCCTCTTGCCCCTGTGAGACGGGCGGTGAGATGTGTGTGAGGAAACACCTATTCACGATCGAAGGCTTGACCGAGGAAACACTCGCGATGGAAGACAATGAAGAGTATCGGGGTAAACTCGAAAAACTGGCGGGCGAGGCAAGGGACTGCCGCAATTCCGAAGAGGAGCGCCTCGGGGGCGAGCAGGCGCAATCCCCAGCCAACCTGTTGGAGTGGGCGCGCGACTGGCGGAAGCAGTTCGAGGGCTACAGTCTTCCTCTCGCCGAATCGTAAAGGATCGAGGACGGTACCGTGAGGGAGGTACGCGCACTCGCCGACCAAGCGTTCTCGCGCGCCGCCGGTGCGCCGCTCGTTGAAGGTAATCATGTGCGGCTGCTCAAAGACGCGCGCGAGAATTACCCGGCGTGGCTCGATGCCATCGGCGCGGCGAAACATCATATTCATTTCGAGAGCTACACCATTCATGAAGACAATACGGGACGTGAGTTCGCCGACGCGCTGATTGCGAAGGCGCGGGAAGGCGTGCGCGTTCGACTCATCTACGACTGGATGGGCGGCTTCGGTAAGACCTCGCGACGGTTCTGGAATCGCCTACGCGCGGATGGTGTCGAGGTGCGTTGTTACAACCCGCCGCGTTTTGATAGCCCGCTCGGTTGGCTCTCGCGCGACCACCGCAAAATGCTCGAGATTGACGGACAAATCGGCTTCATCACAGGTTTGTGCGTTGGGCGGATGTGGGAGGGTATTCCTGAAAAGAACATCGAGCCGTGGCGTGACACCGGAATTGAGGTGCGCGGGGTCGCCCTCGCGGACATCGAGCGGGCATTCGCGCAAGTCTGGGCCATGATAGGTGAGCCGATTCCTGAACACGAGATAATCAACAGGGACGCGCTTCGTCGGGCCGGCGATATGAGCTTGCGCGTCGTGGCGACTGTCCCCGCGACGGCCGGCATGTTCCGCTTGGACCAACTCGTCGCCGCACTTGCAAGAAAAAGGGTGTGGTTGACCGATGCTTACTACGCCGGGACAACCACCTACGTGCAAGCTCTGAGGGCGGCGGCGAAGGACGGCGTTGACGTACGCCTCCTTGTGCCGAACGGGACAGACATTCCTCTCCTGAGACCTTTATCGAGGATAGGGTATCGTCCGCTCCTGGAGGCAAATGTGCGCGTCTTCGAGTGGAACGGCACTATGCTGCACGCGAAAACGGCGGTCGCCGACGGACGCTGGGCGCGTGTCGGTTCGACCAATCTCAACATCTCCAGTTGGCTCGGCAACTACGAGTTGGACGCGGTGATTGAAGACGAATCTTTCGCACGAGCGATGGAAGAGATGTATCTTCAGGACTTAACACACGCAACCGAAATAGTCTTGGATGAGAAACAGAGGGTGCGCGCACCGGGTCAGCCGCGCCGCACACACCCGATAATGACAAGCGGTGGCGGAAGCATTGGACGCACGGCAGCCGGAGCGGTTCGTATTAGTAATGCCGTCGGTGCGGCTTTCACCGGCCGGCGCGTGCTTGAGCCGGTTGAAACGCGCTTGATGACAAGTGTCGGCGCATTGTTGTTACTGCTGGCCGCCCTTTTTGCGTTTTTCCCGCGGGGGCTTGCGTACCCGCTGTTAGTTATTTTCATTTGGCTCGGCGTCGCGCTGCTCTACAAAAGCTACAAATTGCATCGTGAAGGCAAACGAAAAAGAGAAAGGGATACACGCAAATAAGTGCCACGATTATGCCGCGAGATCAGATAATCACTCCTCATACTTTCGGACCTCTTGCTTCAACTCGCCAACTTCCCCTTCAAGGTCTTTCACTATCTTCTCCAAATCTTCAACCTTTTCCTCGAACTGATCGAGAGGGGCCTTTCGTAACTTCTTTCCTGCGATTATCGGCGTACAGGAGATTTTCCAATTGAAGTTGTACTTTTCGAGGATTGTGCTCCATCTTCGTGGAAAAGCGCGCTTCAGTGCCATTGCGCACTCTTCCTGGCTCCCGGCATGTTTCATTACCTCCGCCAGCTTGTAGAGGTCGGTATCCTTCACGGACTGGTCCTTCCCTGTCTTGCTCTTTGCCTGGTCAAGCGAATATGCGAGGGCCTCCGCTATCGTGAATCTGGCGTCCGTATCTTCAGGGTCCGCCGTTGTCGCCTCAATGATTTCGGTAATCTCCTTTGCATATTGCCGAGTGTACTCTTCCTTGCTCACCATGACCGTCTCCTTACGTGCAAGGCGGGCATAGCCCGCACAATGCTATTGATCCTTCGACCTCCACAACAGGATAGATTGTTCATGACTTCGGTGGTGTTTCTCCTCCACTGATCGTCGCCCTTTCATTTTCGTCGAGCGGCCTCGATGTATTCGCGCGGCCAAGGATTCGCTGCCAGATCCGGGCGTCTGTCGTGTTGGAAAGCGCTTTAAAGAGTTGCTTGAAATCGGCCCTTAAAGGTTTGTTAAAACTTATTGCCTCCATCTTCGGATTGGATTCTGCCATAAGGGCTCCTACTTGGCATTCAGAGGCTCTTACAATCAGCTATTTCCTAAGATGATTATACAGCGTACTTTCAACTTCTCAAAGGAAAAAGTTTCGAATGCCATTCGTCATGTGGGTCTCATTCTGCGAAAGGCCGATGAATGAGTTCAGGAAACCGAGTCTATGATGTTCCCTCGTTCTAATATCTAAGTTGGGCTTATTGGATGTAGTGGATTTTCCGGACGACTGCCGCGCTTTGGACATTTCTCATAATCTAATAAATTAGGCATGTGAGGAATAGTTATGAAAGAAGCTCTTAATCAGGAAGTCGTAGGTTCGAATCCTACGCGGCCCACCAATGATTTCAAGAGCTTAGACACGATATGGTTGGTCGCCTCTAAAGTTTCTCTATTATTTTTCTGCTATTCGTGTTTTTGACTTGGAACACTACCAATCAAAATCAAGTAGTTAGTAGGATTTGAGCATATGTTGTCGTCTCTCATATTTTTCTACTATCCGCGTTTCTTGACCCGATTTTTATATCAGAACTGGAGGCTTACCGGAAACTCTCCTCATACTGCCCGAACAAAGGCCGCAAAGCTGTCGTACGGTCCGGCGGATAGACAGTTTCCACTTGCGTGTGCCCTGGTTTTCCTCCGGATAAAAAGGGACATTGAGAACTATTATGTGCTATAATGGGTGCGCGTTTTGCGTCGACCATCCCATAAAGTGGTGAAGAACACAAAGGAACTTCTGGCCGGATGACTCAAGGGGGTACCGGAAGTTCCGAAGGATGCATGCATGCAATCGCTTGTAAAGCCCGGCGGCGCCAACGAAGAAAGGCCCTTCCCGATCGTCATCATCGGCGCTTCCGCGGGTGGTCTGTCTCCCTTTGAGCGCTTTCTGTCGGTCCTGCCCACGAAGTTCGGTTTTGCCCTTGTTTTTATGCAGCACCTGTCGCCCAGGCATAAGAACCTTCTTCCAGACTTACTCCGTTCCCGGATTCCCGGCCTCAAAATTGAGGAGGCATCGGAGGGCCTCGGCATACTTCCCGGCACACTCTACCTCTGTCCGCCGGCCAGCGAGGTCAGGATTGAAAAGGGCGCCTTCCGTGTAATCTCCAGGCCGAGACAGCACACGCATCTGCCCATCGATGAATTGCTCATCTCCCTTTCCGAGGACGCCCCGGAAAGGGCCATCGCCGTCATCCTCTCCGGAGCGGGAACAGACGGG
>Ga0181527_1002018_pt1 | contig 19756 bp, 14 predicted proteins | sample PEATcosm2014_Bin_30_FD_119762 | JGI IMG/M metagenome (GOLD analysis project Ga0181527, IMG submission 119762) | Peatland microbial communities from MTU Mesocosm Facility, Houghton, MI, USA - PEATcosm2014_Bin06_60_metaG | ecosystem: Environmental > Terrestrial > Soil > Wetlands > Peat | place...
CTATTGCACGTTCGGCCTCTATTCGGGCTGGGAGCCGCTGTTTGCCACGCCGAACCTGACGTTCACCAACCCCTGGCAACTGGGCCCATACCTGCTGCTGGTGCTCGTGATGGTCCTCTTGGCCAAGCTGTATACCCACACCTTTTACGGCACGACCCGCTTCTTCCGCCGGCTGCCCTTGCGCCCGCATTTCCGGCCTGCCGTGGGAGCGTTTCTGACGGGACTGGTGGGGATCGTCCTCTATTACCTTTCGGGTCGCCAGCAGTCGGCCCTTGCCGTCCTGTCCTTTGGGTACGGCTCGCTCCAACAGGCCATGACCGATGGCCCCGGCATCAGCGCCTGGATTCTCCTGGCCATTGCGTTGGGCAAGATCCTGACCACGAGCCTGACCATCGGCAGCGGAGGCTCGGGCGGCGTATTCGGCCCCTCGATGGTCATCGGCGGCTGCGGGGGCGGTGCCCTGGGCATGCTGCTGAATCACTTTTGGCCGGGCTTGGTGCCCCATCCGGCGAGTTTCGTGATCGTCGGCATGGCCGGCTTCTTCGCCGCAGCCGCCAAGACCCCCTTCTCGACGCTCATTATCGTCAGCGAAATGACCGGAGGCTATCACCTGCTGCTGCCCGCACTTTGGGTCTGTGTCCTGGCCTTCATTCTCTCTGACGAGAAATCGATATACTCGGCCCAAGTCGAGAGCCGATCCCGCTCGCCGGCCCACCAGGGGAGCTTCGTCCGCGAAATCCTGGCGGAAGTACGCGTGAGCCAGTTTCTTACGAGCGGGCATGCTGTGCCGGTGCTGCATCCCAGCGACTCGCTTACAACCGTCCTCGACCGCCTTGACGGCTCTGCCTACCCTGTTCTACCGGTCGTTGATGAAGACGGCCGCTTGCTGGGCGTCGTGGACCTGGAAGGCACCCATTTCGCTTTGCAATCGCCGCATGCCGCACCGCTGATCGTGGCGGAGGATCTGATGCGCACCAATGTCCGGCCGCTCGCACCGGACGACCGTTTGGACCACGCCTTGGAGCTTTTCGTGGAGAATGACTTGCTGGCACTGCCGATCGTGGACGACTTGCAGCAGCGCAAGGTAATCGGACTGGTGCGACGCTTCGACATCTCCCGCGCTTACCTGCGTCACGTGCAGGGCACCGCGGCTTCAACCGTGCAAGTGGATTAGAGATCGAGCAGGTCCAGCGACGCAAAAAGCCGGTCTTTGGCCTGTTGCTCGTGCTTGGGGGCCGCGGGGGTCCAAGATGCGGCCGCGGGGACCACAGAGGCCGCCAGCGGTTCGAGCGGGCTGGACCGCCGGTCGGACGCTCTCTGCGAGAAACCCGTACTAGTCGAAGCAGACGTATTGTAGGTCACCGTGAAGCTCGACGATCCTCCCTTGTCCGTCAAGCCCGAGGTCGTGTCCTCCACCACCGACCGCGTGCCCATGTTGATCGCGGCCGCCTGCCAACTGGAGCTGTCGATGGCGCCGGTCGTTCCGTTGATCGTGGCCGTGCAGTTGCTAAAGGCAACTGTGCCGAAGCTCGCCAAGGGCAGGACCCCGCTGCCCGACGACGGCGCTTCGACGATCCATTCCGCCGACGACCGCTGGGCCTGAGCATAGCTCTGATCGATCGAGAATTTCTGGCTGCCGTCGGTGATCGACAGGACGAACTGCCCTGAGACGTACGTGACCGACGCCGAGACGGTATCACCCGGGTGGACCGTCATGTTGATGGTGACCGGGTAGTTCGGGTACATCTCGTACCAGGCCGAATACTCCGCCTTACCGCCCACCACGTCCTCTTCCGTGCCGAGCTGCTCGACCGAGGTGGAGCTGTAACCGTCGATCCCCACCCAGACGGATGAATATGTGGTGCCGCTGCCGGAGCCAGTCACGGTGGGCACAACCCAGGTACCGCTGACGGCCGTCACCGCGCCGGACTTGGGATTGTTCAGGTTCGTCTCTGCGGCGTATCCGGACCAGTTGCTGCTAGTGGTGGTCGTGACGCCGGTGGGCGTGCTTGGCGTAGTTGGAGTAGTCGGCGTGGTTGGTGTCGTCGGTGTGGTTGGTGTGGTCGGTGTGGTTGGTGTGGTCGGTGTGGTCGGCGTGGCCGCCACGACATAAATCCACATCGTACCGCTCGGCGCTGTTTTGCCGCTGCCATCGGTCGCCGTCAGGGTCTGCTGGCCGGCGGTGTTGAACGTCACCAGAAACGAGGCGCTGCCGTTCTGGAGGGTCACGCTCTGAGTGGCCGGCGATGCAGCCGTATCGGAACTCGTCACGCTCAGGGTGTCCGAGCTGGGGACCACCTGGCCCAAGGCGTTGAGGGCCGCGACCTCGACCGTGACCGGCACGCCGGCCTGCACGTGGCGCGGCGCCAGGAGCACGATCTGGGTAATCGCCATCGGGTTCACCACGTAGACGTTTGCCGTGGCCTTCGGCACCGTGGCCGTGGTCGTGTCGGTGGCGGTGAGCGATTCCTGGCCGGCGGTGTTGAACGTCACCAGGAACGAGGCGCTGCCGTTCTGCAGGGTCACGCTCTGAGTGGCCGGCGATGCAGCCGTATCGGAACTCGTCACGCTCAAGGTGTCCGAGCAGGGGACCTCCTGGCCGAACGCGTTAATGGCCACGGCACCGACCGTCACCGGCACGCCGGTCTGCGCGCCGCGCGGCGCCAAGAGCACGATCTGGGTGACCGCCGTCGGGTCCACCACGTGGACGCTTGCCGTCGCCGACGAGACCGTGGTCGTGGTCACGTCGCTGGCGGTCAGCGAGTCCTGGCCGGCGGTATCGAACGTCACCGGAAACCAGGCGACCCCCTGCTGGAGAGCGACCGTGGGGTTGGTCGGCAGGACCACGCCGGCGGATGTGCTCGACAGGTCGATCTTGTCCGAGGAGGACGAAGCCAGGCGGCCATGGGCATCCACGGCGGCTACCTCCGCCATCACCGTTGCACCGGCCTGGACACCCCGCGGAAGGATCAACTCCAATTGGGCCGCAGGCCCGCTGGGCGGGCGCCCGCCGTGGCCTCCGGGACCGCCGCTCAACATGGCCCGAATTTCCAAAGGTTCCATGCGAAGCTGCCGACCGCTGGTGGCGCTCCGCCTCCCGTCGAGCAGAGTCCGTCGCGGACGGAGATCCTTCCTGCCAGCCCTGGGCGAAAGCCAATTCGAGAACATCGTCTACCTCTCTATGTCCACGCGAAACCGATAGAATGCCCCTTAGAAACGCGAGATAAGACTACCCTCTGCCCCCCTGCCGGCGGGGTCTCCCTGGCCCCCTCGCATTCCCTCGTAATCTTAGGACGATTTCGGATTAAGGATGTCACGCGTTTCGCGCAACGCTTGCTGACCGCGTGTCCCTCCACTCCCACAACTATACTATGAACGAGACTTTCCGCGGCTTATTGCAAGTCGCCCGCCGAGGTCCCGGCAAACTACAAGAACACCGCGCGTAGTCCCATTTCACACTGCCTCCCTAACAAGCGAGTCTATCGCTCGTCCAGAATATCGTCAAGCAAGGTCGAGATTCCTTCATCAGCACGGCCGGAATCTAGGGATTCTCCTCCATGAGGGGGGCGACACAGCAAGGGTGGCATGGGCACCCGACAACTCGGGAGATACGCTCCCCCGGTGGACATTGCCCGGGTTACCCTCGTTGCCGCGCTCCGCGCGGGAACGGCCCGGGGAGGTGCTCCCACGGCCCTGCCGCGGCCCGCGTGCGCCCTCGCGGTGATGCGGCGCGTCGCCGCCGTGTGCCCCACATTCTTTTGCGCGGGTGCTCAGGGCAGCTTGTGGCCGAGCTTGTCGCGTTTGGTGGCGATGTAGCGGGCGTTGTGCTCGTGGATGGGGCCCACGATCGGCACCTGGTCGATCACCTCCAGGTCGAACCCGCCGTAGATGAAGGCGTCGGTCTTCTTGGGATTGTTGGTCAGCAGGCGGATCTTCGACAGTCCGAGGTCTTTGAGGATCTGGATGCCCACCCCGTAGTCGCGGCTGTCGGCCGGGTGGCCCAGGGCGAGGTTGGCCTCGACCGTGTCCAGGCCCTGATCCTGGAGGCTGTAGGCTTTGATCTTCTCGACCAGGCCGATCCCGCGGCCTTCCTGGGGGAGATAGACGAGCACGCCGGCCCCCTCGCGGCTGATCATCTCCAGGGCGAGGTGGAGCTGGTCGCCGCAGTCACAGCGGAGCGAGGCCAACAAGTCGCCCGTGAAACACGAGGAGTGCAGCCGCACCAGCGGGGCCGCGGCCTTCTCCGGCTCGCCGAACACGATGGCAATGGGCTCCTGGTTCTCGTAGCGGACGCTATAGGCGATGACCCGGCCGGGACCGAAGTGGGTCGGCAGGTCCGCCTCGTCCACGCGATCGACGAGCTTCTCCCGCCGGCGGCGGTAGCGGATGAGCTCCTCGATCGTGATGATCTCCAGATGGTGCTGCTGGGCCAATTGGTAAAGTTGCTCGCGGGGGGCGCGGTCGCCGTGGGGGTCGAGGATCTCGCAGAGGACGCCGGCGGGCCGCAGGCCGGCCATGCGGGCCAGGTCGACGGTGGCCTCGGTGTGTCCCGCCCGACGCAAGACCCCTCCCTCCTTCGCCACCAACGGAGACAGGTGTCCCGGCCGCACGAAGTCGCCCGGCTTGCTGGCCGGATCGACGATCGCCAGGACGGTGGTCGCCCGCTCTTGGGCCGTAATTCCCGTGCGGCTGCTGCGGTGATCGACCGGCACGGCAAAGTTCGTGCCCAGGGGGGCCGTGTTCTCGTCCACAATGAGGGGGAGACTGAGCCGCTGGCACACGTCCGGCAGGACGGGCATGCAAAACTGGCCGCGGCCGTGGGTGATCATGAAGTTCACGATCGCCGGGGTCACCTTCTCCGCCGCGCAGACAAAATCCCCCTCGTTCTCGCGGTCCTCGGCATCCATCACGATGACGATCCGGCCGCCGGCGATCGCCTCCACCGCGGCCTCGATGCTCGACAACCGATGCGACACGTCGTGCCTCCCCGTCTCCCAAGCCCATTTATTATAAGCCGGGCAGCCGGCGGCTAACAGCCGCCGGAAACGAAGGCGGAAGGCGATTGCAAATTGAGCGTGTCCTATCCCCTCATCCCCTCATCCCCTTATCCCGTCATCCCCTTATGCCCCTGTCCCTGTCCCCAGGAGTCGGGGGATCGGGCGGCAGGGTGGGAAAGCTTTTCCGTGGGAAACGGTCGTACTGAATATCTCGATTTCTCCGGTTGTTCTGCCGATAACGTCTGCTAGGCCGGTTTCACAGCCCGCTTCTGCCTCAAGTTTGTGGGGCGACGCTCGGCTGTGCGGCCGGCACACCCTGCGCCAGCCCAATCGGGGGCAGGCAGTTTCAAGGGGGGGCTCTGCCGATCGGCTGCCCCAAGGTGGGCTTGGGTTTGCGAAAAAGGAGAGAGGCAAACATGATCAGACGAATGATCGTACTAGGGCTGGGCTGCGGCCTGCTGGTTGCCTCGGCCGGCTGTTGCGGCTTCTGGCAGGGTCCGCTGTTTGGGCATCCTTGTGGCATGGGCTGTTGCGGCCAGTGCTGCGACGAGGACTGCGGTCCTTGCTGCGCTCCGGCCGGCCGGCCGTGTGCGGATCGCTGGCACGCGCGGGGTTGTAGGGATTGCGGCCCGGCCTGCGCCGATTGCTGCCAAGGCGGGCCCGAATGCGGCGCGCCCTGCGGCCCGTGTGGCTGTGGCCCCTGCGGCCCGTGTGGCTGCGGCCCCTGTGACCCGTGTGGCGGCGGCCCCTGTGGCCAGTGCGGCCCTTGCGGCTGCTGTGGCTGTTACGGCCCGCTCTGGTGGTTCCATCCCTTGAAGTGGGTTAAAGGCCTGTTTAGCTGCCCTTGCCGCTGCGGCTCCGGCTGTGGAGACTGCTACGCCGGCGAATGGCAGAGCGATCCGCCGGAATGCTTCGACCCCTGTGATGGTCATGGTAACTGGACGGGCCGGGGATGCTCGCGGTGCAACCAAGGGGCCGGCTATTCTCGCGGCCCGCTGCCACCCGCGGCCGTCAACCCGGAACTCGTCCCCGGCGATGCAGAGCCGATGCCCGCCGGCAAACCTACGCCGGCTCCCCGACCGCCGCAGGCCACGCGGACGGGATACGCTTATCCCAACGGCTACGCCGGCGGCTACCCGTACGGATACGGGTACGGCAACGGCTATGGCAACGGCTATGGGAATGGCTACGGCAACGGGTACGGGAATTACCCGCGGTAGAACCGTGCGGGAAACCCTGTGAAATACGCGAGGCCCGCGGAGCGACATCCGCGGGCCTTTCTCTTGCGCTAACCACTACCCTTCGCACTTGCCGAAGACCATGCGGCCGGCGCTGGTCTGCAGCACGCTGGTCACGGCGATCGTGACCTGCTGGCCGACGCGATCCCGGCCCGACTCGACCACCACCATCGTGCCGTCTTCCAGGTAGCCGACCCCTTGGCCCGCCTCCTCCCCAGGCTTAACGATGCGGACCGCGACGTGTTCGCCGGGCAGGAAGGTGGGCTTCAGGGCGTTGGCTACGTCGTTGAGGTTGATCACTTCGACGTCGTGCAGCCGGGCGACCTTGTTCAGGTTGTAATCGTTGGTCACCAGCCGGCCTTTGAGGTGCTTGGCCAGCGCCACAAGCTTCAGGTCGACCGGCTGCCCGGCGAATTGCGGCAGGTCGCGGTCGAAGATCTCGATGTCGGTCTTGGGGTTGGCGCGGAGGCGGGCGAGGATGTCCAGCCCGCGCCGGCCGCGACTGCGGCGGAGCCGGTCGGAGCTGTCGGCGATGCCCTGCAGCTCGCTGATGACGAACTTGGGCATGATCAACTGCCCATCGAGCACCTGCGTTTCCACCACGTCGGCGATCCGCCCGTCGATGACCACGCTCGTGTCGAGGATGCAGGGCTTGCTGCCCTTGAGCTCCCGGGCGAACTCGACGTAGGGGATAATGAAGCGGAAGTCGTCCTTGGTCTGCAACAGGAGGCTGATGCACACGTAGCAGCACACCAAGCCCAGCACCAGTGCTGCGGCGCTGTTGAGCCGCTCCAGCGAGGTCGGCTCCTTGGCGATCGTCGCCAGCAGGGGGCGCAGGACCAGGCCGCCGATATAGGCCAGGAACATGCCCACGACCAGGCCGAAGTAGACCGAGGAGATCACGTCCAGGGATTTGCGGCGGATGGCGACATCCAGGCCGATGACGCCCAGCGCCAGCAGCAACAGCCCGCCGAGCACGGCCCACGGGCTCCACTCGGAGCCGGGGGGCACGTAGCCGGCGGTGATCAACGACACGCCCAACCCGGCCGCCGCCAGGATGAAGATCGTGCGGAGAATGATCAGGACCATGGCCGCATTATAGCGAATTGCCAGGGAAAGCGGAAGGCTGGCGGCGGGAGGTCGCGGAGGGGGGAAAACGGGGCGCCGGGCGCCGCCTGGACTGCCGCGGCCGTCGTCAAGCCCTTGGCTTCAAGGGAATTGCGCGCCTGGTGCGGCCCGCCTTGGCCAGCTCGCCACTCGACGCTTCGCCCGACGGCGCCGAGGTAGCAATGGAAGCAATGGCCGGTGTATAATAGCAGGGCGGTCCCACAACGCGGAGCTTAACCCATGCAGATGAAACTGCGCGACTACACTACCCGCTTTCCGGGGCGTCCCCAACCTGTGCCGGCAGAGTATGCCGGAGAGTGGGTCGCTTGGGACGAGGACCGCACGGGAGTTCTGGCCCATGGCGCGCGGATGGATGAGGTCCGCCAACAGGCCGTCGCACGGGGCTGCGTGCGTCCCGTTCTCCAAAAGGTCCCCCGTGGGCCATTCGTGGGGGGCGCATGAGATTCAACTACACGGCGCTGCTGTCATCGGCGCCGGACACCGGGGAGCCGGTGGTCATCTTCCGACCTGAGATCCGCCTCACGGTCCATGGTCCCAGCGGGTCGGGTGATTTCCTGGCGCTAGTGGATTCGGGCGCTGATAACACGATACTCCCCGAATCGATCGCCCGCGCCCTGGGCATTCCGCTGACCGCTGGCACAGGACCTGCTCGCGGGCCTTCGGCGGGCAAGAGATTGCCTTGTCTTACGCTGACGTGGTGCTGGAAGTCGTCCATGGAGACGAAAGGCTCCGATGGCTTTCCCGCGTATATTTCCTCGCTGGGGGCGACGCGGAGGAGACGCTCGTTCTGGGCCATCAGGGCTTTCTCGACTATTTTACCGCGACGTTTATCGGCGAAGAGTGTGTCATCGACTTGGAGCCGAACCCATACCTGCCAAGAGCTTCCAGCGCGGGCTGACGGCCTGCGCGGACGGAAGAGAGGCACCCGTTTTCCGTGCGTTCCACTGAGTGAAGCCAAGGCCAACCTGAGCCGCTACGGGCGGCTATGCCACGACGAGCCGGTGATCGTGACCGTCAACGGCACGCCGGCTTTTCAGCTCGCGCCGCCGGACGCGGATGACGACTTGATCGACAGCCTCTTGGAGCACAACCCGAGCTTCCGGCAAACGCTCCAAAAGAGGCTGGCGGAGGGGTCGCTCTCCGTGAAGGAAGCACGCAAGCGGCTGTAGCGGCGGGACATAAAAACTAGTTGCGGCCCGGTCTCGACTCCTTATGCCTCGAGCGGCTGAGCTTGCCGACCCTTCAGAAAGCCGCACATCCTTCGGAGCGAAGCCACGTACCTTTGCACCGTGTTCGCATCCAGAGATCGTTGACCGTGGTGTATCACCATCCCACGCTTATCAACCGCCGCTACACACTCAGTCAAGAGTTCCATCGGAAGTGCGCCCTCAGAGAAAATGATGGGAAACAGCACGTCAAGTGTTCCCCTGAACCCGAACTTGTCGACCAGACGAGGAAACGATTGCACTCGAATCCTCGCAGAGAGAAGCGACTCGAAACATTGACGCCCCGCGGGGCTCGCCGCGAAGGCATCGACTGCGGCCTCAAGAGCGGCCACCCCTTCCGTCAAAGCGACCCGTAGATGCCCCTGCTCCGCGTGCCATTCTGCTTCTGCAAGCAAATGGCCTACCAAAGGCGGATGTCCAGATGCCGCAACGAAGTTTCTTGCCTCTGCCCAATCACCCCGATTTATGCACCAAGCAGGGTCTACGTGCCTGCCATCGTGGGTCACTAGCCCGCTGGGAGCCGGGTTCCATTTCAACCACTGCGATCCACCAACTTTGATCTGCGACCCATAAGTATTGAGAGCCATATTAAGATTGTACGGATCATACTCAATGTCCGTCAACCAATACTGCCCCTTGACATTGCGTGCATACGAGATGATGCGGTTGACCCGGGCGGTCACGAAGCCCAACACTCGTTCGGCCAAATGCCTTGGGGAGTTGGTGGTAGCATCCCTGGGAGACGCTTGCCGATGAATACCCGCAACGAGTTCATCAGGCACTTCACGAACAGTAACGACAGCGGTTATCGTGCGGAATGAGTTGTTCCGTTCGGATACTCGCACTTGCTATCCCGGTGAGCCCAGCACACGGTCGGGAGGAAATTGTATGGTCAATGAGAGGTCTCCCTCTTGGACGAAAACTTCATCCTCCTTTGCCAACGGCAGCCAACCCCAGAATACGCAGTTTGCAAACGGGAACTCAAAACGCACCATCACGTCCTGTGGCATGAGCCTACCTCCTTCAACCGCGGTTGCCTTTCGCCCGCAACCTACTCCACTCGCCGTTCATATTTGCCGGACGGAGTTAAGGGGGACGGGCGCATACACTGGAAGATCTGCGTAATCTGCCGTCGAGAGCGAGGCCCCAAACCACCGCATTGTATGCGTCCTCCACGATCGCGCGAAGTCACTTACCGGCGGACGCTGAACTCCAGCTTCCAGCGGCCCTCGACCTGCGTGCCTACGCACCATAACTCCAGCACGCCCAACTCGGTGATCCGCGAGTGGAAGCGGACGGGCACGTAGTCGCCCTCGATCGGCTCGGCGGCCGGCAGCGTGGTTTCCAGCGAATCGGTCTCTTCCAGCTCGTCGGGCGTCCAGGCGGAGAGCAGGTCGCCGGGCTGGTCCTGTTTGCGGATCGAGGAGCTGAAGAAGCGGAACTGGGCCGGTTGGCCCAGCACCAGGCCGATCTCGTCGGAGGGTACGCCGGTCTCGGTGCCCTCCTCCATGCCGATGGGCACGACGCACAATGCCCGTAGCGGGCGCGGGGCCCCGGGGATCACCGGGCCGGCCGTCTCGATGCCGACGTAATAAGAGCGGGCGGTGCCGCCGCGGATTCGCACGCCGCCGCGGTGCTTGGCCCAGCCGTAGTAGGCCGCCCCGCAGGCCACGGCGTGGTCCAGGTCGTGGCGGCCTTCCAAGAGCCGCGACGGGGCGGGGGCGAACCATTGCCCCAGCACGTCCAGCAGGCGGCGTTGCAGCACGGGGGCCTTGAACACGCCGCCGTTGGGCAAGACGTGGGTTGGCCGCGCGGGCCCGCCCGGCGATGCCCCATGCGCGGCCAGGAAGGCCGCCAGGTGCCGGGTGACGGCCGTGTCGGCCTCGTAGGGCAGGCCGAGTTCGCGGAAACCGGCTGCTGGCCGCCGCGCCGGCCGGTCGCCGGCCGCGCAGAGCGGAAAGAAACCGTCCAAGAGCAGCCCAGCCACCTCGCGGCGGTCGACCTCGATCGACGTGGTGCCGCCGATCAGGCGACTGCCCCGGCCCAGCACGGCGACGGCCTGCTTGGGATTCGCATCGGGATCCTCCGCGGCGCCGGCCGCTAGCAGTGCCTCCTTGGCCGCGCGGCAGGAGTGCCAGAGGGCGATCGACTGCCACGGGTCGAGCTGCACGCCCTTTTCGGCGAAGCGGCCGGCGGTGAAATGGGCCAGCGCCAGGTCCATGTTGTCGCCGCCGACCAGGAGGTGGTTGCCGACGGCCATGCGGCGGAGCACCAACTCGCCGGCCTCCTCGGCCACGGCCACCAGCGTCAGGTCGGTCGTGCCGCCGCCGACGTCGCAGACCAACAGCACGTCGCCCAGAGCGAGCACCTGCCGCCATTGTTGGCCGCGCGCGGCCAGCCAGGCGTACACCGCGGCTTGCGGTTCTTCCAGGAGCACGACGTCCTGGGGCAGTCCGGCCGCCAGCGCGGCCTCGCGGGTCAGTTCGCGGGCGCTGGCGTCGAACGAGGCGGGCACGGTGAGCACGACCTCTTGCTCGGCGGCCGGGGCTTTCGGAAAAGCCGCCTCCCACGCCGCCACGAGGTGCTCCAGGTATCGCTGGGAGGCCGTCAGGGGTGAGATTTTCGGCACGCTCGCCGGCGCGCCCCACGGCAGGATCGGCTGGCGGCGGTCTACGCGGCTGTAGGCCAGCCAGGACTTGGCCGCGCTGACGGTGCGATCGGGGGCCTCGGCCGCGAGCCGCCGCGAGAGCTCGCCCACGGCATAGGTCCTGCCCGCCGCCCAAGGCAGATCCAGCGCCCCGCCGCCCGAGTGCTCCTGCCCCGCCAGGTAGGCAAACGACGGCAACGTGGTCCGCGACTCGACCGTGCCGGCCGCTACCAGTTGCGGGATGGGCAGGATCGCGATCGCCGGCTGTTGGGCCTGCAAAGGCGCGTAGGCCAGCACGCTGTTGGTGGTGCCCAGATCGATGCCGATAACGTAATGGGTGCTCATGGTAACGGCCTTATTGAAGCCCGAGGCGCTAGCGAGGCTCGGGCAACGCGTTGTCCTCGCTCTGGCGCTTCGGGCTTTAATGCGACGCCGTGCGTGCGATTGCCTGGGCCATCAATAATCCGAAACTACTCCCCTGCCCTCTCCACCTCGACTTCGACGGGGGCGACAACCCGCGCCGCACTCTCCGTGCCCGACCACACCGGCAGTTGGCACGTCGTGGCCTCCCAGCCGTGGTGGACAAGCACGCCCCGATATGGGGGTTTGCCGGCCACGCTGCCCACCAGCCGCCAGTGCCCGGCGTCGAAGCCGGCCGGGACCTCCACCGGGCTGCCTTCCTCGTGGGCGACGAGCGGACGCAGCGCCAACAGCCGCTCGAGCACCTTCCCGCAGTCGTGGTGGACCTGGCGGACCGCGGCGCCGATCTGGGCGTCGCTGTAGCCCTCCAGCGGCTCCTTGATGAAGTCCACCAGGCGGGCCTCGCGCTGCAAGGCGGCCAGCAGCGAGACGGCCTCGCTGCGAGCAGCCCGCGGCGGCTTGGCTGGGGCGGTGGGCTTAGCCTCCGGCGGGGGCGCGGGCCTCGGCAGCGGCTTGTCCCGTTGCGCGAGCGCTCCGGCCACTGCGCGGGCCGCCGCCGAGCTGAACAAGACCAAGAAGAACGCCCGGATCGCAAGCCAAAGTCGCCGCATCGTGCCGCCCTCCTTCCTCATGTAACTTCTTCCATTATTGCAACTTCCGGCCGGCGCGGGAAGCCGTTTCGGGGAGGCAGAGCCCCACCCGAGCGGCCGGCTGATATCGCCGTCGCCATGAAACCCAATCTTCGGGTATACTGAAAACGTCGCGCCGAAGAGGCTCCCTTGCACTGCCAGGCAGAGGATATAAGGTACCCTTGATACGGCAACTGGGCAATAATTGGTTAGCGGCCCCTTTCAGGTGGCTAAATGAGCAGTCTTGAACAGCCGGTCGACGCCCAGTTGATCGAGCAGACGAAGCGGCAGATCCAGTCGCTGGTGTCCGAGATCGGGCAGTTGGCGGAGCGGACCGTTACGCCGGGGGAGTTCTACCCCGAGTTTCTTAACCGGGTGGTGAGCGCGCTTGCCGCCATTGGGGGGGTCGTTTGGACCACCAACGAGCAGGGGCAGTTGGGCCTTCAGTACCAGATCAATCTCCAGCAGACCCGCCTGGCCGACGACGAGGAGGGCCAGCGGCGGCACAGCCGGTTGTTGTACAAGGCGCTGGCGGACGGACAGGGGATGCTGGTGCCGCCGCACTCGGGTTCTGGCGAGGAGGGCGAGGCGGGCAACCCCACCGAATTCCTGCTGGTGATCGGTCCGCTGGGGACCGACCTGGAAAAGGTTGGCCTGGTGGAGATCTTCCAGCGGAGCGATACGGCCGCGAACGTCCAGGACGGCTATCTGCGGTTCCTGCTGCAGATGTGCAAGCTGGCCGCCGGCTTCTTGAAGAGCCACCAGTTGCGGCATTTATCGGACCGCCAGGTGCTGTGGTCGCGGCTGGAGGAGTTCGCCAGGGGGGTACACGCCTCGCTGGAGCCGATTCAGACGGCCTATACGATCGCCAACGAGGGCCGCCGGCTGATCGAGTGCGACCGGGTCAGCGTGGCCATCCGCCGCGGCAAGCGCTGCACGATCGAGGCGGTCAGCGGGCAGGACGTGTTCGACAAGCGGTCCAACACCGTGCGGCTGTTGGGCCGGCTGGCCACGGCGGTGGTGGCTACCGGCGACCCGGTGTGGTACGCCGGCGACACCCGCGACCTGGCGCCGCAAGTCGAGGACGCGCTGCAGGAGTACGTCGACGAAGCGCATTCGAAGATGATCGCGGTGCTGCCGCTGGGGCGGCCGAAGCCGGACCACGAGGCGGAGCCGGACGAGCGCGAGGCCGCCGAGCCGCCCATCGGCGCGCTGGTGGTCGAGCAGATCGAGGACAACCGCGTGGCCCCCGCGCTGGCGCAGCGGATCGACGTCGTCTGCCGGCACAGCTCCAGCGCGCTGGCCAACGCCATGGAGCACCAGGGCCTTTTCCTGATGCCGCTGTGGCGGATGATCGGCAAGAGCCGGGTGTTGGTCAAGGCGCGGACCTTGCCCAAGACGCTGATGGTCGCCGGGGGGGTGCTGCTGGTGCTGCTGGTGATGCTGGTTTGGCCCGCCCGCTTCGAGCTGTACTCCAAGGGCACGTTGGAGCCGGTCGATCGCCAAGACGTCTTTGCCGCCGTCGATGGCGAGGTGGTGCAAATCGGCGAGCCGGGTCACCCCATCGAGCATGGCACGCAGGTCCGCAAGGACCAACTGTTGGTCAAGCTCCGCAACACCCAGATTGAGGTGGAGAGGGCGAAGATCGAGGGGGATCGGGATGTGGCCCGGCAGCGGGTGCGGAGCCTGCAGCAATTGCTCGACAACCGCAGTTTGCGCCCGGACGAGCAGCAGCGGGTGGCGGGCGAGCTGGCCGAGGCCGGCGTGACCCTCCGCAGCCTCGATGCCCAGCGGGAGATCTACAAGGAGAAGATGAAGGACCTGGAGGTTCGCAGCCCCATCGACGGCCTGGTCGTGACCTGGGACCTGGAGAACCGGCTGCTGCACCGGCCGGTGCAGCGCGGCCAGGTCTTGCTGCGGGTGGCCAACCCCGACGGCCCCTGGCAGTTGGAACTCCACATGTCCGAGGACCGCATGGGCCACGTCGCGCGGGCCCAGCAGGCCATCGAGCCGGCGCTGCCGGTTTCCTACATGCTGGCGACGCACCCCGGCACAACCCGGCAAGGGACGGTGGGAGAGGTCGCGGGGGGTGCCGACATTCGCACGGCCGAGGAGGGCAACACCGTGCTGATCAAGGTTGCCATCGACCGCGACGACGTGGCGGACGCCGACCGGCGGCCCGGCGCGACGGTCAACGCGAAGGTCTACTGCGGCCAGCGGTCGCTGGCCTACGTGTGGTTCCACGACCTGGTGGCGTTCGTCCAGTCGCGGATCCTGTTCCGGTTGTAAGCGAGAGAGTTTTCAGTTGTCAGTTTTCAGTTGTCAGTCGTCAGTTGGCGGCCGAGGTGGAAACTGAAGACTGAGAACTGATAACTGAAAACTGAAGAGGAGAAATTGTCGATGTGCTTCAGCGCACTCGTGCTCGTGGCCGCCTTGGCGCCGGCCCAGGCGGCCGCGGCCCCACCCGCCACCGCCGAGTTGTCCAACTGCCTGGTCGCGCTGATTGAAGAAGCGCAGGTCCCGGCGCAGGAGGCGGGCGTGCTGAAGAAGATTCTCGTGCGCGAGGGCCAGGCCGTCGAGGCCGACCAACTGTTGGCGCAGATCGACGACGCCAAGGCGCAGATGGAGCTGCTCGTGGCCACGGCGAAGCACAAGGTGGCGCAGGAGAAGGCCGGCGACGACATCAACATCCGCTATGCGCAGGCGGCCTGGGAGACCGCCAAGGCGGAATATGCCTTCAACGAGGCCGCCAACAAGCGGCAGCCCGGCTCGGTCCCCCAGGTCCGCATGAACGAGCTGTGGCTGAAGTGCAGGGAGACCGAGCTCTCGATCGACAAGGCGAAGCTGGAGTGGCGGGTGGCAGCGCACGAGGCGGACGCCGCCAAGGCCGAGGCCGACGCCGCCCGGGAGAACATCCACCGCCGCCGGATCCAGTCGCCCCTGGCCGGCGTGGTCGTCGTGCTGCAGCGCCACGAAGGGGAATGGGTTACGCCGGGCGACCCGGTGCTCCGCGTCATCCGCGTGGACCGGCTGTGGGTCGAGGGATACCTGAGCGCCTCGGAGCTCAGCCGCGCCGAAGTCGAGGACCGTCCGGTCACGGTGGCCGTCGAGCTGGCGCGGGGACGGCGGGTCTCGCTGGCCGGCAAGATCGTCTTCGCCAATCCCACCACCGACGCCGGGGGCAAGTTCCTGATCCGTGCCGAGGTTGCCAACCAGAACACCGGCGGCCACTGGCTGCTCAATCCCGGCCTGAACGCCAGCATGTCGATTGCGCTGAAATAGATGGTCACCCTGCACGACAGCCTGCTTTCCAGCTCCGCCCGAAAGCTCGCGCTGCGGAAACGGCCGGACCTCAGCGCCCGCCGCCACCACTACCTGGGCCGCAGCTACTGGATCGTCAAGGACCCGATCGGGCTGAACTACTACCGCTTCCAGGAGGAGGAGTTCGCGATCCTCGAGATGCTCGACGGCCAGACGAGCATGGACGAGATCAAGGAGCGGTTCGAGGCCGAGTTCCCGCCGCAGAAGATCACGCTCGACGAGCTGCAGCAGTTCCTGGGGATGCTGCACCGCAGCGGGCTGGTGATCGCGGGCGTGGGGGGCCAGGGGCAGCAGCTCTTGCGGCGCCGCAAGGAACGCCGCCGCAAGGAGCTCCTGCAGGCGGCGGCCAATATCTTGTGCATCCGCTTCAAGGGTTTCGACCCCGAGCGGTTCCTGGGTTGGCTCTACCCCAAGGTCCGCTGGTTCTTCACGCCGACCGCCGTGACGCTGTCCCTACTCTTGATGCTCTCGGCCGTCGGCCAGGTGACGGTGCAGTTCGCTACCTTCCGCGCGCGCCTGCCGGCGTTCCACGAGTTCTTCAACTTCTACAACGCCCTCTGGTTGTCGGTGGTGTTGGGCGTCATCAAGGTCCTGCACGAGTTCGGGCATGGCTTGACGTGCAAGCACTTCGGCGGCGAATGCCACGAGATGGGCGTCATGATCCTGGTGCTGACGCCCTGCCTCTACTGCAACGTATCCGATTCCTGGATGCTGCCCAACAAGTGGCACCGGGCGGCCATCGGCGCCGGCGGGATGTACGTCGAGCTCGTGCTGGCCGCGGCGGCTACCTGGATCTGGTGGGTGACCCAGCCGGGCCTGTTGAACCACGTGTGCCTGAATATCATGTTCGTCGCCTCCGTCAGCACGATCATCTTCAACGCCAACCCCCTGTTGCGCTACGACGGCTACTACATCCTCGCCGACGTGACCGAGATCCCCAACCTGCGGCAGAAGGCCACGTCGATCCTCAGCCGCAAAGCGAGCGAGTGGCTGCTGGGCATGGAACCGCCCGACGACCCCTTCCTCCCCGAGCGGAACCAGGTCTTCTTCGCACTCTACTCCGTCGCCGCTACCATCTATCGCTGGATCGTGCTCGCCTCTATCCTAATGTTCCTGCACCACTTCTTGAAACCGTACCGGATCGAAAAAATCGGCCAGATGATCGCCCTGGCCTCGCTGTGGGGGCTGGTGGTGATGCCGCTGTACCAGGTGGGCAAGTTCTTCTACGTGCCCGGGAGGCTCGAACAAGTGAAAAAACCGCGCATGTATGCGAGCCTGGCCGGGCTGGCCGGGCTGCTGGCGGCCGTGGCCCTGGTGCCGCTGCCGCATTCGGTCCCTGCCAGCATGGAGATTCAACCCCGCGGGGCCGACCCGGTCTACGTGGACACGGCCGAGGGGGGGCGGCTGGCGGAGATCTGCGTCGCCGCGGGTCAGGAAGTCCGCGCCGGCACGGTGCTGGCCCGGCTGCAAAACCATGACCTGGAGCTGGAGATCGCGCAGAGGGAGGCGAAGCTCGCCCAGTGCAACATCCAGCTCGAGAACCTGCACCGCGCGAGCTCGAGCGACCCGCGGGCTGCCAGCGAGATGCCCCAGGTCGAGGAGGCCCGCAAGGCCGCGCTCGAGCAACTCCGCCAGAAGCGCGCGGAGCTCGCTCGCCTGGTGCTGGTGGCACGCCGCGACGGCAGCGTTCTGCCGCCTCCCATGACCCCGCCGCCCCACGTCGATGAGCTGGAGGGCCAATTGTCCGCCTGGAGCGGAACGCCCCTGGAGCCGCGGAACCTGGGCGCTTTCTTGAAAGAGGGCGTCCTGCTCTGCGAGATCGGCGATCCCCGCAAACTGGAAGCGATTCTCGTGGTCGACCAGGGCGACATCGACTTCGTGCGCGACGGCCAGAAGGTGGACCTGAAGCTCGACGAGCTGCCGCACGACACCCTGCAGGGCGAAACCAAGGGGGAGCCCTCGCTCTCGAACCTCAAGATCGCCCCGCAGAAGCTGTCCACCCCGACCGGCGGCGATCTGGCCACCACGAAAGACCCGGGCAGCGGCATCGAGCGTCCGCAGAGCACCTCCTACCAGGTCCGCGTGCCGCTGGACGACCCCGAGGGCGTGCTGCGGCTGGGGCTCCGCGGCCGGGCGAAGATCCACACCGACCCGATGTCGCTGGGGGCCCGCCTGTGGCGCCTCGTGATGCACACCTTCAACTTCAAGTTGTAGCCGCCACGTACTCCCACGGCCGCAGCGTCTCCTCCGTCTCCTCGCCGCCCAGCCACACCAGGGCGGCTGCTTCGCCGATGCCCTCGATCCAGGGCATCCCCACCCGCCGCCGCTGGGCCCACGGCGCCACGACCACCAGCCGCTTGGCCCCCAACAGCCCGCCGGGATGCAGGCTGTAATACCAATCGAGGTAACTGGTGGTCCGATAGCACTCGGCCAGCAGGGTCTCCAGCAGCTCGGGCGTAACGCGGCGGGGATCGCCGCGGGGCTCCAACACCACCTGCAGCGTCGTGTGGGGATTGTCGGCCAGCACGCGGGCGACCCAGGCCGCCGCTTCGCTGTGCCGCGCGGCGAAATCCGCCGAGCGGAGCCAAAGCGTGAAGGCCTGTGCCCGCCGCTCCGCTGGGGGCAATACGTCCTCCGCCGCGGGCGGCCGGTCCAGGTCCAGCACGCCGCGGTCGATCGCCGGCCCGGCCACAGCCTGCAGCCGCGGCGGAGGAAAAGCGTCGAACTCGATGCCGAAAGCCTGCTGGGCCTCCTCCAGCAAGCGGTACATCTGCTCGACATCCAGGGTCGGCGTCCGCAGGACATAGTACGGCGGGCGCGGCTGGTACTCCAGCCCCAACCGCCGCGCCTGCCGGCGAAACGCCGTGCCGGGCAGGATCGAGAGGTTGAACACCTGCAACTCGCTCAGCGGCCGCACGCGATCGAGGTACTCGATGCCGCGGCGGACCGAGTCGACCGTGTCGCCGGGCAGCCCCAGGATCAGGTCGACCCGGACCGAGATGCCCTCGTCCAGCAGGGCCCTGGCCCCGCGCTCAAAGGCCGCCAGGTCGAGCCGCCGGCCCATCAGCCGCTGGGTCTGCGGGTCAATCGACTGCAAGCCGACCTCCACCTCCTGGAAGTTGGCCTTGCGCATCGCCCGGGCAGCCTCGGGACCGATCCCCTCGGCACGCAGCTCGGCGGAATAGGTCCACTGCCGCCGGGGATTGCCGCGCACGAGCAGGTCCAGCAGTTGCGGGAAGTCGGGCCGCTGGTTCAGCGTGGGGTCCAGCAGGACGACTTCCGCCACTCCGCGGTCGGCGGCATGGCCGAGACAGGCGGAAATCTGCCGGGGCGACAGGCTGTACACCCCGCGGTAGCTCTTCGGGTAATAACAGTATCGGCAGCGGTAGCGGCAACCGCGGGCGGTCTCCAGCAGCAGCATCTCGTCCTGGGCCGCATCGAGGATGCCTTCCAGGTAGGGGGAGGAGACGGCATCCATGCTGCCCAGCGGGGCGCGCTGCGGGGGCGGCGGCCCGCCACGCCGCCACAGGCCGGCGATGGCCGGAAGCAGCTCGCGCCCTGCGCGCCCGGCGAGACCCCGCAGCGCCGTCAGCAACTCGACGAACGTCGCCTCCCCTTCGCCGAAAACGGCAAAATCCACCGCCGGGGCGTCGAGCACCCAGCGATTATCAGAGGTGATCTCCGGGCCGCCCAGGAGCACGCGAATCCCGGGCCGGGCCTCTTTCAGTCGCCCGGCGATCCATACCGTCCGCTCGATGTTCCACAGGTAGCAGGTGAAGCCAACCAGCTTCGGCCCGCGCCGCAGAATCTCGCCGACCAGCCCCTGATCGCCCAGCGTGTTGGCCAGTGCGGCGGGCAGGATCTCGATGCAAAAGGAGTCTTCCAGGCCGCGACGGCGGGCCAGCAGCTTCAGGCAGCCCGCGGCCAGCGGCACGTTGCCGCGGATCGGCTGCGGGTCACCCCCCGGCCCCGGCGGCGGGATCGGAAGCTGAACCAGCAGGACCAGCGGACGGCGCGGCAAGCGATTACTTCCCCATCTTCCGCAAGTTTGCGATGCACTCTTTCACGCTGTCCAGCGGCGGGCCGGCGTAGGCCTCTTGCTCCACGATGTACCACTGCGTGCCGGCCGTGGTCTCGCAGATGCGGAAGA
>Ga0181527_1002019_pt1 | contig 19751 bp, 12 predicted proteins | sample PEATcosm2014_Bin_30_FD_119762 | JGI IMG/M metagenome (GOLD analysis project Ga0181527, IMG submission 119762) | Peatland microbial communities from MTU Mesocosm Facility, Houghton, MI, USA - PEATcosm2014_Bin06_60_metaG | ecosystem: Environmental > Terrestrial > Soil > Wetlands > Peat | place...
AAAGCTGGTTGGGCTCGACGCGGAAGATGGCTTCCTCCTGCGTGATGAGGCCCTCGCGCACCATGTCGATGGCGACGCGGACCGCAGCCAGGCCGGTGCGCTTGCCGTTGCGCGTCTGCAGCATGTAGAGTTTGCCATCCTGGATGGTGAACTCGAAGTCCTGCATGTCGCGATAGTGCTTTTCCATGCGCCGGGTGATGTCCTTCAGCTGGTCGTAGACCTTGGGCATTCCCTGCTCAAGCTCGCTGATGGGGTTGGGCGTGCGCACGCCCGAGACCACGTCTTCGCCCTGCGCGTTCATCAGGTACTCGCCGAAGAATACGTGCTCGCCGGTGGCCGGATTGCGCGTGAAGCCTACGCCGGTGCCGGAGTTCTCGCCCAGGTTGCCGAAGACCATGGCCTGCACGTTGACCGCGGTGCCGAGCCAGTCGTCGATGTGGTTGATGCGGCGATAGGTCTTGGCGCGCTCGTTTTGCCAGCTGCGGAAAACGGCGTCGCGGGCGGCGGAAAGTTGCTCCAGCGGATTCTGCGGAAAGTCCTTGCCCGTCTCCTTCTTTACCAGCTTCTTGTACTCTTCCATGATCTTCTTGAGCGCGTCGGGCTGGAGCTCGTAATCGAATTTCACCTTCTTCGAGGCCTTTACGGCGTCGAAAATGTGCTCAAACTTCTTCTTGGGAATGTCGAGGACCACGTCGCCGAACATCTGGATGAGACGGCGGTATGAGTCGTATGCAAAGCGGGGATTATTGCTGCGCCTGGCCAGAGCTTCGACGGCCTGATCGTTGAGGCCCAGATTCAAAATCGTGTCCATCATGCCGGGCATGGAAAACTTGGCGCCGGAGCGGACCGAAACCAGCAGCGGATTTTCGCCCGCGCCCAGCTTCTGGCCCTGCATCTTCTCGAGCTTGGCAAGCGCCGCGAGCATCTCTTTGTCGATTTTGGGGCTGAGCTTGCCGCGCATGTATTCGCGACAGGCCTCGGTCTGGATGGTGAATCCGGGAGGCACCGGCAGACCCGCGTTGGTCATCTCGGCCAGGCCGGCGCCTTTGCCGCCCAGGACGTCCTTCATTTTTCCGTTGCCATCGGCCTTGCCGCCGCCGAAGAAATACACATACTGTTCAGTCGAACCTGAGTCCGCCGTGGCGGACGGTTGCTCCAATACAGCTTGAGTCATTAGATCAAATCTCCATCGTAGGATTCCGCTTCGCGGTCCACATGCAAGGGTAAAGGAACGGAGGCCCAGCGCGCCAATTGGAAGCGGCAAAACAGGCTGAGCGAGCGAAACCCTCAAAAAAATGGGACTGCGCCAGGCGGGCAGTGTCCCAATCAGGAATATCGTCTGCGGGATAGGGCTGCCTGTGACCCGGGGCACAGGGGATGTGCGAGATCGTGGAGGGCAATTCCAGGGGCGGGTACGATGTGTTGCAGTGTGATACGGAACCGGCGGTTCGGCGTGGTTTCCAGCGGGAATTCGGGGAAATCAGGCCGCAGTTTCCTGCAATTGCGTACTGAAATAGGGGACTTCCTCCGCATTTTGGGACACAAGGAGCGCATCTAGCCCGACGATAGCGAGGATTTCACGGACATGCGGCAACGGATTGGAGACGGCGAACCGGTGGCCGGCTTTGCATGCGTCGCAGTAGAGCGTGATGAGCGCGGCGAGACCCGCAGCATCGATGCGCGCCACGTGTTCGAGATCCAGCGTGACGTTTTGCTGCCGCACCAGCGGCTGCAGGCGCTCGAGCAACTGCCGTTCGTTGCCGCGCACCAGTTCGGTGAGCTCGGGCAGAGCGGTGGGCGGAACGATCTTGCAAGAATTTGCCGTGGTCATGGAACCTCCGTTGGGGAACCGTTCGCCATCAGCGTCGCGCGAAGCGCGTTCGAATGCCATTGCGGGAGCTATGCTGAAATCGCAAGGGGGCAAACTGTTCATCTGTTGATACGCGAAGAAACACATTCCGGTTCCATGGCTGCGCCGGCAGATAAGGCCGGCCGGGCAGACGCGCGGGATGCGGCGCGGGAAGCGGCTCTGGCTGCGGGGTTTACCGAGGCCGGCCTGGTGGCGATTCCCTATGCGGCCGAGGAACGCGACGCCGAGCGGATTGCCGCTTGGGTGCGCTCGGGGCGCGCCGGAACCATGCAGTATCTCGAACGAACCGGTGCAGACGGGCAACTGACGCGCTCGCGCGTGCGGGTTCCCTTCCCCTGGGCGCGCTCGGCCCTGGTGTGCTTTGCCAGCTATTTCTACCCCGACGCACCACTCTCGACCAAGACGCCAAAGCGCGGGAGCGCGTGGATTGCGCGGTATGCCTGGAGTAGCCGAGTCGACGCAAAGGGCGAGCGGCGGCCGAGCGATTATCACAAGGTTCTGCTGAAGCGGCTGCGCGAGGTGGAAGCGCGGCTGCACGCGGAGTTGGGCGAGTTCGAGGCACGCGCGTATGTCGATACGGGCCCCGTGGTGGAACGCGCGTTGGCCGCGGCAGCCGGGCTGGGATGGACGGGCAAGAATACGTGCCTGATTCATCCTGAGCTGGGCTCGTGGGGATTTCTGGCGGTGCTGTTGACGTCGCTCGACGTCAGTCCAAAAAGCAAAACGCCGGAGGTGGTTCCTGACCGTTGCGGTTCTTGCCGGCGCTGCATTGAGGCCTGCCCGACGCGTGCGCTCGATGTGCCCTACCAAATGGACGCACGGCGCTGCATCAGTTACCTGACTATCGAGCACAAGGGGCCAATTGCCGAGGAACTGATGCAGGGCATCGGCCGCCAGGTCTTTGGTTGCGACATTTGCCAGGATGTGTGCCCCTGGAATCAGAAGGCGCTGCGCAAGGGGCCGATCGTTGTCGATGCGGAACTCGAACCGCGCGCGGAACTGATCAATCCCGCACTCGAATGGCTGGCGGCCCTCGACGAGCAGTCCTTCGAGCGGGAGTTCAACGGCTCGCCGGTGCGCCGCGCGGGATTCCGGGGCTTGCGCCGCAACGTGGCGATTGCGATGGGCAACAGTGGACTCGCGCAGTACGCATCAAAGCTCGAAGAGTGGGCCGCGGCCAGCGACGAGGGCTTGCGCGCGGCCGCGCGATGGGCGCTGGGCCGGCTGCCGAGATGAACTCGGACGTGACGGTTCGCGTATTGCCGCCCGCCCGTCACAACGTCTCGCGCGCGCGAGAGGCTATCCTTGAAACAGTCCCCGTGCGATGGATCTGGAACGATGCTTGATGGGAAGAAGGACGGTCACTTGGCTGATGAATTGACTCCTGCCGGCAACGGCGGGAAGGCACTCGAACCCGCGGGCGAACCGCCTGCCGAGCGGCCGAAGCAATCGAAGTGGTACCGCTGGCGGCGCGACGGCGTGGCGCTTATCGATTACCTGCTCGACAGCGAGGTGCACACCTTCGCCTTCAGCGTTGCGGCCAACGTCCTCATCTCATTTATTCCGTTCGTGGTACTTCTCTACACGCTGGCGCTGAGTGTGTTTCACTCGACGGCTATGAAGGGCGTGGTTGACAGCATGGTGAATTATTACCTTCCCACGCACACGCATGATGCCGACTGGGTGGTGAGAAACATCATGAGCGAAGCGGTCCTTCCGTCCACGCGCCACGGCGTGCAGGCGTTTTCGCTGATCATGATTTTGATTTCGTGCACGGGAATTTTTCTGCCATTGGAGGTGGCGCTGAATCAGGCGTGGGGTGTGGCCAAAAGCCGCAACTACCTGTTTAACCAGACCATCGCCTTCGGATTGGCGTTGTTGATGGTGGGGCTGGGCGTGGCCAGCATGGTGGCGAACGTGAGCGTGGACAAGGTGCTTGCTGTTGTTCTCGTGCACGACTCAAACAACTGGTTTTTCCGGCTTCTGAGCTACTCTTACGACGTTCTGAGCTATGTTTGGCTGGCGGTCTCAACGGGCGCCGTGTCGATTGTTTTTTTCTTTTCGGTCTACTACCTGCTGCCGAATCGCAAGGTCCCCTGGCGGCCGGTTTTTCGCACATCGGTCATTACCGGCGTGGTATGGCTGGCCGCGCGATCCATCTTTGCCGCCGTGCTGCCGCACCTCGACCTGGAGTTGCTCTACGGACCGTTCTATGTTTCCGTCGGGCTGCTGTTCTGGGCGTATATCTCCGGCCTGATCATGTTCGCGGGAGCGCAGTTCAGCGTGGCGCGGTGGGGAAATGCAGGGAGTAGTAAGTAGGGAATAGGAAGCTCATTCCTTGCTCCGTCGGTCTCTTTTTTTTCGCTTTTTCGCTTTGTATTCGCCATCCCCAATGCGCTACTCTCAGAAAAGCGTGTCTCCCAAGCAGCCCCATTCCGAATTAAAGATCGATTCCAGCGCCGATGCCATGGCCTGCTTTCACCCGGTGACGGCGGCGTGGTTCAAAGCGGTCTTCGACGCGCCCACGGCGCCCCAGCGCATGGGCTGGCCGGTAATTGCGCGGGGAGAGAATGCGCTGATCCTGGCGCCGACCGGCACGGGCAAGACGCTGGCCGCGTTTTTGTGGTGCCTGAACCGGCTGATGCTGGAAAACAGGGATCAGGTGTCAGGGATCAGGGATCAGAAAGCCGGCGGAGCCGTGCGGAAAGGTTGCCGCATTGTTTATGTGTCGCCGCTGAAGGCCCTGGCCGTGGACGTGGAGCGGAATTTGCGCTCGCCGCTGGCTGGAATGGCCAACATGGCGCGGCGCATGGGAGTCGCGTTCCACGAGCCGGAAATCAGCGTGCGCACCGGCGATACGCCGCAGCGCGAGCGGGCGCGATTTGCACGCCATCCTGCCGACATTCTCATCACCACACCCGAGTCGCTCTATCTGCTGCTGACGTCGCAGGCAGCCGAGGCGCTGCGCACGGTGGAGACCGTGATTGTGGACGAGATTCATGCGCTGGTGCCAACCAAGCGCGGCGCGCATCTTTCCCTGACATTGGAGCGGCTGGAAGCGCTGACGGCCCGGCCCCTGCAGCGCATCGGCCTCTCGGCCACGCAACGGCCGCTGGAGGAGGTGGCGCGGTTTTTGGGCGGCATTGAAATACAGGGAACAAGGGACCAAGGGACCGAGGGACCGAGAAAAACCTCCGCAGCGGAGAACGAAGGGGTAGTAGGTAACAATCCTGAATCAGACTTCAGCGACCAAGTCGTCGATGCCTTGTCTTCTTGTTCCCTTGGTCCCTCGGTCCCTTGTTCCCTGCCTTTGCGCTATCGGCCGGTCACGATTGTGAACGCTGCCACACCCAAGCAGCTCAAGCTGCGCATCGAGGTTCCGGTGGAGGACATGGCGCGCCTCGGCGAGATGGAGGAGATTCCTTCAGGCCCGGCCTCGCAGACGCCGCGCCGCGTCTCCATCTGGAACGCGATCCATCCGCGGCTGCTGGAGATTATTCGCGAGCGCAACTCGACAATTCTTTTTGTGAACGCGCGCCAGACTGCCGAGCGGCTGGCCGGAGCGCTCAACGACCTGGCCGGTGAGCCCATCGCCCGCGCGCATCACGGGTCGCTGGCCGCGGCGCAGCGCACCGTCATCGAGGAGCAACTCAAGGCGGGGCAGATTCGCGCGCTGTGCGCGACTTCGACGCTCGAGCTCGGCATCGACATGGGAGCGGTGGATCTGGTGATTCAGATCGAGTCGCCGCCCTCGGTGGCCAGCGGCATGCAGCGCATCGGCCGCGCCGGCCACCACGTGGACGCGGTGAGCGAGGGAATTCTGTTTCCCAAATACCGCGCCGACCTCGTGGCTTGCGCCGCCGTGACGCGCGCCATGCACGAAGGGCACATCGAATCCACGCGCTTTCCGCGCAACCCGCTCGATGTGCTGTGCCAGCAGTTGGTGGCCATTGTTGCGAGTGCAGGGACCAAGGGACCGAGGGACCGAGGGAACAAGAAAACAGGGAACAAGGGAACAAGGGAACGAGGGAACAAGAAAGCGGATGCGCCCACATTCAACTTTGAGAACTGGGAAAGCACGGACTCCTCTAACTCCGTGAACACCGCTAACTCCGCTAACCCCGCTGCCACCGAAGTCTCCGTCGACTTTCTCTTCGACCTGGTGCGCCGGGCAGCGCCGTTTGGATCGCTTTCGCGAACGGCCTTCGAGGGCGTGCTCGATTTGCTGAGCGGGCGCTACCCCTCCGATGAGTTCGGCGAGCTGCGCCCGCGATTGAGGTGGGACCGCGTGCGCAACGTGGTCACGGCGCGTGACGGCGCGGCGCGGCTTGCCATTCTCAACGCCGGAACCATTCCAGACCGCGGTCTCTACGGCGTCTTTCTTGCGTTCACTGAGGGCAAATCGGTGCGCGTGGGCGAGCTCGACGAAGAGATGGTGTTCGAGTCGCACCCCAACGAGACGTTTATTCTTGGCGCGTCAACTTGGAGAATCGTCGACATCACGCACGACCGCGTGCTGGTGACACCGGCGCCCGGCGAGCCGGGCAAAATGCCGTTCTGGAAGGGCGACGGGCCGGGACGCCCGCTGGAGTTTGGCCGGCGCATCGGCGCCATGGTGCGCGAGCTGCGCGCGCTGCCGCAAGCGGCTGCGCTCACGCGCCTCGTCAACGAGCACGATCTCGATCCCGGCGCGGCCGAGAATCTGCTGCGCTTTCTCGCCGACCAGGCCGAATCGACAGGGCAGGTCCCCGACGACCGGACAATTGTGGTTGAAAGATGCCGCGACGAGTTGGGCGACTGGCGCGTGTGCGTGCTGACGCCTTTCGGCAGCCGCATCCACATTCCCTGGGCCATGGCGGTGAGCGCGCGCATTCGCGCCGCCGGCGGGCCTGAAGTGGAGACGCTGTGGGGCGACGACGGCTTTGTGCTGCGCTTTCCTGACACCGACGAGCCGCCCGATTCGGATTGGATTCTTGTGGAAGCGGCCGAGGCCATGCAACTGGTGTTGCGCCAGCTTGGCTCTACGGCGCTGTTTGCCGGGCGCTTTCGCGAGGCTGCCGGCCGCGCATTGCTGTTGCCGCGGCGCCGCGCCGATCAGCGCTCGCCTCTGTGGCAGTTGCGCAAGCGCTCCTACGATCTGCTCAGCGTGGCCTCGCGGTATCCCAAGTTCCCGCTGCTGCTGGAGGCTTATCGCGAGTGCCTGCGCGACGTTTTCGACATGCCGGCGCTGGTTGAAACTCTGCGCGCTATCGAGCAGCGGCAGCTCCGCGTGCATCTAGTGGAGACGCGCAAGCCCTCGCCGTTTGCCTCGTCGCTGCTTTTCAGCTACGTGGCCAACTTTATGTACGAAGGCGATGCGCCATTGGCCGAGCGCCGGGCGCAAGCGCTCACCATCGACCAGGATCAGTTGCGCGAGCTGCTGGGCGAGGCCGATCTGCGTGAATTGCTCGACGCGGACGCCATCGCGGAGGTGGAAGAGGCCGCGCAATGTCTCGCCGAGAATTTCCGCGCGCGCTCGGCAGACGGCATTCACGATTTGTGTCTCAAATTGGGCGATCTTTCGCGCGAAGAATTGGCACGCCGCGTGATTGCGCCGGATCTGCTCACGCATATCGATCGCTTGATTCGCTCGCGGCGCCTGCTGGATCTGCGCATCGCCGACGAGAAGCGGCTGATCGCCGCCGAGGACGCCGCGCGTTACCGCGATGGGCTGGGCATTCCCTTGCCGCCGGGGCTGGCGACGGCGTTGCTCGAGCCGGTGGCACATCCTGTGCTCGAACTCGTGCGCCGTTTCGCGCGCACGCACGGGCCGTTCACGTTGCGCGAGGCTGCAGACCGATTTGCACTCGACGCGGACGCGGTGGAACATGTGCTGCGGCAGCTTGCAGCGGAGGGCCGCGTGCTGGAAGGCGGTTTCCGGCCGGGCGGACTTCACCGCGAGTGGTGCGATGCGGAGATTCTGCGGCAGATCCGCAGAAAGTCGCTGGCCCGGCTGCGCCGCGAAGTGGAACCGGTGGAGCAGCACACACTTGCGCGCTTTCTCACGCACTGGCAGGGGCTGCTGGCGCCACGCCGCACGGGCTCCGCAAATTTGGACGCGCTGCTGGATGCGATCGAAAACCTGCAGGGCGCGCCGCTGCCTGCATCGCTGCTTGAAGCGTCGATTTTGCCCGCGCGCATTGCCGACTATGCGCCAGCGGGGCTGGATACGTTGATTGCAGCGGGCGAAGTGGCGTGGGCGGGAGTGGAACCGATTGGCGAGCGCGACGGCCGCATTGCGTTGTTTCTTGCCGACAAACTGCCGTTGCTGGCGCAGAGGCGGCCGTTAGTGGAACCGCTGACCGAGCGCGAGGAAAAACTGCTTGCGGTGCTCGAATCCACTGGCGCGAGTTTCTTCGATGCGCTGCACCAGGCGGCGGGCTCGGGCTACCCGGGCGAGACGATCGATGCACTGTGGAGCCTGGTGTGGCGCGGGCTCATCACTAACGATTCGCTGCACGCTTTGCGCGCGTACATTGCCCGGCCCGAAAGCGCGCGCACTCCGCGCCGGTATCAAACCGGCGCAGTCTTCCGCTCGCGCCGCACCACGCCGCCAACGGCGCAGGGGCGTTGGGCAGCATTGCCGCTGCAGGCCGGCGAAGATAGGAATTTGAAAGGGCACGGCTTCAGCCGTGCCGATAGAGTGCAGTTAAGTGTTCCGGCTTTAGCCGCCGAGGGTAAGGCTGCTGCCTGCGAATCCATCCCCCATGGGCTAAAGCCCGAAGGTTTTTCTACTTCGGGTGGCGGCACGGCTGAAGCCGTGCCCTTTCAAAACAACGCCGGTCCGTCGCAAACCGAGCGCAGCCATGCGCTGGCGATGCAACTACTGCACCGCTATGGAGTGCTGCTGCGCGAATCGGTTGGGGCGGAAAATGTGCCCGGAGGGTTCAGCGCGGTCTACGATGTGCTGAAGGCTCTCGAAGAAAGTGGGCGCATTCGCCGGGGCTATTTCGTTGGCGGCCTGGGCGCTACGCAATTCGCCCTGCCGGCAGCCGTGGACCTGCTGCGCCAGTTGCGCGCGGAACCGCCTCTCGAAAAGCCGGAGTTCGTGCAGTTGGCTGCAACCGATCCCGCGAACCCGTACGGATCGGTGCTGCGCTGGCCGGAGTTGCCGGTGGCTGAGGAGGATTCGGAATCCGCGCCACGCATTCTCACGCGAGCGGCGTACGCGGAAGTGATTTTGCGCAACGGCCGGCTGGTGGCGTGGCTCAAGCGCGGCAATCCCAACCTGCTGGTGTTCTTGCCCGCCGAGGAGCCGGAGCGCTCGCAAACGGCTTCGGGGCTGGCGCATTTTCTGTGCACGCGCGGCCAGGCGCGCATGCACACCCACAGCCACGAAGGCGTGCTGATCACCACCATTAATGGGCAGCCCGTAGCGGCGCATTTCCTGGCGCGGTTCCTCATGGACGCGGGCTTTCATCCCGGCCCGCTAGGCATGCACCTGCGGCGGATTCCGCTGCCGGTGGCGCAAGCGCAGCCGCCCCGGCCCGAGGTGCAATAGATCATGCCTGAGGGCGACACCATCTTTCGCACCGCGCGCAACCTGGGCCGCGCGCTCGTGGGCAAACCTGTGATCGCGTTTCGCTCGACGTTCCCATGGCTGATGCGCTTCAACGACGACACGCCGCTGGCCGGGCAGACGGTGGAGCGCGTGGAGGCGCGCGGCAAATGGCTGCTGGTGCATTTTTCAGGCGGCGGCATTCTGGCCTCGCATCTGCTGATGAACGGACGTTGGCACATCTACCGGCGCGGCGAGCGCTGGCAGCTTGCACACATCCACATGCGCATCGTGATCGAGAACGAAGAGTACCAGGCGGTGGGTTTTCGCGTGCCCGTGGCGCGCATGCACACTCAACAGTCACTCGATCGCGATCTGCGCGTCGCCGTCCCGGAGAACGATCTGCTGCGCAAGGAGTTTGACGCTGCGGCAGCCCTGGAAAGGCTGATGGCGCGCGGCGATGAAGCTGTCGCCGATGCATTGCTGGATCAATCGGTGCTGGCCGGCGTGGGCAACGTCTTCAAATCGGAGATCTGTTTTGTCAACGGCCTGAACCCGTTTCGCGTCATCGCGTCGCTCTCACGCGACGAGGCCGCGGCGGCCATTGCCAGCGCGCAAAAGCTGCTCCGGGCCAATGTGCTCGAGGATTCAGGCGACATGATCGTAACCTATCGCGGGCAGCAACGGCGGACGACGCACGCGTCGGACCCGAGCGAAAGCCTGTGGGTGTACGGGCGTCACGGAGGGCCCTGCCGGCGCTGCGGAGAGCCGATCCGGCGCCGCATTCAGGGCGCGGATGCGCGCGTCACCTTCTGGTGCCCGCGCTGCCAGCCGATGCCGGATGGGTCGGACGTAGACGGAACTTGAAAAGAACAGGGCCCCCAAACAGGAGGTGAGATGAAGACACGCGCAACTTCCCCCCAGAACAACGCGGAAGGCCAACTTGCCGAATGTATCGACAAGTTCACGCCAGAGATGGCCAAGGCAATTCGCGCCGTGCGGGCTGCCCTGCGCAAACGTCTGCCCTCGGCGAATGAACTCGTTTACGACAACTATAACTTTTTTGTCATCGGCTACAGCTCAACCCTGCGGCCGTCGGACTGTTTTGCTCAGCTGGTGGCCGACGCCCACGGCATGCGACTCGCGTTCTACTACGGTTCCACGCTTCCCGATCCAGCGGGAATCCTGCTGGGTGGCGGGAATCAGAATCGATTCATTCGGCTCGGGAGTGCGCGAGATTTGGGCAAGCCCGAGGTGGAAGCTCTGATTCGCGCGGCCATTGCACAGGGCAAAGCACCACTGCCGGCGACGGGGCGAGGAACTCTCGTGATCCGCTCAGTCTCTGCAAAGCAGTGGCCGCGGCGTGCGACGGCAAAGCCTGCGCGCCAGCGCTAATTCGACGGCTTGCCGATGCCGAAGATCTTCTGCAGGATGTTGCGGTGGTCGTCACCGCCCATGCCCTTGTGATCGCAGGCTTCAGTGGGCGCGGTGCCGTCAAGGAAGGCCGCGGAGTAATCTTCGGGGCAGGCGCCGTCGGCCAGCAGGTTGGTGTTCTTGTCGAGGGTGATGATCTCGACTCCTTCGGGCGGCGCGAACGCGTTGGTGTCGGAGTACTGCGGCAACAGGACGGCCTGCTTCATGAACGCGGCCCAGATGGGCGCGGCGGCGCGTGCACCCTGGACGCGACCGAGGTTTTCCGGATCGAGCGGGGTGTAGTCGTCATTGCCAACCCACACGATGCAAAGCAGGTTGCTTGTATAGCCCGCGAACCATGCGTCGTGGTCGGTGCCCGTCTTGCCGGCAGCCGGTGCAGTAAACCCCATTCCGCGCACGCCCGCGGCCGTACCGCCGTTCATCACTGCTTCCAGCATGTTGGTCGTCAGGTAGGCAACGCGGGGATCGAGCACCTGGCGCGCATTGGGCGTGTAGTCTTCGATGATGTCGCCGGTGGGGGTGCGCACGCTGGCCAGCATCCAGGGATCGATGTGCAGGCCCTTGTTGGCATAGATGGTGTAGGCGCCTGCCATATCGAGGGGCGTGGCATCGTAGGAACCAATGGGCATCGACGGAGTGCCCTGCGCGCTTTTGACCCCGGCTTCGCGGGCCAGCGCGGCCACGCGATCGAAGCCCACCATGCTCGCCAGCTCGATGGTGGCGATGTTGTCAGACTGCATCAGAGCGAATCGAGCGGTCATCTGGCCATAATGCTCGTTGATAAAGTTGTGCGGCGTGTATTCGTAGGGGGTTCCCGCGCCGTACGTGGTCGACTCGTCGCTAAGCATGGTCACAGGCGAAAACAGCGCGGTTTGGCCGGGCAGCATGGTGCCTTCGACAGCGGTTTGAAAGGCCGAAGCATAAACAAACGGCTTGAAGATGGAGCCGGTAGGCCGATGTGCAACCGCGTGGTTCACCTGCGATGTGCCGTAGCTGCGCCCGCCTACGAGAGCCAGCACCTGGCCGGTGTGAGGATCAAGCGCAATGAGCGCCACCTGCGGATAGATGTACGGCTTGCCCAGCTTTTTGTCGCGCGCATGGACTTTGTCAACCAACTCGTCGACAACGTGAATGGTCGAGTCCACTGCCGAGGTGGCGATGCGCTGCAAATCGGGATCGAGCGAAGTATAGATGCGCAGGCCTTCGCGGTTGAAGTCGCGATCACCGAGGCGTTGCGTGAGCTGATCGTGCACGAGGTCGACAAAGTAAGGCGCTTCGCTGGCGTCCACGCTGCCCGGGACCAGGTGTAGCGGCTCTCTCTTGGCGGTTTCGGCCTGATCCTTGGTGATGGCGCCGGTTTCTACCATCGAATCCAGCACCAGATTGCGCCGCTCAATAGCCCGCTCCGGATGGTGGAAGGGATTCAGGCGGCTGGGACTTTGGATGAGCCCGGCGAGCATAGCGCACTCAGCCAGGTCGAGTTTGCCTACATCCTTGCCGAAATAGTCCTGCGACGCCTCGCCGAAGCCGTCGATGGAAAAACTGCCGATTTGGCCGAGAGGGATCTCGTTGGCGTACATGGCGAAGATCTGCTTCTTATCGAAGCGGTGCTCGAGGATGATGCTGATGACGGCCTCGCGCATCTTGCGGGAGTAGGTGCGCTCGGGCGTGAGGAAGAAGCCGCGCGCCAACTGCTGCGTGAGGGTGGATGCACCCTCGGTGTAGCGATGCAGGTGAAAGATGTCGTTGCGCATGGCGCCCAGGATGCGCCAATAATCGATGCCGCTGTGCTCAAAGAAGCGCCGGTCTTCGATGGCGATGACGGCATGCACCAGGTTGGGCGGAATCTCATCGTAGGTGAGCACACGGCGCTTGGTGCGCTGCGCGCCCTCGCTCAGGCCGGTGATCAGCAGCGGCTCAAGTTCGTAGCTTGAAAGCGACTGGCCGCGCTCGTCGCTGATGGCGTCGACCACGCCGCCGCTGACGTGGATGGTAGCGCTGTCGGGCGCGTGATACGACTGCGGGCCGGGCCGCATGGTGATCTGCTGCACGCCCTGGCTGAACGAGCCCAGCGGCGATGGTTGCGGTGCGCCATCGGCGGTATAGCCGGCCTCGCGCAGCTCGTTGGCGATCAACTGGACGCTGAACTTCTGCCCCGGCCGCACCTCGCGCGGGGCGGCGAAAATCTGGGCGGTGCTGGCGAAGATCGGCTGCTTGAGCCGTTCGTCCACAATGCCCGTGTACTTGACGTAGAAAAAGGTGAAGACACAAATGCCCACCAGCGCGACGCAGCCGAAGGCTGCCACCAGGTACCACAGAATCCGCGACTTGAGGTGATGACCCGCAGCGGGCTTCGCGAACCGGATTCTTAACGCCATCGATGCTCCTAAAAAAACAGCTATTGCTATCAGCTTTTGGCCATTAGCTGTTCTTGCTCCGATAAGGCCCTGCGTCGTCAGCCAAACTCAACATTTATGTACGCACACGAAAGGCCGGAAGTTCGCTCTAGTAGCTGTCTTCCAGCAGCTTCTCTTCCTCGACGCGCTTCTTCACTAGCGCCACCACTTCGTTCAAGCCTACATCCACGCTGGTGCTGGTGGAGCGCGCCACCAGCTCCACCTGGCCCGCGGCGGCCTTTTTGCCCACGTTGATGCGGTAGGGAATGCCTACCAGGTCCGCGTCCTTGAATTTGACGCCGGCACGCTCGTCTCTGTCATCCAGAAGCACGTCGAGCCCCGCCGCTTCAAGATCGGCGGCGAGTTTTTCGCCGGTCTCGCGCAGCGCCGCGTCGCCCACGTTCGTAACGGTGACGACCACGGTGAAGGGTGCAATGGAAGCCGCCAGGCAGAAGCCGTTGGCGTCGTTGTCCTGTTCGATGGCCGCAGTCAAAATGCGCTCGATGCCGATGCCGTAGCTGCCCATGATCGGCGTCACTTCTTTGCCGTTCTCGTCGAGCACGCGTGCGCCCATCGACTCGGAGTATTTGTAGCCGAGCTTGAAGATGTGGCCGACTTCGACGGCTTTGCCCACGACGAGCTTGCTCTCACAGTCATTTTTCGGGCAGGTTTCGCCTTCATTGACGCTGCGAATGTCGGCGGCGAGCGTCCACGTAAAGTCGCGGCCGGGCGTCACGTTGCGCAAATGGTAGTCGAGCTTGTTGGCGCCGCAGACCATGTTTTTGCGGCCCTCGAGGGCACGGTCGACAATCACCGTGAGGCCTTCGCCGAGCAGTTGGGCATCGTGCTTGAGCCCCACGGGCCCAAGATAACCCGCGGGACCGTTGAAGAATTGTTGCAACTCTTCGGCCTGCATGGTGCGCAGCTCCGCGGCGCCGATGGCGCCCAGCAGCTTGGTCTCGTTCACCTGGTGATCGCCGCGCAGGAATGTGGCCACTCCGTGCCAGGTATCTTTCCGGCTGCCATCTTTTGCTGCCGGCCCGTGCTTGAGCGCCATGTAGGCCACGCATTTGATGTCGGAGGCCGGCGAAATCTTGAAGAACGCGGCCACATCGGTGATGGCCGCGCAACCGGGCGTCGATACCAACTCTGGTTGGCCATCACCAGTCGGCTCCATCTCGACGACGGCATCGAGGCGCGAAGTAGCCTTCTCCAAATTTGCTGCGTAGCCGCACACCGGGCAGCTTGCGATGAAGTCTTCGCCGGCGTCGGTGTAAACCATGAACTCTTGCGACTGCGAGCCGCCCATCGCGCCCGAGTCGGCTTCGACGGCGACGAACTTGAGGCCGCAGCGCGTGAAGATGGCGCGATACGCGGCGTCGTGCAGATCGAAGCTCTTGTCGAGGCCGGCGGCGTCGATGTCGAAGGAGTACGCGTCCTTCATGATGAACTGGCGCACGCGCAGCAGGCCCGACTTGGGCCGCGGCTCGTCGCGGAACTTGGTCTGAATCTGGTACCAGATCTGCGGCAACTGCTTGTAACTGCGCAATTCGCCGCGTGCAATCGTGGTCATGATCTCTTCGTGCGTCATGCCCAGGCACAGATCGGCGCCCTTGCGGTCCTTGAGGCGGAACATGTTGTCGCCCATGGTCGTCCAGCGGCCGCTCTCCTCCCACGGCTCGCGGGGCAGAATGGCGGGCAGGTAAAATTCCTGGCCGATCTTGTCCATCTCCTCGCGCACGATGCCGATGATCTTGTTCAGAGCGCGCTGGCCGAGAGGGAGGTAGTTGTAGATGCCGGCGCCGAGCTGGCGGATGTAGCCGGCGCGCAGCAGAAACTTGTGGCTGGCCACTTCAGCGTCTGCCGGGGCCTCACGAAGAGTGGGAATAAAGAGTTTCGACCAACGATGCATAGAAAGAAAAGCGAACTTTCCCGCCCGCCGGGTGCGGACGAAGTGCGAATGACAGCAGGATTCATTCTAAATGTTCGATGAGTGATGTGCGGGTAGCGTGGTCCCGGCGCCTTTCCTTTAGATCAGCTCCACGCCCCACAGATCGTGCAGGTGCACAATGCCTTCGACTTTTTCGTCCGCGTCGACGACGACGAGCGAGGTGATTTTGCGCTCTTCCAAGATCGCCAATGCTTTTGCGCCCAGTTCGCTCGATGCAATAATGCGTGGATGCGGGTTCATGGCCTCGCCCGCGGTCTTGCTCAACGCCGCGCCACCTTCACGCTCGAGCAGGCGCCGCAAATCGCCGTCGCTGATCACGCCGCAGAGCCGGCCGTTTTCCTGCACCGTGGTGATGCCGAGCTTCTTCGACGACATCTCGAAGATCACATCGGCCATGGGTGTGAACGGCGTGACGGCGGGAATCTCCTCACCGGAGTGCATCAACTCGCGCACTTTGGCCAGGCGCTTGCCGAGCTTGCCGCCGGGGTGCAGTTCGGCAAAGTCTTCAGCGCGGAAGCCCTTGCGCAGGCTGACGGCAACGGCCAGCGCGTCGCCGAGCGCGAGCATGGCGGTGGTGGAGGCCGTGGGCACAAGATTCAACCCGCAGGCTTCGCGCTCAACCGAGCAATCGAGGGCCACGTCGCTTGATTGCGCCAAGGTCGACTGCAGATTGCACGAGAAACTAATGAGCGCGTCGCCTTTGCGCTTGACGGTGGCGAGCAGGCGCAGAATTTCCTCGGTTTCTCCTGATGCCGACAGGGCGATGACCACGTCGCCTGGCATGAGCACGCCCAGGTCGCCGTGCACGGCCTCAGCAGGATGCAAAAATAGCGCCGGCGAGCCAGTGGAGCTGAGCGTGGCGGCGATTTTCTGCGCGATGATGCCGCTTTTGCCCATGCCGGTGACCACAACCCGGCCGTTGGACTCGCCGCAGCGGAGAATCATGTCGACGGCGCGGGCAAAGGGCGCGGCCATGGGCCCCTCGAGGCGCGCGGCGAGGGCCTCAAGCGCGGCAGCTTCGGTGCGCACCAGTGCCGCCGGCAGAAACGCATCGTCTTGCTTGTGAGAACTCATCGGCCTTTGATGGTAACAAAAGACAGGGGTCAGGGGTCAGGGGTCGGGGGTCAGGAAGTGCGAGTAGTGCTCGGCTGAGCTGAACTCCGGCTAGAAGGCATCTCTTGAGAAAGGCACGTCGCCCACGTCGTAGAGGCATTTACGCCGTCTATCGTGAATGCGGAATTTCGCTCCTGCGTGGCTCCTGATCCCTGACACCTGACACCTGAAACCTGACCCCTCGTGCGCGCCTCGTAGAATAGTCCCATGAGGTCCATCCCCGTGCGGCGAAACACTCTGGTTCTGGGCGCTACGCTCTTGATTCTGGCCATCTTTGCGTGGGCGGGATGGGCCAACTGGGAGTATCGCCGGCAGGAGGCCGAGCGCCTGCTCGCGGGCGCCGGGCAGGGCGAGCTGGTGCCCGTTCCCGGAGGCGGCACGGCGCAATACGTTTCTCCGCTCAACGGCAAGCCCGCGCCGGCTTTCGAACTGAAAGATTTGACCGGGAACAAGGTATCGCTCGAGAGCTACCGGGGCAAGGCTGTGCTGATCAACTTCTGGGCCACGTGGTGCGCGCCCTGCAAGCTCGAAACGCCGTGGATCGTCGAATTGCGCAACAAGTACGCGGCGCAGGGATTTGAGGTGCTGGGCGTGGATACGGAAGGCGACGACCTCAAGAAAAGCGATACGGCCGGATGGGCGAAGGCCGCGGCGGCCGCAGGCAAGTTCGTCGCGGAGGAGAAGGTGCCGTACCCGGTGCTGCTCGATGGCGACTCAATCAGCCGCGACTACGGCGGGCTCGACGATCTGCCCACATCGTTTTTCGTGGACCGCAAGGGCGTGGTGGTTGCGGCGCAGGTGGGTTTGACCTCGGAGAGCGACATTGAGAGCAAGATTGAGAAGGCGTTGGCAAATTGAGCGAGCCAGCAAGTCAGCGAGTTAGCAAGTCAGCGGGCCGGCCTCTGAGACGAACGAGGAATTCGAGATCGATGTTTGATGTGAGGAAAAATCTCTTTGCTCCAATGTTGGTCTTCGTGATTGGCTTGGCGGCTGCGCACGGGCAGAGCTTGACGCCGGCCGCGCAAAGCCGGCAGCTGGTGAAGACCGACGCGGTGACTTATCTCTTTCCCGAGCAGGTGAGCGTGCCGGCGGGCAAGCCGAGCCAGGTGGCGCTGCATTTCCGTATCGCGCAGGGGTTGCACATCAACTCGCACACGCCCTCGGACGACTTCCTGATCCAAACTACATTCTCGATTCCCGAGGGCTCGGGAGTGCGGCTCGATGCCGCGACGTATCCGGCAGGCACGGTGATGACGCTGCCCATCGATCCCACGACCAAGCTGAGTGTCTACACCGGCGAGTTCATCATCCAGGCGCGCATTGTGGCCACTGCGGGCAATCACCTGGTGCAGGGCAAACTGCGCTACCAGGCCTGCGACCAGAACCAGTGCATGCCGCCCAGGACGATCACGGTGGCGATTGATGTGATTGGGAAGTGAGCTGACGCCTCCGCAGGGTGCAGAGGCCGTCAAGCCCCTGAATGAGGCGCATTTGAAGCCGTCTCAATGAGGGCCAATGGGCGACTCCATCGCCGATCCATCAACCACTGCGGAAGCATGTAGATCGCGTTGACGAGCCTGTAGAGCGGCTTGGCGCCGGTAAGCCAGGTTACCCCCGCGGCCAGCACAATCATCACGGGCACCCAGCCGAGCACGCTCCAGGAGCCCACCGCATGCGCATAGACGCGGACCACAAGAGGATGAAGCGTAAGTATAGCCAGCGTGCGAGTTCCATAATGCGTGAGCTTGTTCCCGGACTTTGGAATCAGGCAAAGAACGCACAGGCCCAGCATGCACGCCGCTGCCATGTGCCCCGCACGGAAAGCGACTCCCACCCAAATGGGATGCAATCCCATGCTGGAATAACTCCCCGCTTCGTACAAGATTTGCGCATCGATCGGATGGAGCCAGAGAACCAAACCGCTGGCGGCAAGGCAAGCCAGAGCCGCGCCCCGCATCCACAAAGCTGCCTTTTCGATCCGCACCATCAGCGCTTTTCCGTAGAGATGCCCGGCAAGGAACATCGGAAACCAAACCAGAGTGCGTGACAAGCTCAGCGGCCTGCCGATGATGCCGAACCATCCCGCCCCCAGCGCAATCGCCACACTCACGGCAATCGGCCAGCGAATCCTGAGCGCAAGAGGCAGCAGAAGTTTCCAGAAGCTCAGACTGAGCAGAAACCAGAGAATCCACCATGGGGTAACGATCCAGTACGGAGTCTCCCTGCGAAATCCCGGCGACAGCACCAGGTAAAGCAGTTGAAAAACCATCAGCACACTCAGGAGCCTGGATGCGCCGGCGATGGCTGTCTCTGCCTTGCTGGTGACTCCGGCAAGAAAAACCCAAACCGGAACATTGAAGACATAAAGCAGAAGATACCAAGTGAGATGCAGATGGGCCTGGCTGCCTTTGAGCGTCGCTTCCAGCAAGTGCCCGAAGACGACTGAATACATCATCGCCAACTTGGCATTGTCGAGATAAGGGACTCGGCCGTGCGTTTCGTTCATCCTGTGCGTTTCGCCCGTATCGCCCATCAACTTCCGCACCCGCGTTCGGCCGTGCGCTCGGCAGACACCCCTGAGCAGCGCCACACAGGCCACTCCTTAACCGTCGAGCAATACACTGCCGATAGCAAGCCCGGAGCGAGGTGCCGGGTGCCGCAGATTCCGCTTTTGGGACATGGGAAAGCACGACACTCATGCGAGGATCAGCGAGCAACCGCTCCATGCAATGGCTCCGCCACAGGTGATTACGCTCCCGCCTTCTTCTCGATCCTGGCCCAGGTGTCTTTGAGCGGCAGTGTGCGGTTGAAGACCAGCTTGTCCGGCGCCGTATCGGGATCGACGCAGAAGTAGCCGACACGCTCGAACTGGAAGCGGTCGCCTGGTTTGGCGCTTGCGAGCGAGGGCTCCAGCTTGGCATCGCTCACGATCTCGAGCGAGTTGGGGCTGAGATTGTCGAAGAGGTCGCCGCCCTCGGGGAAGTCGTAGGGATCGGGCTTCAGGAAAAGCTTGTCGTAGATGCGGATTTCGGCAGAGATGGCGTGCGCGGCCGAGACCCAGTGCATCGTCGACTTGACCTTGCGGCCGTCGGGCGACTGGCCGCCGCGGCTCAGGGGATCGTAGGTGCAGTGAACTTCAACCACGTTGCCGGCGGCGTCTTTGACTACATTTTGCGCGGTGATGAAATACGCGTTGCGCAAGCGGACTTCCTTGCCGGGGCTCAGGCGGTAGTACTTGGGCGGAGGCACTTCGCGAAAATCGTCCTGCTCGATGTAAAGCTCGCGAGAGAAAGGTACCTGGCGCGTGCCGGCTTCAGGGTCTTCGGGATTGTTTTGGACCTCGACGTATTCCTCCTGATCGGCGGGATAGTTGTCGATGACCACCTTGAGCGGGCGCAGCACGGCCATGGCGCGGCGTGAGCGGTGATTGAGGTCGTCGCGCTGGAAGTG
>Ga0181527_1002030_pt1 | contig 19674 bp, 27 predicted proteins | sample PEATcosm2014_Bin_30_FD_119762 | JGI IMG/M metagenome (GOLD analysis project Ga0181527, IMG submission 119762) | Peatland microbial communities from MTU Mesocosm Facility, Houghton, MI, USA - PEATcosm2014_Bin06_60_metaG | ecosystem: Environmental > Terrestrial > Soil > Wetlands > Peat | place...
GAACTGATGCACTTCAAGGGACAGGGGCGTGTGTTCTTCGGCGCTGATGCTGGCGAGATACTCGGCAAGCTCAATGGCGGAGACATGGACGACATGGTGTTTTGTTTCTGGGGCGCAGAGTATCTGGAGAAGCTTCGTCAGATGCACTACCCTGTTCAGCCGCGGATCAAGGATCGAATGGTCAAGGCCAAGTCTGGACAAGCTAAACGCAACGAAGCCCGTTGGAAGGGCGTTGGCGAAAAGTGGACACCGTGCGTTTTCTTCGAACAGTTGAAGGAGTTCGAGCATGGCTCCGAGAGCTTGGGCCGCATCATCAACCTGATCTGGATTGACACCCTCTTGTCCGGCGAGCACAGAGCTGCAATTCGAGCTTGCCTGGAGGCCAAGCGGTATGTGTTGCCAACGAATTTCAATCCACCCAGTGAGGAGACTCTTGGCGGCTATCTCGGTGGCAATGTGCTTGCTGCAGTTGGCGAGTACGAGCGCACTGAAGCTGGATTTGTGAAGGCGGCTACGGCCTTCACTGATCTCAAGGCGGATTTCGTTACTGCCAAAGCGGCGTCCAATTCGGATCGAATGGTCGACTGGCTGCAAATGCGGAAGGGAGACAAGGCGACCTTCCTCGATCTCGTCACGAACGCAATGGAGGCTCTCAAGACTCCAATTTTCCCACTGTGCTTTGCTACCAGAATCCCCAAGGATCGTCAGGAAGCCGGCGACTACATCCTGGTGGAAACCAAGCTATGTCGCGCATTGGCCACTCTGCGGCTACGGCGCGAACAACTGATCGAGGACAATCGGCAATTGGAGCATCTGATCAAGCGTCCGCTGGCAACAGCGTTGCTCGATCAGTATCCAGTCGATGATGCGATTTTGCGCATCATCGCCGAGCTGAACTATTGGTGGCGGCAGCAGTTCGACAGCGCGAGAAAGCAATTCGGCGGAACAATCCCACCGGAAAGCTTTCAGCGTGCTGCTTACGGCTACTCCTCACTGATGGAAGTGGAGTTGCCGGATGGCAAGATCAAGCTGGAGGAGATTCACCAGCCTGGTCTGATCGACCTCTACACAAATCAGTTCTCCGTATCGGGAACGGTCTTCAGCGTGAGCGGCAGTCCATGGTCTGTGGAAACCCGGCGAAAGATCGGGATTCACCTTGCAAACATTCGCTATACCGATGATCGGGAACCCCGTCTCGACGACATTGGTTTCACGATGTCGGTCAGCGATGGCATTCTCATCAACGAAATTCTCCACGACATTCTCGATGCCGAGGAGGAAATGGGTCTGACTGGACAGGTTGAATTCATCGACCTGAACGGTTATGCCCGCAAGAAGCTTGCCAGCGGCGACAAGATGCTGGTTAAGGCGGAGGGTGGCCACATCTTTCACCTGAGCAACGGCCGCGAGTTATCGCAGCGCCGCAACCCAACCATCCCCGATGGATCGTACATGATGTCCGATAGGGGCATCATCCGTGTCGCGGATGCCGTACCGGAGCTGAAATCGAACTTCAAGTCGCAGCACGTTGCCGCCTTGGCTGCCTGCGGCTTTGAGTTCGATGAGGACCCGGCACTCTAGCATTTCTCTCCTTCACAACACAGCCGGTTCGGCCCCGTGCAACAAGGCCGAAAGGTGGGTGAACATCCCCGCCTTGACGGGTCATGCCCATCCTGATGACCGGGTTCGCCTGGGAATCGGCTGAGTCAGTGTGTCCAAGCGGGACTTCTTGTCTGATCGAGGCTTACAACCCCGAGGCCATGAATGGCCGAGAGGACAATGCAACTGACGCTTACAACTTGCCGCCAGCATCAAGGCTGCGAATAGCCGCTATGTCCCGAAGCTTTCAGCTTCGGATACAGGCAGGTGAGTGAGGCTTTCGACAAGCGTTTGGTAGTCGCTCATCAACTGGTTACATGGACACAGACAGGATTACGGTCACTGTCATTTGTTCACGCCGCGGACCAGAGCCTTGGAGCGTAGGACGCTTGGAGAAGAATGCCTCGCAGGAAAATACACAACCGAGCAGACAATCAAGCACTTAGTCCAACTCGTGCGGATCAACTGCGGTCGGCCCGACAGAAGGGGCAACACACAAAAGAGCAATGGCAGGCGTTGCTCGAACAGTACGACCACAAGTGCCTGTGCTGTGGCGCTAAACATAGCTGGAGAAACCCTGTCTGTAAAGAGCACATCGTGCCTATCAGCAAGGGCGGCTCTGATGGCATTGACAATCTTCAGCCTCTTTGCAGGAAGTGCAACTCCGCCAAGGGGCAGTACACTATCGATTTCATGTTCCTCATTCGGCTTTGCGTGTGGCCCGCGTAGCGAGCTTCGCGTGCGCGTGTGAGGTTTCTTGTGTCAGGCAGGACGAAGAACCCTGGTCTCTCCAGGGTATGGCAGTGGTCTCCAGCACTTCTCGCTGTTGAAGATCTTGCCGAGCCAGAAACGCTCGACTCATGAGCCGTGGTTCTACCTGTGGTGTATTCTGTGCCGCGATTCTGCGACGAATCCCAAACATTTGAACGGATCTCCCAGAGGAGGGGAGAGCCATGCTTGAATTCCTTGGCTACATTTTTGCACGCGTCATTGCCGGTGTCGTTACCGCGCTGATCCTCTCCGTCATTCTCGACAAGCAGCGCACAGCGGGCGTCGTTGTCGCCACTTGTTAGCAAGCGTTTTGTCTCGCCTTCCCACGAATCACATGGGCAAGGTCTTCCATTCAACGCAACGCGTCTCGTTCAAGGAGAAAGCCATGCCTTCTTGCGATGTTTACATCATCAACCCCCCGAAGGATCCGTCGTGGATCTCGGTGGCTTCTCAATGGGCTTCCACCTGGCTGTGGGAGCACAGCGATCTGATTCCGCTCCTGCTCTCTGAATGCTTGCTCGCTGCGGTAATTGTCGCCATCTTCTATTGGCGGGAACATCGTTAGGCAATATGGCGGTCAAGTTCTCGACTTGATCACCGCCGTGGCCAGGGTACACGTCGAGGCCAGGATATTCATTCACCGCCGGGAGGAAGATTGAACCTTCGCCGGTGAATCCATCATTTCGTCGCACGTTGCCCGTTGAAGTCAACATCCATTCTGCGGTAAACCCTTCACAATTCAACCAAGCTCAACAGGCTTTAAGGAGAGCCTCGCCCATGTTCGCTCATGCTCAACAGAAGTATTCGCGCAGTGTCCATCTGCGTTTCGTCGCAGCTCAGGACTTCATGATTCGCCGTTGTATGCCGCGGACGCCCCAGGTGATCGGGTCTGCCGACAATATGCTTGCTTACTCAACCGGGTTAGTCGGCCGGAAGTAGTCTCTGCCGGCTCAACCGCAAACTCTCTCGATGGTGATCGAGCCATTCTTTTCCTTCGCGCTCCACCGCGATGGACGCCGGGCAGGTTTGCCTCCTTGACTGCCCGGCGAGTGTTTCGATCAACGCGGATAGAAAAGTGACAATCAAGCGGAACATCTCAGTCATTTCCGGCGGTTTTTTCCGCCGCCACCCAGAGGCCGTAGGCGTCGAAATCTCCTGCGGATTCAGTTTTCCGTCGAGGTTCGGGTTTTTGTATGCGAGGGGTCGGGACATCCCTAGAGTTCCGATCGAGTCTTGATACTTTCGACACACTTTGGCTGTTTTTGGGCAGTGATTTTCCCGCTCTAGTATAGGCAAACAGTCCCCAAGTGAATAATTCCCGATTCAACGCACTGATCTTTGGGATGCTTTCGGCACCCAAGAAGCAGTCAACTCATGCCGGTTTCATCTGCGCTTTTATCGTTGCTTCACAGAGAGGAAAACATGAGCACGACGATCATCGACCACCCCGCCGGTCCAAAGCGCCGTTGCTGCAAAGTATGGGAAGGACTTCGCTCATTGGGGACCAGGGGCATCAGCGCGGTCAACCGCTGGCACAGGCATCAGGACCAGAGTGCGTTGGAGAGAGCATTGGCTCGCATCATCGAGACAGCCAATGGCCATCGTGCCAAAGGATTGCCGAAGGGGGCGCCTGCTTATGTTGTGTTGCGCGATAAGGCCGACGCCAGGATTCAGGTCTTCGCTATGAAGTGGGGCGTGGACATCGCAATCATCAAGGCCCAGGCGCCAGCCTTGGCTGATCTTGATAGCCTGTGCGTCCCGGACACACAGATACCGTCCGGCCTCAAACTGCTCGCTGCCCTGCTCGGCACAATTCTTTCCCTGGTGCTGCTTGGAGCCGCATCCGGTCTGGTTCACGCAGGCCACGATTGGGTGATGCGCTTCGTCGGCCGATAGTGGCCGGCTACCATCCATCCTTCAATCCAATTGGAGAAAGCCAATGGCGCCATGGCTGCTGTGGTTTCTGCCGTCTTTTGAGGCAGGATTCTGGTCTGCCCTCATTGCGGGCAAAGTCCGCGATCAAGGCAAAATCCGCGAGCTCCTTATCTACGGGAGGCCTGCGCGGACGTGTCTGCCGGTCATCGATGAGCGGCTTCGCAAGGTTGCGGGAACACCGACAAAGTCGCAGGCATTCGCGGCCCGGCGGATCGCCGCCGGCCTGCGCTGGCTTGCCAACACTCGGGCAATGGATTACGCAATCCTGCTTGGACTGAAGCGGGCCTGGCCAAAGGGCCAGACCATCTCCGCGGAGGTGAAGATGTGCCTCTGATCTACAAGCTTCTGCTCATAGTCCGAGCGGTAGCACTCTCTGTATCGGCCATGTATAAGGCCTACCAGAAGAATCGGGAGGACTCGAATGATTCTGACTCCGTCTAATACTGGCAATCTTGTCGCGGGCGCCGGCCTTGGCATCTTTGCTTGGGGCGCATTTCTCAAAGCCGACAAGGTCCCGTGGCTTAAGAAGCTGATGACCACCAGGCGCAAGGAATTGAGCCTCGATTGGATCAACAGAAACAAAGGCATCAGCCTTCTGGGTCTGGAGGCGATCAATCTCGGCATCCACGGAATCCTTTCCGCGAATGCTGTCATCTTTGCGCTCGGCAACACCATCCTCAACATCTTCATGCTCTGGGCATTTCTGCCGTTTCGTACGGCGCGCGCGGAAAAGCAGCGCGTTCAAAACGTTCTGAAGGGAGTTGCATGACTAAGCTCACACTGCTCGCAGTTCTTGGCCTGATCTACCTCGGTGTGCTCAGGCTTGCCTACTTCTTCATGGCCGTATTCATCATTCTGTTCTTCGGAATGTCGGTATGGGAGTTGATCCGCACGGCCAGACAGCCGGCGAAGCATCCCTTTGCCGCGCAGTAGCAAACCAACCCATTCAAATCAAGGAGCAAAGCATCATGAAGATGATCTTTGGGTTTCTGTTGTTCGTTGCCGCCGTTGCAATCACCGGCGGCTTGTATCTGTTCATTCGTAAGCCGGCGCAGAAGAAGACCGATTTGGAGAAGTTGGAGAGCGTATGCCGCCAGATCTTCTATCGTATTCGGCAGCTCGACGACTATCTTGACAGGATTTACACCACCGCCTTTTTCAGGATGATTCCCAGCTCGCGTAAGGAACGATCCAACGTGTCTGAAAAGCAAAGCTCTGGGTCTGATCTCCCGCATGACAGTTGGGTTATTCCTGCTGAGTGATTCAACCTGAGTAAAGCCGCGAGGCATGTGGAGAAGGGGCCACACCATGTATTTGAAATTCCGTGTGAGCCGGGAGACGGCAAACGATTTCATCCGCTTGTTTGTGAACCGGCTCGCATACGGCGTGCAGGCGACCAAGCCTTTGGCTAACGGCTCGGTCCCCTACTATCTGGCGCGAGACTGGTTGACGAAAGCGCCGAAGATACTCGATATAGACGTGGTGCGAATGCACCTGAATGGCGACAGTACCATCAATCTGTTCGCGATCAATCCTGAGACACAACGCTCGAAGTGGATCGCCATCGACGCCGACTTCGACGGCGCAATGGAGTCGCTGATTGAGCTACAGCGAGAACTGTGGCACGACGGCATCGAGGCTGCGCTGGAACAGTCACGCCGCGGCGGTCATCTCTGGATATTCTGCGAAACGCCGCTGTTGGCCACAGAGTGCCGCATTTACATTTACAACCTGGCCCTGCGACTTGGCATTCCAATCAAATGCGGCGGTCTCAAAGATGGCATCGAGGTCTTCCCGCGTCAAGATCGTCTTGAAGAAGGCGAGTACGGAAACGCAATCCGCGCACCGCTTGGCGTACATCGCAAATCGAACCTTCGATACTGGTTCCATGGAGTCGCATTAACGCCAGAAGCGCAGCTTGCCTATCTCAACCGACTGCCGAAGTTCACTGAGTACCGGCTCAGAACGCTCATTCATGGAATGAGTTTCCCTGAAGTGTACCGGCCAGTCGCTGCCGTTCCGTACATTCCAATCTCATCGCTGACTGCACAGCGCGAGTTCAAGATTCTCGATCATGTTCGCACGACGCGCAGAGATAGTCGCAATTGGTGGGCTCGGTGTCCATCGTGCGCACTGATTGGCCGCGACCGCACTGGCGACAACTTATCAATCCAGATCAAAGATGCGCGCTTCTACAAGTGCTGGGCTGGCTGCTCGAAGGATGAAATACGTGCAGCGCTTGGCCGGCCGATTCGCATGAAACAGGCAGCGTAGAGAAGATGTAGTCACCGGCAACCGAAGATGTGTACAACCCAACCTGATGGGAAGGAGCAGAGCATGAGCAAAAGCCTCAATCGAGTTACATTGCTGGGCCATGCCGGGAAAGATCCGGAGATCCACGTTCTACCCAGCGGCACCTTGGTCAATCTTTCACTGGCCACGAGCGAGCGATTCAAAGACAGCCGCGGTGAATGGCAAGAACGCACCGAATGGCACAACATCGTCGGGCACCAGAGGATCGGCGAGATCCTCCGGGACTACGTCAGGAAGGGCTCGCGGATCTACGTCGAGGGCGCCCTCCGCACCCGTTCCTGGGAGGATCGAGAGTCGGGGCAGCGCAGGTACCGCTCGGAGGTGGTTGTGACGGATATCAACCTCCTATCCCCGGCCATCGCTTCGAACGGCGCGGGCGAACCGGAGCACTATGCCGGCGGAAACGGCTTCGTGCCGCAAGAATTCAGCGCCGAACACGAGATTGAGCGCGAAGAGGTGCCCTACTAAGACTGGGCAACGCCTTCCCAAACTAACTCACGCCGAGCCTTAGCAGCATCCGCAGGTCTGCCCCCGCCAAGCCGATCTACCCTCCTTGACGAGGATAGGAACCGCCACCAGCGCAGCGGCGGCATCGAACCACGCGATATGAAAACATGCGTTCACGCCAAGCCCCACCAGTGCGATCAATGCAAGATAGGCACAAGTGGCCGACTGTGCTGCGTCGGCGGCTAAGGCCGTGTTTCCGCTGCGGTGAGCTTCCCGACGCTTCAGCCATGCGAGGACGGGCATAGCAAGCAGTGCTGCCATGGTGATGCCAATTCCCGCACGGCTAATTCCAGGCCGCAGCTTAAAAACTAACGATGCAAGGGCCGTCCCCGCTACAACAAAAGCAAGAACGAATAGCAGCATTGAGGCTGTGCGCGTTGCCTTGCGTTCCGAAACAGACACGCTTGGAACCCACTGCAAGAGCACCACAGAGGCGGACATAAGCTCCACAAGACTATCGGAGCCAAAGGCCAGCATCGCGGGGCTGTGTGCGGTGATCGCCGCATACGCGGATACGCCGAACTCTATAACCATCCATACCAACGTGACACCTTGAAGCCAGAAGACACGAGTCCGGGGCGGCGTCTTCTGAGCACAACCGAAAGCAGGTTTCGAAAGGTGAACACCGATCTGCATGAGATCTGGCATACCGTCATGCTCTCAAGTTCTCGTAAGGGACGCAAGACCACAGCAGCAACTTGGTGAGCCAAGTTGCCAGAACTTCACTGAAGGTTTCGCACGGAAGGAGTTGAGTTATGGCAACAGCAGCGAAATTCGCAGGAGCCGAGCGGGAGAAACTCTTCGCACAGCTCGAAGTGCCATTCGATCCAGCTCAGGTCAAATGGCGGGTCATGCGCACCTCGAACGATGGGCGAACGGGTCTACTTCTCCCTTTTGCCGACCCGCGAGCCTATACGGATCGGCTCAACCAACTCTTCACGCCGGCCGGATGGACGCGCGAATACACAATCTCTACTGTGCCATCTCTCACCCGCATGGACAGGGGCAAAGTGGTCGTAACCAGCAAAGTGCTGGTGGCGACTGCCGTGACTATCACGAGGCTGGGCAGCCATGTTGGAACCGGCGAAGAGTGGGCCGACCGGGAAAACGCAGTGACGGCCGCAGACGCCCAAGCATTCAAGCGTGCTTGCAGTTGCTTCGGGTTGGGGCGCTATCTGTATAGCTTCGGTGAGACCTGGGTGAACTTGAACGGACGTGGCGAACCCATTGCGCTTCCTGTGCTTCCAGCGTGGGCGCTGCCGCCGGGAGTGACTGTGCAGCCGATCAGCGGCCCTGCTGTCGATGTGCGCGGCCCTGTCGATCACAAGATGACGGCCGAGATTGAGGGTTTCCGCAGCACGCTGGGAGTGGACATCTACCAGGAGATCCTGCGGCGGGCGGGCCACAGTAAAGATGCCCGGACGATCCCGAATGCCGACCGGCAAAAGAATGTCGTCGAGCGGATGCAGGCGGCGGCGCGAGGATTTGAGCGGCTTCATGGCTTGGTTGAAATAGCCGGCGACGCCAGGTTCATCGCTGCCATGGACAACCTAAAGTTCTCGACGACCACATGCCTTCCCAGCCTGGCGTCATTGAAGCAATTGATCGAGGAACTCGAATCCATTAGCGGCGAGCGGGTGGCCTAGCGGCGCCGCCCCACCGGGAGGAAATCCATGTGTCAAGTCAGACGGTTTCGCTCTGAACACAGCCTTGTCAGCATCCCAGTCGAGAAGGCCATCTATTGCCGGCACTGCAAAACAGTGTCGAATTCACTCCCTGAACAATGCGGCAAATGTGGCAGTGAGCTTGTCCTGCATCTGGCCACGTTGGTCAACCAACCGCCGGCTGGCCCGGATTCGGGTCCAGCCGCGCCAGGGTGCATCGTTCCCGTTCTCAATCTGGAGTTGGCCAGGGCCGCGTAGACTGAGCCATTCGCTGAAACCAAACAAGTTAGGCTGCATCGTGCCTTGTGGGAAGCTTGTTCATCCCGAGATCGCCCGGACGAGAGGCGAATTTGAGAAGCAAACTACGATCAGCTTGACATTCAAGTCAAGTAGAACTATATTGTTTTATATGGCGTGAGTCACAACTATGGCATCTATTCCCGTTTTTGAGCCTGACGGACTTCTGCCATCGGGCGACTATGAAGTGTCGTTCGAGGAATTGCGCGAATCGATCCTGGTACTCGGTCCTGATGATTCCGCACACTATCCCAATTGGGATCTCGCTTGGCGGTTGCACCTCGTTGACAACCTTGAAATCCTGACGCGACAGTTGTGGCGGGTTGGCATCCGGGAGATTTACGCAGACGGATCATTCGCCGAGGACAAAGATCACCCCAATGACATCGACGGCTATTTCGTGTGCGATCTTCGCCAACTCAGCAGCGGCGAATTGACGCGCCAGCTCAATCTGATTGACCCGTTCAAGGTGTGGACCTGGGAACCAGCATCGAGGAAGCCATATCGTGGCTATCCGAAGAAGCAGCTCCCGATGTGGCACCGGTATCGAATCGAGCTTTACCCGCATATCCCCGGCATGGGTATCGGTTGCGGAATCCTCGACCGGTATGGCAATGAGTTGGAATTTCCATCTGCGTTTCGACAATCGCGCCGCGACGGCAAATCCAGAGGAATTGTGAAGATCAAATATGGAGGTCAGCCATGATTCGCAACGAGACAGAATACCAGGAAGCGTCAGAGCGTCTTGCTCAGGAGCGGCAACGCCTCGTCGAGCATAAGGCGAGGCTGAAGACTGCCGGTCTGGCGGACGAGGAGATCAAGCGAGTCATCGACCCGTTCGAGTCCTTCCACCTTCAGCTCAAGGAAGAAGTGGAGAGCTACGAGAAGCTGAAGCGGGGAGAATTTGACGAGCTTGATAACCTTCGCGGACTGGGGCACCTGCTGATCTCGATTCGCATTGCTCAGGGACTCTCACAAAGAGACTTGGCCAAGAGGCTCAATGTGCATGAATCCCAGGTATCCAGAGATGAGCGGAACGAGTATTTTGGCATAACGCTGGAGCGGGCGATCCGGTTGCTTGATGCCCTCAATGTAAAGCTGCGCACGCAGGTTGAAATTGTGGCCGACCGGGAAGCAGCAGTCGCCTGACCGTTCAACTCCTCTTACAGGTCGATTAAGCCGATACAAGAACTGACCTATGCCAAACGCCAGGCATGGGTACGTTCGCATTCGACAGCCGGTGTTGACGCGCGACTACGAAGATCGCTTGCCATTTCCACCCGAGATACCTCGACACCCCTGTTGCCTCCGCACTTACTCCCACAACTGATCCCAGTCCGCTGTAATCCCGATCTCTACCCAACAGAGAGGAAACCCTATGGCACGCAGTGCTGCGCGTTTGAAGATGGGTTACTACCCGCTCCCGGAGAGCGAAGGCGCCAACCTTCGCCAGCTTCTCAGCTTCACAGGCCCTGCGTCCGTCGTCGATCCATGCGTGGGTCAAGGCACGGCACTCAACCTACTGACCCAAGGCGCTGATGTGCGCCGTTATGGAGTCGAACTTGACGCCGAGCGGGCGCTGGCCGCAAAAGCCAAGGGCATCGAGACGATTCAAGGCAACACATTCGACGCCGTTGCCAAACCTGAATCTTTCTCGCTGCTGTATCTGAATCCGCCTTACGACTCCGAGATCGGTCCACTGGCAAACAGCCGCATGGAGCGCCTGTTCCTTGAACACACCTTCCGCTGGCTGGTGATGGAAGGCGTGCTGGTGCTCGTCATCCCGTTCGAGCGCCTGCACGAGTGTGCCGGAGTCTTGAGTTCGCACTTCGCCAGGCTGAACATCTTCCGCATGACCGATGAAGAGTCAGTCCGTTTCCGGCAGATCGTGGTGCTTGGAATTCGCCGCAATGTGCGGGGAGTAGCTGTCGAGGAAGCGAGGCGGCAGCTCCAGCGCATCAGCCCGTACGGAAGTTTCCAGGCTCTGCCGGAGTTGGCGCCGGAGGCGTGCGAACCCTATCCCGTTCCATCAACCGGCGAGGCCGCGCTAAGTTACCGCGGGCTGCCGTATGACCTGCTTGAGGATCTGTTACCGCTGTCGGGCGCATGGAAGCAGACATTGCCATTTCTGATGCCGCGCGAGGACGTGGCGACTGGCCGGCCCATCACGCCGCTGCATGGCGGCCATGTCGGGCTCCTGTGCACGGCCGGCCTGCTGAATGGCGTTTTCGGCCAGGGAGACGACCGGCACATCGCACGATGGAGATCGGTCAAGCATGTGACCACCTTCGTCGAGGAAAACGCCGATGAGCAAATCATCCATCACCGGGAACGCTGGGCAAACGAGCTGCGATTGGTTTATGCCGATGGACGGACTCTGAAGCTGACCGAAACGCCGGCGAAACCGGAGGGAGAGGCAGATGCAGAATGCGCACCTGAGGCTCGGGTTGCTTGAATACCAGCGTATGACAGAAAAGACCTCGACCCGGATTCGGCTGCGGGTTGACCGCTATGTGGGGGAAGACGAACAGGCGCACCTCATCAGCGTCTTCGGCAACGATTCCGATGTTGGCGCAATCACGGCCGCGGTACACGAGAAGGCCACGTTTACGCTGACTTTCCCGGACGGCGAAGTGAAGGAGGTCTCTCTCGGCGAGCACGCATCCTGTTACAAGGGAGCCGTGAGCTTGCCTGACCGGAAGCATCCCGTGCGGCATCTGGTGGCTGTCTCGGAAGAGCTTTTCTCGAACGGAGGCGTGGGACGGACGATTCTGCTCGGATACCAGCGGGATCAGGCCTGGGCGACGCTGGTCAGCTTTCTCGGACTTCCCGCCGAACCGTCTTGGGCCGAGCACGTCCTCGGCGTAGTCGAGGCGGAGGAACGCATCAATCCACTCGACGGCATCGGCTGCCAGCCGGTTTTGATCTCGGCAACGACCGAGGAAATGCTTGAGTGGATCGGGGATGGCCTGCGTTCCCGCGTTCTGAGCTTTTCGGAGAGGAATGGACCGATTGCTTGGCCTCGATTCGCCCTGTCGGCATCACTGTTTCCGGCCCCTTCGACAGCGGAATTGATAGGCTCTGATCTGTCAGTTTCCTGATAGCGTCGGGAACTCCTGCACTGGCGCGGGCAACGCGCCATCCACGGTTCTTGAGCGCCGCTACCTCGGCATTCGTGAAGCAACTCTTCCGCATGGCAAGGCAGACCAGATGGCTGCAGTTCCAGAAGTGCCTCCGGTTTGCATTTTCTAACGGTCGCTTATCGTGCCTTCTCTTTGTGGGCTCTTCTAAATGCAGGTCCTTCCCTCGCGCGCTCGATAGTTCTAATATCGGGAATACGATGTCCAGCGAACGGATCATTGGCTTCGCGATTGAAGCGCCCAAGCTACGCTACGGCTACGCGGTGGCGGCTCTTCGTGATGCGATTCGATCAGTCCCAGCGCATCGGCCAAACGAACTAGTCGAGCTCTTAGGCGCCCAAGCGGAAGGCCTTCGCAGGCTTTCACGTCTTGAAGACTCGGAAGAGCTGTTTCGTAAGTGCTTAAGGTTATCTTTTCACGAGGGACTGCTAACGGCTCAGGGATGGGCATTTTGGGGACTGGCCTCCGTCCTGCGTGCGAAAGGTCACAGATCACAAAGTGCTCGGCTCTACCAACATGCCTTAGCCTCCGCGCGACTTAGTGGCGACCGTCGGTGTGAACTTTGGGCGGTCGCGGAACTTTCGGAACTTGATCGCATGGCCGGTAACTTTCGTAGAGCAATCGAAGTACATTTGGTTCTTCGAGAGGAGTTTCGTCGCATCGGAGACTGGAAAGGTGTGTGCTGGGCTTCTCTCGGCGTCGCCCAGATTCATAGGCTCCTTCGCAACTTAGATCGGGCCTCTGCGGAATTCACCCGAGCCCTCGACACAAGCGAAGAAGTGGGTAATGCTGTTGGCGCTGGGTGGGCGGTCCGCGGCCAAGCGGAAGTGGCGCGGGAGAGAAAAGATTATGCGATTTCACTAGCGCTGGCCAGCGATTGCAGAGAGCGCTTTCAAGCGATCGGCTATCGCCTTGGGGCCGCGTACGCATTGAAAACCCTAGTCGACACGCATACGGATATCGGTGACTTCTCTGCTGCCGAACCTCTTGCCACACAATGCCACGAAGAGTTTCAAGCTTGTGGGGAAGCGCGGGGTATCGGGTTCGCGCTACTGACCGTGGGTCGATTACACGCCCGGATGAAAGAAATTGGCGCAGCAGCCGCTTTTTTCCAACGCTCTGCGGCACTGCTCCGATTATCCAGCGGAAGCGAGCCTGCAGCATTCAGCGCTTCAGCTCAACTGGCGCACCTTGGTATTGTAGTACGCAAAGATTTGCCTGTGACGCTGCGACTAACTGGGAATCAGGAGCGGCAGTTCGTTGTGCGCATCCCAGCTAAGCAGCCTCTCTTCCAACTCAGAAGCGAAAACTTTAGTATCGAGTAAATCGGCCCCGCCCTGCCCCGCGTCCATGGCCCCACAAGCTCGCAGCCAGCACACAGCATACGCGATACCCGGTCGAAAACCGATGGTCTGGGCCATTGCCAATCCTTGCTCCACTCGAGTTGCGCCATTGCCGTCGCGCCAGTCAATCATCCCCTCACCGAGCAAACCCAAGACGCGGTGGATTGGTAACTGGGCGCGAGTTGCAAGCTGGTGATAGACCGGTCGAGCCAGATCTCTTTCTCCAGCTTGGCGACGAAGCTCGGCCGCTTCGAACATGATGACTTCACTTTCTAAAATGGATTGAAATGAAAGCCGCCGCCAAAGGCCTTCTGCTGCGCGTAAATGTTTGAGGGCCTCGTCCGGACGACCTGCCGCGCGAAAGGAAGTACAAAGATTGGATTCTATCGCGGCCGCCTTTTGAAGTTCTCCGAGCGCAAGAAAAAGGTCTCGGCTTTCGAGCAAAACGTTGATCGTTTGGTCGTAGTTGGTTGTTGCCTGACAAAGCACACAGCCTTGTTGGCATAGGGCCCAAGCTCGCCAGTTGGGACCGCCGTACACCGCGAGATCGAGGAACTTTTCGACCGCCGCAAGCGCCTTCTGATAGGTTCCACCCAACCGCAAGGCATAGGTATGCTCATAAAGGGCACGAGCCATCCACTTGCCTTGCGTGGCGGTTCCAGCACCGAGCAGGCGAATCGCCTCCTCGGAGAGAATATTTGCTCGCGTCAGCCGTCCAACCTTCCGCGAAGCTGCACATACATCAAGTAGTCGGTCGGGAACTCTGCGGTCTTCGGCAAAGGCACGCTCGGCGACAAAATAAGCCTCTTCATATCGTCCTTCCCGCTCAAGCAACCGAGCATGGATTGAGAGAAGCCTCTGATGCCAGGGAGAATATGGCAGCCGCGATGCAAGTGCAATCAAGGTTCTCGTTTTACGAGCCCAGGGTTTCCTGTAATACAGACCGGCACTCATAAATTGCCGATAGCACAGCAGCCGCTCTCGAACGCTGCCGTAGCGAGTTCCAATCCTGTACCGTGCAATGCCACGATTCGGCTTTCCGATCTGCTCAAGGAGTTGACCGGCGGCAAAGTGTGATGTCTTTAGATTCCAGCGGCGAAGATCGGGACGGACTGGAGCAACATGATCCAAAGCGCTTACCAGTAATGAAGGCGTACCGCGCCCTAGGCCATATTCCGTGAGTCGTTGATATAGAGCCAAGCTTGGATTCGGGACAGTGGTTATCTTCAATTTACCCTCAGCCAACAGCGATCCATAACGCGCTTTGAGATGGGCCACGCTCGGAGGGATTTCGAACCATTCGACACTTGCCGCATCGTCAAAAGCCGAAAGCAGGGCAGGCATGACATCTGGATCCGCACCAGCATAGCCGCAGATCATGACGTCCCTGTCGCGAAAGGATTGGCGAAGCTTGGCTGCAAGTTCGGCGCTGATCGGAGTCAGCACGTCCTCGGTTTTGAAGGCCAGGGAGTCTATGTCGTTCAGCGTTCCGTGAAGCTTGAAAAGATGGACGGAGTCGGCCGGCCGACCTGCGCCCTTACCATACGACTTCTGGAGGTCGTACCCGCGTTGAACGGCGGCTGCTTCGATCAACTCATCCGCGTTTGTGGTCCAGACGTCGACGCCAGCGGTCGCAGCTTCTGCAAGTAAGAAATGAAGGGCATTCGGCTCGCCAACAGAGAGAATGTCGAGCAAGATTTCCGAGACCGAAATGCCATTTCGGTACAGCGAGCTAAGCAAGAATTCGGGTGCAATCAAGTTCAAGAAACGAGACGAGTTAACTCCAAGCCCCGAAGCTATCGCTTCGCGAAGCGCGCCAAACAGGGGCAGCGAAGAAGGCGGTGGTAGCGAAATACCGGCACCCACAAATAGCGATAATTCTCGAGGTATCCTCAGCGAATTAGGCATCCTTTTGAAAAGTTAGCACCGTCGTCGGCGAAATCCGAACAGATCAAAAGAAAATAGATGAGCAGGTTCGTATATGGCAGTAAATCCCGGGCAACTCCTCGCAATCCCAACGAGCGCAAATCACCGGATCGTGCCCTGAAGGCGGATAGCTATCGGAAAGTCGGCATCGCGCAAGAAATCCTGAGCAACAGAGCGCCGACAGACTGTGACGCTCATTGAAGAGTTCTGTCGCTCTGTGTCTTCGAGTTCCTGGTGTGTTGTCGAATCGTCGGCAATTTGTCTCCTGTTCCCGCATTTTCACCAGCCCCTCCCATCCCCTTTCCAAAGTACCGACTGAGCTCTCCCCATTGTGTTCCCCTGCGAGGTGTTTGCGTGGAATCCACGTTTGATTACCTGCGTGCCCACGCAGTTGAATTGGGCTCGCGCATTCTCGAAACCTACCCACCACTGCAGAGCACGAAAGACCCTGTTGCGCCGCGCATTGCAACGCTTCTGCGCAAGGCCCTGCCTGCCCAGGCGCTTGCCATCACCGGCACTGCGAAGTACCTTCGCAAAGCCAAGTCCGCGCGAATCGTGGCCGAGTGCGGGGCCGGCAAGACCTATATGGCGCTGGGGACGATCCATGTGCTGGCGGAGGGGCGACCCAACACAACGCTGGTGATGTGCCCCTCGTACATCACGCACAAGTGGGCGCGTGAGGCTCTGCTGACTGTGCCGCGCGCCAGGACCTTTCTGATCGAGGACATGCGCAATGGCGGCGATCCCAAGAAGCCGCACGGCATCTGCGAAGTTAAGCTGCGCAAGGGCAGGATCGTGTACGAGGGGATGCGCCTGTCGCTCGCTGAGTTGCGGCGCCTGGGCCGCAAGGATTGGCGCCAGCGTTGCTCCGCTCCAGCCTTCTTCATCACGGGCAAGGACAAGGGGAAACTTGGCTACTACTGGGAGCACGCCTACCTCAAGGCAAAATCCGGACCGAATCTCGGGGGCGTCATCAATCCCGATACCTGCGCGGCGATTCTAGACTCGGAGCGCCAGAAGCTCACCCATCTCGACTTCGTCGACAAGATCAAGCTCTCTGAATCGCTGACTCTGCCGCATGGTGGAACAACGCGCTATTCCGCGCTTTGGCAGGCAGATCGCAATCGCATTCAGCGCATGGCGCCGATCGAGTTCATCGGCCGGTATATGGGCGGGTGGTTCGACTTCGCCATTGCGGACGAGCTGCACCAGTTGGCCGGCGACACAGCTCAAGGCAACGGCCTGGGAGTGCTTGGGCGCGCGGCCAAGCGGCTGATCGCTCTCACCGGCACGTTGATGGGAGGCTATGCGGACGATCTGTTCAACATCTTCTACCGCATGGAGCCGCGCACAATGGCCGGCGAAGGATTCGCCTATGGTGGGCAGGGGCGGCGGGACTTTCAGCAGCAGTATGGTGTGCTTGAAACCATCGAGAAGGTGCGGGATACGGACAACGCCTGTTCACGGGCGACGAAGAAGACGATCCAGGTTCTAAAGAAGCCGGGTGCGTCGCCGCTGCTGTTCGGCAAGTTTCTGATGAACACGACGGCGTTCCTTTCGCTCGAAGACATTGCGGATAACCTGCCGCGATACGACGAGAGCGTGCTCTCAGTTGAGATGGATGACGAACTCGCCAAGGCTTATGAGGAACTTGAAGAAGACATCCGGGCCGCGATGCGGGCGCATCGAGGCAACAAGAGTCTGATGAACATCCTGCTTAACACGCTCCTACTCTATCCCGACCATCCCTATGGATTCGAGGACATCTGGGCACGCGCCTTTGACCCTCAGACAAAAGAGTATGTGCGGTTTCTGGTGACGACGCCCAAGAATCTCACCGAAGATCGTCTCTATGCGAAGGAACGCGCCCTAGTCGCCGACATGCGCGAGGAGCTCAGACAGGGCCGGCGCTGTCAGGTGTACGCAACTTATACGGGCGAGAAGGATGTTACGCTGCGGCTGGAAACCGTTCTCCAGCAAGCTGGATTTCGAGTTGCTGTTCTCCGCTCTTCGGTTGCTACGGACAAACGCGAGGAGTGGTACGAGCGCCAACTGAAGGCTGGAGTTGAAGTTGTCCTCTGCCACCCGAAGCTGGTGGAGACGGGCCTCGACCTGCTGGCCTTTCCGACATTGTATTTCTATGAGACCGGCTATTCGCTGCATACCCTGCGCCAGGCGAGCCGCCGTTCCTGGCGCATCGGCCAGCGGCACGATGTCCGGGTAAAGTTCGTTACCTATCCGGGCACGATGCAGGAGACCTGCCTCCGTCTGATGGGCAAGAAGATGCTCGTCGCACTCATGATGGAGGGCAAGTTCTCGGGTGAAGGCTTGCAATCGCTGGATACCGACGAAGACCTGATGAGCGCGATGGCGCGCGAGCTGGTTGAGAAAGCAGGAGTTGGAGAGTCCGCAGACAAAGTGTGGCGCGAATTGGACCGCGAGCGGGGGCAGCTGCTGCCACAGCCACCGGCGGTGAAGGTCGAAGAAGATGACAATCCTGTCCTTGACTTATCTGCCAGTGAGTCCACCAGTCTACAGGCGGAGCGAGCCGGTATCCATCTTGTTGAACCAACTGTGGGCACAAGAGTCCACAAGAAATCCTCGCCGTGGTCCACGGGCACAGAGCCTGCCGTGCAGCTCAGCCTCTTCGGTTGAAACTGCGCGCTGCGTTTCATTCCTTCCATTTTCTGATCCTTGAGATCCTTGAGGAGAACTGCATGTCAAACAAAGGTCGTCGCTCCCAGACGTTCGTTGAGCGGACACTGGTGTTGCTCGAAGAGAGGTTCCCCTGGCTCGGCAAGAACAATGACGAACCAGTCAGCGGGGCCAATACTGTCGATGAGTTGGCTGACTTGCATCGAATCCTGATCGACCAGCGTAATGCGAAGGATCGTAACGAACAGCATACAGATCAGTAGTCCGCCAGGTGCCGCAGTTGCTGTCGAAAGAAACTGACCGGCTTCTTGTTCATGGCTCTTCCCAATGACTGCGAACGGTGGTAGCGGATCCAATGGGAGAATCGTTCCAGCGATACCGGCGATAACCGGTTTGCAATCAAAGCATGGAAAAGGGTCGGCGCGAGCCGGCCTTTTTCTTAGTGGAGTCATTCCATGCCTAAAGGACCGTTTCTTCCTTCGGAGTTTATGCCCACGAAGTTCTCGACGGCTCAAGACAAGGCTGAATTCGGAAATGCGTTTTTGCACTTCATCGAATCAGAGTGGGCACGAACCGCCTTTTCCAAGAGCTTCTACAACCGCCTCTCGATGTGCTTCTCGCATATAGCTCATTACGATGCCGCCGGATTTTATGAAACGTGGTTCACGTCGGATACCGACCGACTGCGCTTCTTGCGCCACACGCTCGCGTGGCCGTGCTGGGGTGATCCAGAGTACACGTTTTGCGATGTCGAGCGCGCCATCCAGCAAGAGATTCGCAAGCGCAACTATCTTGCTCGCTATGAATTGCGAGCCGCCGAGGTCATGCGCTCTTCTGAAATGGAGACCCTCAGGAGGCTTGAGGCGAAATATCGACCGGTTGCTAATCAAGCGCCGGCTGAGGATCCGGTGCGACAGGCTCCACCAGCATCCACACAGGAAGTAGAAATCAAGACCGTGCCCTTCCAAGCCAGCCTCTTCTGATCACAACATTGGTTCAACTTGAATCTGCAAACAAGGAGATGAATCGCAATGGCCAGTCTCAAAGCAGAAGTTCTGTTGCGTGAGTTCAATTACAACGGTGTTCGCATCCCCGATCCGGCGCCGCAGATGACCGTCGACCAGGTTCGCGACCTTCTCACACCAACCTACCCGGAGATCGCGACCGCAACCCTCACCGGCCCGGAAGACACAGGGACCGCCTTGCGCTACACATTCAGCCGCGCGATCGGATCGAAGGGTTGAGCCGTGTCAAGGTCCGTGATGTCACAAGAGGCACTGGCTGCTCTTTTCATCCAGAAGGCCGCAGAGCCACCCCCGGAAGCCAATCTGATTCTGGCGAGGCATCTGAAATGCAGAGAATCCAGCGATCTCGCACACGCAGTCTCAGAAGCCATGAGCCGGTATGTGGCAACGGGCAGCCATCGGCTCCCGACACCATCGGATCTGCTTCCGCCGCTGGGGTAGCGACTCTCGCCCCAGCCTTCGGCCAGGCCTTGCCGTCGCTCGCCGACGTTCGCACCGA
>Ga0181527_1002037_pt1 | contig 19647 bp, 20 predicted proteins | sample PEATcosm2014_Bin_30_FD_119762 | JGI IMG/M metagenome (GOLD analysis project Ga0181527, IMG submission 119762) | Peatland microbial communities from MTU Mesocosm Facility, Houghton, MI, USA - PEATcosm2014_Bin06_60_metaG | ecosystem: Environmental > Terrestrial > Soil > Wetlands > Peat | place...
ACCGGACCAGGAACTTCAAAAGACTGAGCCATGATTCCTCCTTACGGCTATTATAGCCGTAAGAGAGAACTCTTTTCAACCCCACTTTCCCGGAATTTCATTTCCCGGGCGTGCACCCCCTGATTGTTAACACATCTTCCTCAACAAACGTCTATGATTTAGTGGGGATTTGCTTCGGATGGCCTCGAGGACAGGAGATCGATTTGACTTGTTCGCGGCAGGCGTGGGACCTCGGCCTGTGAGGGAGCAATCCCAAGTCTCCGAAGACGCGCAGTTCGTCCTTGCCGCGCGGAGCGGGGACCGAGTCGCCTTCGGCTGCCTCTACGATCGCTACGCTCGCATGGTCCACGGAGTGTTGCTTGCCAAGGTCCCCATCGGCGAGGTGGACGACCTCGTTCAGGATGTTTTCTTGCTGGCGCTCCGCCGGCTGTCAACCTTGCGGGAAATCGGAAGCTTCGGAGCGTGGCTGGCCGCAATCGCTCGCAATCGGGCGAATGACTTTCACCGGCGTTCTCTGCCCGAGGATCAACTGGCGGATGAGACGTCGGAGAACGACATCGAGCACCCAAGCACGAGCGCCGATCACCAAAGCCCGGCCGCCGCAATTCTCGACGCGATCAGGGCCTTGCCGGATGCCTATCGCGAGACCTTGATTTTGCGGCTGGTGGAGGGCATGACCGGCCCGGAGATCGCCGCGCGCACGGGACTGACGCACGGCTCAGTTCGCGTCAACCTTCATCGCGGCATGCAGCAGCTCCGCGCGAAGCTCAGCGCGAACCCAAGCGCCCATCGGCCCGAATTGGAGACGCCGTAAACATGAGTACGGGGAATCATCGAACGGAAAACGAACCGCAAGCAAGCCGGGACGACTATTTGTGGGATGGATCTGGCGAACCCGATCCTGAAATCCAGAGGCTGGAAACGCTGCTCGGGAAGTTTCGACACAATCGTCCCGCTCCGGGGTTTCCCGAACTCGCCAGCGACAGGCGGTGGAGATTCCTTCCACGATGGATGGGACTGTTTCCCGCTCTGGCGACGGCAGCCGCTGCGGTGGCAGCTATCGCGGTGTTGATCTATTTGGTGCCCGGCAGGAAGTCAGCCCCTGGCACGGTGGCGGGTTGGGATGTGTCCCGCGTGGAAGGAACACCTCGAATCGGACGAGAGGGCATTAGCGGGAAGGAAGGAATAAGCCGCCTCCGCGTCGGCCAGATACTCGAAACCGACCCTCAGTCGCGGGCCAACCTTCAGTCTGAGGATACCGGCCAGATCGAGGTGGACCCGAGCACGCGTCTGCGTCTGCTGACGATGAATGCAGGCTTAAAGCGGGTGGCTCTTGATCGCGGAACAATTCACGCTTACATCTGGGCGCCGCCGGGTCAGTTCGTGGTCGACACTCCCTCCGCCATGACGGTAGACCTGGGTTGCGCCTACACTCTGCACGTGGATGAATCCGGCGTGGGGCTGGTGCGCACGTCGCTCGGGTGGGTGGGATTCAAGTTGAATGGTCATGAGTCCTTCATCCCCGCCGGGGCAGCCTGTGCGACCAGGCCGAAAGTCGGCCCGGGCACACCGTATTTCGAAGATGCGACGTCAGATTTCCGCACCGCTCTCGCGAGGTTTGATTTTGAGGACAGCACACCGCAGCAGCGCGCGGGCGATCTGGCGACTGTGCTGGGGGAGGCTCGCAAACGCGATGCACTCTCGATATGGCATCTGCTGGCACGGGCGGATGAGTCGCAGCGCGCCCTGGTGTACGACCACCTGGCAAAGCTTGCGCCCGCGCCCCCCGGCATCACGAAAGAAGGAATCTTGCGCCTCGATCAGCCGATGCTCGATCGGTGGTGGAACGAACTCGGGTTTGACGACATCGCGGTTTGGCGCTATTGGGAGCGCAACTGGTCGGGAGCCCCGACGCCGGCTCGCGAAAAATAGGCGGCATCCGCATAACCCCCGCCATCCTTCCTTATCACTTTCCCCCAAAAAATTCGGCAGTGTCTCAGTGTGAGTTCGTAACGGCGAGTTTACCTCGCCATATGGCGGGTAGACTCGCCGCTACGACAATTCACCCCGCGTGTTAACAGTCCACTCGCTTGCGGCGTCTCTTTGCGCGTAGGGCAAAATTAACTCAAAAGGAGACTCCAAAACATGAAATCACGTGTATATGCATGCGTCGCGATCAGCAGTGTGGCCATCCTGCTTGGGCTTACAACCTCAGCACAGGCGGGACCGCCGCTTATCTGTCACAGCTTTGAAATCGGGCAGGCGAAGACGCTGCCTGCGGTCGATTGGAACTGGAAAGGGAGTGGAGGTTATGACTTGAAGAATCTCACTCAGGACACGCTGGCGATTCTCGACTCCGGCGCCCCGGTGCTAGTGCGAATGGAAACCCTGCGGCGCGCCACGATTTACGCTCGCCACGATCCACAAGTAGCGAAAGAGCTCATCACCCGACTACAAGCGCGCGCGGATAGTTCCGACGCCGATCGCCCCGGGGCTCTGGCGTTGTTCGACCTCGGCTATCTCGCCGAAGCCTACAAACAATGGATGGGAGTGGGCGAACCTAATCCTGCGTTAGGCGTTGACGGATATGCTCTGATCAAGAATGCCATCAGCTTGCGCGGGCAAGATCCCGAGATGGAATTCGCGGCCGCCCTCATCACCCTCCAGGGCCCCGAGAGCGACCACCAACAGCACGCGCGTAAGGCGCTGGCAGGCGCGAAGGACGATCCACTTCTCGCCCAGAACCTGACCTCCAACTTCCACGGTCAGGCAACCTCCGAACTGCTCACCACACCTGGCGGAGGGCTTAGGAAATGAACTCGCGAATGAAAAAGCTCACCTCGGGAGCGAAAGCGAGACTCCGGCTTCCTCATTTGCTAGCGTTCGGGCTGTTGGCCCTCGGGCTCGCCGGTTGGCTCATCGCCGGCGAGCAGAGCGGCTCTCCTGACCTGACGGTCCACGAGTGGGGAACGTTTACCGGGATTGCCGGCAAGGATGGTCGGGCGATGGAATGGACGCCCTCCGGGGGGCCGACCGACCCTCCGGGATTCGTGGAGCACCTCAGCGACGGCAACCTTAAAGGCGGGTTACGTGGCACGATTCGCATGGAAACGCCGGTCATGCACTTCTATTCCGCTCGCGGTGCGAACGTGTCGGTGAGCGTGGCCTTTTCCAAGGGAGTCATCACCGAGTGGTATCCTCGCGCGGCCCGAGTTCAGCCCGCCGGACCTCTTCGCAATGTCGATTTGCTTCAGTTGCAGAGGGATGGAAGCATCACGTGGAATGATGTCGCCATTTCTCCGAACCTCACGGGCGAGTTCCCGCGCGAGGAGGGGGCGAATCGCTACTACGCCGCTCGCAAGACCTCTTCCACGCCGCTGCGCGTCAGTTCGTCTGCGGGTGACGAGCAAGAGAAGTTCCTTTTCTATCGAGGAGTTTCGGCTGCCACTATACCGCTCTCCGCCGAGCAGGCCTCTGATGGCAAGTTGGCGGTCAGGAATCTCAACGACGACGAGATTCCATCCATCATTCTCTTCGAGCGTCGCGGTGAACGAGTGGGCTATCGTCTAGCGGGCGCGATGACGGATGAAACCTCGCTAGACCCTCCCGAGCTGACCGGCAGCGTAGATGCGCTGGTTGGTGATCTGGAGGGCATCCTGGTCGATCAGGGTCTCTATCCTGACGAAGCCCAGGCCATGGTGGAAACTTGGCGCGACTCCTGGTTCGAAGAGGGGAGCCGCCTGATCTACATCGTGCCGCGCGGATTCATCGACGATGTTTTGCCGCTCACCATTAATCCCGCACCGGCGCAAATCACGCGCGTCTTTGTCGGCCGGCTTGAAATTGTGACCCCAGCCACCACAAGGGCGGTCGAGACAGCCATGGCCGCTGACGATGAAGTCGCTCTAAACAAATACGGCCGCTTCCTGGAACCGATTCTCGAGATTGCGAAGGAGGAACATCTTGAGTCCAATCGAGAACGCTGAGGTGGGCGATGGAACGTGGGTGAAACAAGTAGGGGCAGTCGGGCGGCGCCTCGCGGCACCACCAGCTCATTAGCTTAAGTCAAGAGCCATCTTAAGCGCGTAGTTGAGCTCTGCAAGCTTCAATCTCGAGAGCGTGCCCAAATAATTGGTGAGGTCTGACTTGCGCATGCTGACGAGATTGTCGCACATGATCCAGCTCGAATGCTTCAGGCCCTCCTCAGGACCGATGGCGACTTGGGTCGATAGTCCTTCCCCATTGCTGAAAACCGGGGCGCAAATGACCGTCGAGAAGCGGGACTCAATGAGCGCCGCCCGGCTTACGATAACGAAAGTCCGGAATTGTTTCGGATCCCCTCCGGGTTTGAACACACGATACAGCTCTCCTCGCTTCACGGGTTCCCTCCGGCCAGCGTTCACCCTTCAGATGACTGGTACTCGATGACTTCCTCAGCCTCCGAATTTAGCCGATCGGCAGCAGCGTTGATTCGTTCCAAGTCGCGCGCCTGAATCTTTCTTCGGGTTCGTGCGCGGAAGTAGTTGCGGAGCACTTGCTCGATAAGAGCTGAGCGGGAGAGCTTGGAACCCGCGAGATCGTCAACCTGCGCGAGTATGTCCGGTGAGAGTGTTATAGAAGTCTTCTCTTTCATACCACCATACTACTACTTTGGGAGTGCTTACACGAGCGGAGAAATCGGAAGGCAGGTGAGTGTAATCACAGAACCGGCAGGTGGCAATCGGTACGTAATAGTGCGAGGGGCAGCAGGGCGTAGATGCGGCGGCAAATTCGATGTCTTTTATGCTACACTGCGCTTGCTTGATGTGGTAATAAACCTGTTATGGCCCGAGCTGCTGACGCGAAGCAAAATCTACGTGAAATTTGCCGCATCGCCGCGCGCGTTTTCTACGCGAAGAGCTACGATGGCGCTTCGATGCAGGACATTGCCGAAGCGGTCGGCCTCACCAAGGCGGGCATTTATCACCACGTGGGCAGCAAGGACCGCCTGCTGTACGAAATCCAGAACTACGGAATGGATATCCTGGATGAAACTGTGCTCGCCCCCATCAAGGACATCGCCGACCCCCGGGAAAAGCTTCGCCAAACCATCATCGGCCACATCGACCTGATCGTGCGCGCGCGCGACCAGGAGATCACGGTGATTCTGCACGAAAACCGCTCCCTGAGCGGCCCGTTGCGCAAGAAGCTCAACGCCCGGAAGCGCGGCTATATCAATTACCTCATCGACCTGATCAAGCGCGTCCAGGAACAGAGCGGCCGCCCGCCCCTGATCTCTCCCCGTCTGGCCGCCTTTGCCCTGCTGGGCATGATCAATTGGCTCTACCAGTGGTATAGCACCGACGGTCCCATCAAGCAGGACGAACTTGCCCAAGTCTACACGGACTTCTTCTTTCGCGGACTCCTGGGAATGGCATTCTAGCGCCGGCACGCTGATATGACTGACCTCGCTGTTGAGACGAATGGACTCTGCCGCCGCTTCGGGGAATTGGAAGCGGTGCGCAACGTCAACCTGCGCGTGGAGGCTGGTCAGTTCTTTGGTTTCCTGGGTCCCAACGGCGCGGGCAAATCCACTACCATCAAAATGCTCACCGGCCTGCTGGAGCCGACGGCAGGCAGCATTCGGATTCTCGGCCTCGACTTGGTGGGCAATCCCGTGGACGTGAAATGCCAGATCGGCGTGGTCCCGGAAGGCCTTGCTCTTTTCGACCGTTTAACTGGGCCCGAGTACCTCACCTTTGCCGGACGCATGTATGGGCTCGACCGCGTTACCGCTGCCGATCGCGCCCAGGAACTGCTCGATTTCATGGGGTTGGCTGATCGCGCCAAGTCGCTGATTGTGGACTACTCGCACGGCATGAAGAAGAAGTTGGCGATGGCCGCGGCGGTGATCCACGGACCCAAGGTGCTATTTCTGGATGAGCCTTTCGAGGGGGTGGACGCGATCGCTGCCGGTACCCTCAAGGCGATGCTGAATCGCATGATCGCGCGGGGCGCCACGATCTTCCTCACCTCCCATGTGCTCGAAATTGTGGAACGGCTTTGCAGCCACGTGGCCATTATCCATCGCGGCGACTTGGTGGCGCAGGGGTCCATTGACGAACTCCGTTCCGGCGTGTCGGCGCGGCGCGGCGATGGGCAGAAGCTCAGCCTGGAACAAATCTTCCTCGACATTGTGGGCGGGGAGCGCGCCGCCGTGCCGGAGCTCTCGTGGCTGGAATGATATCGGCGCCGGGCAAACAAGAGCAGCTCCGCTTGGTGGGCTGGCTGCGCTGGCGTCTCTTCGTGAATAGTCTGCGCACTCAGCGCGGCAAGATAGACCTGATTTCCCGGATCATCCTGAGTGTCGGTATCGTCGTCGTGGTGCTGGTTGTCGGGCCGCTTCTCGGGGCGGGGAGTTGGTACGCAATCAGTCACGGCAAATCGATCATCCTTTCGACCGAGATCTGGTTCGTGTTTCTGATTTGGCTGCTGCTACCTCTGGTGATCACCGGTTTCGGCGCTGAGTCCGATCCGGCGTCGCTGCTGCGCTTCCCCCTCCGCTATTCCACCTTTGTGCTTCTGGCTTTCGCGCATGGGATTTTCGACCCCGTGGCCGTGGCTGCGCTGTACTGGCTTCTGGCAATGCTCGCCGGCATCGCCGTCGCGTCGCTAGGCGCGCTTCTGTGGGCGATTCCGGGCTTGGCCGCGTTGGCACTCTTCAATCTGTTGCTGAACCGTGCCATTTTCGCCTGGCTTAGCCGTTGGATGGCCCAAAGGCGCACGCGCGAAATCCTGGGCGCGCTATTCATCCTGGTGATGTTCAGCTTTCAACTGATCGGGCCTCTAACCGGGCGCTACGGCAATCATGCGCTGCCCATGGTCACGTGCCTCGCACCTGCCGGCCAGCTCTTGCCGCCCGGCATGGCCGCCTCTGCTATCACGACGGGGCACGCCGGCCGCGCCGGCAGGGCATCGGCTGAGCTCATGGGCCTTCTGGTTTACAGTGGAGTGCTCGGGTTGCTGCTCTCCATCCGCCTGCAGGCGGAGTACCGCGGCGAGAACCTGAGCGAGGCACGGCGGGAGACTTCCGCCGGGCGTTCGACCGTGCGCGCGGGCTGGAACGTGGCCGGTTTCTCCCCGACGGTGGCAGCTCTGTTCGAGAAGGACCTGCGCTATCTGATCCGGAACAGCACGGCGTATCTCAATCTGCTGGCTCCGCCGTTAATCCTCATCGTCATGGGCCTGGGCAATGGCGGTTCACACGCAAAAGTTCCCGTCTTCATGCGCGCGACCTCATTCTTCTTCCCCTTGAGCGTCGTTTACGTGATGCTCATTCTCGTAGGTCTCGCCTACAACAATCTGGGTTACGACGGATCTGGCTTGCCCATGTTGTTGGTCGCACCCATTCGCTTCCGCGACGTGCTGGTGGCGAAAAACCTGCTTCACACGTTGGTGGTTTTGGCAGAGGTTCTCGCCGTCTCTGTACTGGGCCGGTTTCTTGTGGGTCCAACCCCTCCGGTAGTGGTTTGGGTGACGCTGGCAGGCGCTCTGTTCATTCTCTTGACGAACCTGGCGGCTGGAAATCTGGTTTCGCTCTATTTCCCTCGCAAGCTGAACTTCGGACAGATGAAGCGGCAGCAAGCGTCGGGCCTGGCAGTTGCAGCGAGCATGGGAACCCAGGTGCTGTTGGCGGGTCTGGTCGCGGGCACGTACTTCCTATCGCGCTGGGCGGGGAATCTGGCGTGGTGCGGCGTCGCTTTACTGGTGCTGGCGGGCGCCGCCTGGATGGCGTATCGCCGGGTGCTCGACTTGGCCAGCGGCATCGCCTGGAAGCGGCGTGAGGTGTTGGTGACCGAGTTGACGCGGACGGGGTAGGGAATCAAGTTTGTCTGAATTACGGCCCGGCCACTCGTTCGTAAGGGCAGGCCTCGTGCCTGCCCTGGGAGAATACCGTAGCGCGGGCGTCCCGCCCACGCTACGTCCGCTGTTTGACTTTTATGTCGCGCACCCCGCGTAGGAAGGGACAACATCATTCATGGCCACACCATTGGTTGCATTCCAAGGCGAAAGAGGCTCCTTCAGCGAGGAAGCCGCGTACAAGCTCCTGGGCCGCAAAATCCGCGTGCTGCCTTGCGAAACATTCCCTGCAATCTTTGCAAGCGTTACCAGCGGGCGGGTGAATTACTGCCTGGTTCCAATTGAGAACACTCTGGCCGGGTCCGTCTACGAAAACTTTGACCTGTTGCTGGCCAACAACCTGCACATTGTGAGCGAAGTGAGCTTGCGCATCGTCCACAACCTCATCGCGCTTCCGGGCACGACCCGCAAGGATGTGCGCCAAGTGTATTCCCATCCCGTGGCGCTGGCTCAATGCGGCCGATTCTTCGCCAAGAACCCCGAGGTGGAACGGGTCACTTTCTACGACACGGCGGGGTCCGTCAAAATGCTGGCGGAGCGCCGTCCACCCGGCGCGGCGGCCATCGCCAGCCGCATCGCGGCGGAGGTCTACCACGCCCGCATCCTGGCAACGCATTTGGAAGATCACCGCGAGAACTACACGCGTTTCTTTCTGCTCTCGAAGACCGCGCGCGTCAGCCGCAAGGCCAATAAAGTCTCCATCGTGTTTTCCACCCGCAACCTGCCGGGCGCCCTCTACAAGTGCCTGAGCGTCTTCGCCCTGCGCGACATCGATTTAACCAAAATGGAATCTCGGCCTCTGCGCGGCCGCCCCTGGGAATACTTCTTCTATCTCGATTTTGTCGGGAGCGTGAGGGACGATCGTTGCAAAAAGGCCCTGGCCCACTTGAGCGAAGTCACCAACTTCCTCCGCGTTCTAGGTTGTTATGAAAGTGCAAAGAGGTAGAGCTATCAGCTCTCAGCTTTCAGCAACGCCGTTACATGGCCTTTCATATAACCATCGTGTCCCGTGCTCCAGACTGCCTGTTTACGCGCGCGAAGCTTTAGAGTGCGGCAGCTCGCTGCCGCTTTTTCACTACCAGCTTGCTGGCGGGGAATTGTGCTCGCGGACGAAACCCCCGCGAGCAAGCTCGCGGGGAGGAAAGCGGCAGCAAGCTGCCGCACTCTAAAGCTTCGCACCGTATGCCAGGTGGGAAGCGTCTTTCCGCAGCTTGTCTAACTGACAACCTAAAACTGAATACTGATAACTGACGACCGACGGCTATATCCTAAATCCTGAATCCTAAATCCTGCTTTCCTTACCAAGCTAACGCATACCGATGTCCGCGCACATCGGCGCCGGCGGAAATAACATGCGTGGTGGAATTGTATTCCACCATGGTCGGCGCGGTGGGATTGCTCCAATCTCCTCCCACCTTCAGCTTGTGGCCGCGAGCGGTCAGCGCGTCGAGCACCGCTTGTTCGAAGCGCTTTTCGATGTCCAGCGTCAGCGGCTGATCGTCGTGTGCGTCAAAGGTGCTGTACATGGCTTCGGAATTGAAGCGGGGAGATTCCACCGCTTCCTGGGGATTCATTCCAAAATCAACCACGTCCAGGAAGATCTGCAACAAGGTCTGGTCCTGGCTATCGCCGCCGGGGGTGGAGAAAACCAGCCAGGGTTGGCTGTCGCGCAGCGCGAGCGAAGGCGTCAGGGTAAGGCGCGGCCGCTTGTGCGGGGCGATTTGATTGGGATGCCCCGGCGTCAGCACAAATTGCTGCGCCCGCTCGGAAAGAGGAATTCCCGTGTCGCCCGCGATGACGGCGGGGATCCATGCGGCGCTGGGCGTTGCGGAGAAAAGATTCCCCTCCTGATCGATCACATTAACGCACGTGGTGTCCTGGTGCTCGCCATTGCGGTGCTGGAATCGCGCCCGCGCAAAGTCCTCCGGAGCCTTCGCCGCCATGTGGGCGGAGTCGCCGGGAAGGTGATCCGCGGAAGCCCGTTGCGGGTCGATCAGCGGCCTCCGGAGGTTGGCGTACTCCTTGGAAAGGAGCGCGGCGGGCATGGGGGTGAAATCGGGGTCGCCGTAATAAGCGTCGCGGTCGCCATACCCCAGCTTTTCCGCTTCCACCACGGTGTGGACGTAGTCGGCGGAGTTTTGCTTCATGCCTTTCAGGTCAAATCCCTCCAGCAGATTGAGGTTTTCGAGCATCACCGGCCCCTGCGTCCAGAAGCCGCACTTATAAACTTGCACGCCACGGTAATTCACCGTCACAGGTTGTTCGACGCGCGCGTGGAGGGCGGCGAAATCACCCTCGCGCAGCAGGCAACCCGCTTCTTTGCAAAAATCGCTGATGCGCTTGGCAATGGGTCCGCGGTAGAAATAATTGCGCACGGCTTCGATGGCGCGGATTCGCCCCTTTGCGGCATTTTCCGTTTCCACCAGGACCAGGGTTTGAAACGTGCGCGCCAAGTCAGCTTGCACGAAGATTTCGCCCTCTTTCGGCGGCCGCCGACCTGGCATATAAACCTTCGCGGTTGCAGGCCACTTTTCGGCGAGCGGGATGCCGCGCGCGAGTGCACGCTCCAGGCCCCCATTGATGGGAAAACCCTGGGCAAGCTCGATGGCCGGTTGGAGGACCTCGGCCAGGCTTTTCGTTCCGTACTTTTCCAGGGCCAGCAGGAGCGCGTCCATGGCGCCTGGCACAATCGCGCTCAGCGGACCGAAGGAGGGGATAATGCCGCCCGCGGCTCCTGCCGATGTGGCTTCCGTCACGGCGCGAGGATCGTCACGGCTCAGGTGATCGTAGAACTCCGCCGTGGCCAGTTCCGGAGCGATGCCGTCGCCGTTGATGGCCACCACGGGGCCATTCTTCACTTTGATCAGCATTGGGCACTCGCCGCCTGCGCCGAAGCTCATCATCTCCACTACTGACGCGGCAAATACCGAAGCCACTCCGGCGTCAACCGCATTGCCGCCTTTTTCCAGAATGCGCAGCCCTGCTTCTGCCACCAGCGGATGGCCGGCCGCCACTACTCCGCGGCGCCCCGCCACCAGTGGCTTCAGCGTCGCCGCATCGGTGGAAAAAGTCGGAAGCAGAAGCGCTGCTCCCAAAGCCAGAAGCGCCTGATTGGCGATTCCTTTGCGCAGCCTCATGATTAACCTCCTGTAGAGCTTGCCCTTGTGTAGAACGGGAATCGTCGCGGAAAACTGCGCGCCTGTCAAGCAGGCGGTCTAATTGTTGATTGGTGATTTGTGATTGGTGATCTTCGAATTGCGATCTGAGATTTGAGATGGTTCTCGTGCCGTGCGGAGAAGATTTACCACAGAGACGCGGAGGTCACAGAGAGAAGGACTTCTGCCTGTGGGGATAGAGATGACGATCAATCGTTTGTTGACCCGCTGTTCCCATCTGCGTCTTTTCTCCGTGATCTCCGTGCCTCTGTGGTGAACGCCTTCCTGAGTTCACGAGCTATCAGCAAAACTCGGAGCGTGACGCCATTGCGCCCTGTGGCGAGCGCACCAGGCGCCAGGGGTCCAGCAAAAGCAGCACAATGATGCCTACGTTAGACGCTGAATCTTTCCGCGGCGCGAGCCTTGGCTTTTGCCGCCTCTTCTTCTCGATTCTTCGGAGGTGAGTTGGTTTGAAGCGAATTGAGCAGGCGAGCGGAAATACCGGCGATCTCATCGACCGCCGCTAGGAAGGAGGCTTCATTTGCCTTCGACGGAGAGTTAAACCCGCTTATCTTTCGCACGAACTGGAGCGAAGCAGCGCGAATTTCTGCGGGAGTGACGGGCGGATCGAGGTTGTATAGCGTTTTGATATTCCGGCACATGAAATATGACCTCGCGGAGCCGCAAGAAATTCGCAATGGCAAGGGCTGGCCTTAAATCATAACGCAACATGGAAACACGGTGAAGGGGCGCGCTCGATCGCAAGACGGCGTGGCTACTCGCTCGCGCTTGACTCGGCGCGCGCGGGGCGGCGGAGGTCGTCGGACAGCAGGATGGCGTCGGCGACGTCTTTCATGGGTCTGCGGCGCTGGCGGCTTTCGCGCTGCAAGGTGAGGTAAGCTTCTTCTTCCGTAAGTTTCAAGTCGCGCTGGAGGATGCCCTCGGCGCGCTCGACCAGCTTGCGGGTTTCCAGTTCCTCCGCGAGTTGCAGGTTTTCGCTCTCCAGGCGCGCCAGTTCGATAATGGCTCCTACCAGGAAGCCAATCGTCGATATTAAGCGAATTTGGCGGGGCCGGTAAATGTGGGGCAGGCGATGCTGCACATTGATGACGCCGACCACGCGATCGCGGCAGAGGATCGGCACGGAGAGGAAGGCTTCGAACTCGTCCTCGGGCAACTCGTGGAAGAATTGAAAACGCGGGTCCTGGGATGCATTGCGCCGGATGGCGACGGGCTCGCGGTGCTCGGCCACCCAACCGGTAATACCCTTTCCCATCGGGAGCTTCAGCCGGTCCACGACATCCGGATGCGGATTCTTGGAAACGCGCAAGACCAGATCGTTGCCTTCGAGAAGATAGACCAGGCAGGAATCACATTTCACCACGCCCGTCACGAACTCCACCACGCGGTCGACAACCTCGTGCAGCTCACCGGAAGCCATGCGCGTTCCGATGTTGTGCAGAAAATCGACCTCGAAGGCTTCCAGAAGCATAGGCGGACTCTCCCTTGAGGAATGGACGTCGGATCAGAGAAGATACTTCCCCAAGTATCTTTGATGTTCGAGGCGCCAGGAGAGTTACGGAAGAACGGCGCGGGAGGCGGCCGCAACTGGCGCGCCTCCCGTCCGTGCCCGACGCAGATTGGGCATTGCTTCCCTGAGGGAATTGCCTTGGATCCTAATTCCAGCGGCCAGCTTTACTCAGGGACGATCGTTACTTCTTGAGTTTGGGCGCCGCATAGTAAAGCGCCACGCCCTCACTTCCCACTTTTAGCTCCTTCACGTAAGCCTCGCCGTTCTTATGGTCGATCACCAACTGAACTTTTCCGTACGAGGCGGGTGTGGAGTCCCAGCCGATTGCCGGAATAAGGAAACCGGCTGAGGGGCTGTTCTCCTTGTAAACATTTACCAGGGTCGCGGAATTGAGGGAATCCGCCGAGATGCGGTATGATCCCGCCGGCAGCACCGCCCCTCCCCAATGAACTTCGAACGGGAGGGTGAACTTTCCCACTTGATTATCGAGCGCCGAAGCGGCTCGCGGCGCCAAGGCCAAAGCCAGAGCAACAAAGAACAGCACTTGGAGAAATGAGCGGATGGATTTTGCTTTCATGGTTTAATCAACTCCTGATTGAGATTGGCGGACGCTCCGGTTAGTGCCGGTGCGTGAATCGCCTTGTCTGGATTCCTGTTCGTCGGACGAACAGTCCTTGCCCTCCCCTGCGGCAAGCGCAACGCGGCGCCCAACACCAATCAGGGTCTTTTTGTCGGAAACTGCTCGGTTTCCCTTACGACAGACGGTAGGGAGCGAACTTTACGGTCCCCCGCGGAGTAACCTGGTGCGGGAACAGCACACTCAAACGTGGAGTGCGCTGGAACAATTCAATTGTCGGTCAAAGGTGACAGAATGTCCAATCAAAAAAGGTGATTCCGCCTATAACGAGATGCGGGGAAACTTTTCCGTGCGGTCATCATGAAGCACTCGCTGTCACTCTGAGCGGAGCGGAAAATCCCGCTGTGCCCGCTCAGCTCGCGATGCCCTGGCCCGCCAGCGCGATGTTATTTCGGGTGGTGTTCTTGACGAGGTACATGGCTTCATCGGCTTTGCGCAGAAGTTCCTTGCGGGTACGCCCATCCTGCGGAAAGGAGGCTACTCCAAAGCTGGCGGTGACTTTGATGTTCATCTTCTCTTCCGCAAAAAAGACGCGATTGATCAGCAGTTCGCGGAGGCGGCGCACCACCATCAAGGAATTGTCCTTGGAGGTCTGGGGCAGCAGGACCACAAACTCATCGCCGCCGTAACGGAAAGCGTAGTCAATCATGCGCAGGTGGCCCTTGATGTTGTCGCCAATCATCCAGAGAAGTTTGGAGCCCACCAGGTGCCCATGCAGATCGTTGACCCGTTTGAAATGATCGATGTCAATGAAGATGACGGAGAATTCGTAGCCGTAACGATTGGAACGATAGATTTCCGTGTCGAGGACGAAGTTGAGATGCCGGGCGTTGTAAAGCGCGGTGCAATCATCGGTGATCGTGAGCTCGTGGATGCGCTGCACGTAACGTGCGTTTTCCAAGGCGATGGCGGCGTAATCCGCCAGGCTCTTGAGGATGGGAATATCTTCCATGCCGAAGCTGGGTTTGCCCAGGGCGTTGACGAGCTCGATGACTCCCAGCACGTGGTTATGCGCTTTGATGGGCACGCACACAATGGAGCGCGTCTGGGTGTGCGTCAGTTCATCCACCTTAGCCGTGAAGCGCGGATCATTGCGCGTATCTTCAACCAGCACGGGCTCGCCGTGCTCAGCCACCCACCCCGCTACTCCCTCTCCCAGTTTCAAGCGAACATCGCGGAGTTTTTCCGCGCCGCTGCCAATGGCAATCTCGAAATAAAGCTCCTGGGTGTTCTCATCCAGCATCAAGAGCGACCAGGTATCCGGCTGAAGGATATCGCTGATCTTTTCCATGATGGTCTGAAGAATCTTCTGCAAGTCGAGCGTAGAGAACAGCGCCTTCCCCACTTCGTGGAAGAGGGAGAGGCGTGCGACCTGCCGTCTCAGTTCAATAATCTCGTCTTCTGGGCCCATTGCGTTTCCAAACTGACACCGGAAAAAGTGTGTATAGACCTTTTAAACCATTGAGCAAGTCTTTTCAACCATTTTGTCAGGGAGCCACGTCCTGGGGCGACCCCGAGACGTCCTTGTTAAAGCATTTGACACTGTTATGTGCGGGAAAATATGATGAAGGTGGCTTGTTTGGTAAGGTAACGATAGAGGCCGCCCTATGTCCGCCTTCGGTGAGAATCTTCGGCGCGAACGAGAAATGCGAGGTGTGAGCCTGGAAGAAATTTCTTCCGCCACGAAGATCAGCTTGCGTTTTCTTGACGCCATTGAACGGGAAGATTTCGCCAAACTTCCCGGCGGAATTTTCTCGCGCAGTTTCGTCCGCAGCTACGCGCGTTATCTGGGTTTGGACGATGAACGCGTCGTGGCTGAATTCCAACTTGCCGCGCGGCCCCAGACGGATTTTGACTTGCACCGGATGGCGGCTGGAAACACAACTTCGGGGCGGCCGGGGTCACGAACTCCCCTGATCGCAACCGGAGTCGCGGTGGTGCTGCTGGTGGGAAGCTATATGCTTTTCCGCTACTCGCAACGAGCCCTGGAAGCTCCGGCACCGTCCCCACCCCCAGTGGTTGTGGCGCCCAAGCCGGCACCCCCTCCGCCCCAACCCGCTCCGTTGGCGTCGGGTAATGCCGCGGCGCTCCCCGGAGTGAATCCTGCAACGAGCGAGGTTACGCCCAGCGCACCCACTGCCCCAGCCGCCCCTTCCAGTCCCCAGCACGGACCGGCGGCAGGGGTAAATCCCGCGGCGCCCACCACCCCGCAAACCGCTGTTCCCGCCGCGACGAAGCCCGCTGCCGATGGTGACTTGGTTCTGCAACTTGCGGCGACGGACCGGGCCTGGGTGGCCGTGGATGCGGACGGGAAGACGGTACTCCAGCGCGTCCTGAATCCCAATGAAGTGGAAACGTTGAAGGCGCACAAGTCCTTCGACGTGACGACCGGAAACGCCCAAGCCGTCATCCTGACGTTGAATGGCGAAACGCTGAAACCTCTAGGCCGGCACGGTGAGGTGAAGTCCGTCCATTTGACCCGTGACGATCTGAAAAACTCCACACCTTGAGGTCCTAAATATTTCCGCTCGCTTGGTGGATTTAATTCGCTCCGGCAAAGCGCCTGAGGTGATCCGCCGCAAGGGCGCAGAGGGAAATCTGCCTTTGCCGGTGGAAGATAAAATCGAAATCCTGGCGTTGCTTGCGAGCGGCCCGGAAGCGGGCCTGCGCGAAAAGGCGCTGGAAACATTCCAGGGATGGGACGGCGGAGAGCTCCGGCGGATTATGGCCAGCCCGCAGACATCGCCCACGGTGCTGCGCTTCGCAGCGCAGCAAGTCCTGGCCGGGCGCGAAGACCTGAGGGAAACACTGCTTTGGAACCCCAGCCTACCGGCCGCATTCCACGACCTGTTGCAGCCAGAGCCTGCCCCCATGCCTGCGGTGGCCGGCCCCGCGGGTGAGCCGCCCAGCCCCCCTCAGCCGGGACCTCTTCCGCGGTCTCCGATCCCGGAGGCAGCGGAAGAATCCCACAGCCCAACTGAGCCTGAGCCCAACCCTGAGCTTGAGCCTATACCCACGCCCGATGAAGCGGGGATTCGACTGCTGGCCAAGTTGGCGGCAGGTGTGCACGTTGACAACGTGGACACTCCGCCGGAAGTCACCAAGCACGACGATGAACTCACTCCGGAAGACCGGCAAACATTGATCCAGAAGGTCGCCCGAATGACTGTCGTAGAAAAGATCAAGGCGGCGCTGACCGGCAACCTGGAAACGCGTTCTCTCCTGATTCGCGACTCAAATAAAATCGTCTCGCGGGCGGTGTTGCAGTCGCCCAAGATTTCCGACACGGAAGCCGAGGGCTACGCCGCCGCCAAGAATGTCTCTGAGGAAGTGCTGCGCCTGCTCGCCTTGAACCGCAAGTTCATGAGGAGCTATGTGGTGATGAGAGCCCTCGCGAATAATCCCCGCACGCCGATCGACGTCACCGTGCCTCTGATACGCCGGATGAACGATCGAGACCTTAAGGGCCTTGCCCTCAACCGTAATGTTCCGGAGGTCATCCGGAGCTTGGCCATCAAGGCTATCAAGCAAAAAGAAGAAGCCACCAAGCCGAAGCTTCCAGGTAAACACTGAGCGCGTTGACGCTCCCCCGGCCCGCTACATGGCCCGCTCGGCCAGGATTGCGGCGAAAACCCCCAGCATCTGATCGTGAACCAGCCCGTTGGAAACAAACACATCATCGCCGAGCAGGTTGAAGGCCCGTCCCCGCACATCGGACACTCGTCCACCGGCCTCCGTCACCAGCAGCGTGCCCGCGGCTTTGTCCCAGGGATTGAGCTTCAACTCCCAGAAGCCTTCAAAGCGGCCGGCGGCAACACAACACAAGTCGAGCGCTGCCGAGCCCGCGCGCCGGATGCCGTGGGAAAGCTCCGTGAAGCGGAAATAAAACTGGACATTCAAATCGTGATTGGACGCGAAGGGGGGAAAACCCGTGGCCACCAGACTTTCGCCAAGTTTTTCGGTGCGGGAAACGTGCAGGCGATGGGCGTTGAGATAAGCCCCGGCGCCGCGTTCGGCCGTGTAGGTATCGTCGTGAGTGGGATCGTAAACCACACCGGCAATCACCTCACTACGATAAGCGAGGCCGAGCGTAACACAGTACATTGGGAAACCATGAGCGTAGTTCGTCGTTCCGTCCAACGGATCGACATACCAACAATAGTCGGAGGAGGAACGATGGTTGCCCCCTTCTTCGGCCACGATGGCGTGATCGGGAAAGCGCTCACGTAAATGCCCGACAATCAGGGCTTCGGATCGGCGGTCCGCCACCGTCACCAGGTCCGCCCGGCGCTTGTAGCCGATATCCAAAGGCTGAGTCGACAGTTCGGCGAGAAGCGCCCCTGCTTCCCTCGCAATCTCAACTGCGGCATTGAGGTAATCCGGCATAATTTAACGGCCTCGCTCAATCACAACGCGCGTTTGGCCTTCCCCTTCCGCCCAGACGGCGCCATCGGCAAAGTATTCTTTCTTCCAGACGGGCACCATCTGTTTAAGGCGGTCGATGGCGTACTGGCAGGCCTCAAAGGCGGCGCGGCGATGCTCAGCGGTAACGATGATGGCCACGCTGGTCTCGCCGATCTCCAGGCGGCCCAGGCGATGGATCATGCCCACGCCATCAATGGGGAATTTCTGCTTCACCTCGCACCCAAGTTCTTCCATCTTGCGAATCGCCATAGGCTCGTAGGCCTCATATTCCAGGTAGAGCGTCGAGCGCCCGCGCGAATGATTTCGCACAATCCCCTCGAACACCACCACGGCGCCGTCTTCCGGGGCGCGAAGCTGCTCGGCGAGGTCGGCAGCAGAAATCGGATGGTGGGTGATGCGGAAGAAATCCTCGCTCGCCCCGCCGCTGACCGGGGGCATAAACGCCACCTCGTCACCATCGCGCAAGAGGGCGGAGTCCTTGGCAATTTCCTGATTGACCGCGAGGAGGAGCGAACTTCCGACCGACAGCAGGCGGGGGAAGCGAGCTTCATAAAGGCGCCGCAGCCCCTCCACGTTTTCTCCCTCGGGGAGTTCCACCTGCTCCTGCGCGCAACCCGTCAGGTCATGTGTGATACCGAAAAACAGTACGTTGACTTTCATGCTGGGCTTGAAACTCCGCTCCCATGCAGAAATTCCTGCAAACATTCAGTATACACGCCGGGTGGCCGGAAGACATGGCGAAACCCCGTGCATTCTGAGCGGAGCTTTGAGTGCGGCAGCTTTCTGCAGCGACAAGGCGCTGGTTGTAGCGGCGAGTTTACCTCGCCATATGGCGGCGTAAAGCCGCCGCTACGTTTTCCCCAGCATATGACGCAGAGCGCCTTCGAGTTGCGGGAATTGAAACTCATAGCTGGTGGCCAAGAGCCGGGCGGGTTTTACGCGCGCGCTAGCCAAAAGGAGTTCGTCCGCCATTCCGCCCAGAACTATGCGAGCGGCGAAGGCAGGCAGAGGAAAGATCGTAGGACGCCGCAAGACGCGGCCCAGGGTTTTAGTGAATTCCCTATTGGTCACGGGATGGGGCGCCACAACGTTGACGGGACCACGCAAAGCATCAGAAAGGATCGCGTGCTTAATGGCTCCCACGACATCGTCGATCGCGATCCAACTGAGGTACTGGCGTCCACTCCCCACACGCCCGCCGAAACCGAATTTGAAGGGCAAAAGCATTGCGACCAAGCCGCCGCCTACATTGCTGAGGACGAAACCAATACGGGGATTCACCACCCGAATGCCATTGCGCGCTGCGGGCACCGTCGCCTCTTCCCAAGCTATCGTTACCTCCGAAAGAAACAGCAAGCCTGCGGAACTTTCCTCGTCCATCTCCTCGTCCCCGCGGTCCCCGTAGTAACCGACCGCGGAAGCGGACACCAGCACCGTGGGTCGCCTGCGCAAATGGACCAGGGCTTCCGTGAGCAGCCGCGTTCCCTTGACGCGACTTTCGAGGATGCGAGCCTTTTTCTTGGCCGTCCATCGTCCAACAATGGTTTCTCCGGCCAGATGCACAACCGCGTCGAAATCTTCGAGGTCGTCCGCATCGATGATGCCTGCACCGGGGTTCCACAACACATGGCTGCCAGGGGCGGGTGTCTGCGACCTCATGAGGCGGACGACCGTATGGCCATCGGCCATAAGGGAAGCGAGCAGGGCATGACCGATCAAACCGCTGGAACCTGTCAGGAGAATACGCATCGCAGTAACCTCCAACCGTCCGGCGGGAAGCGCGGAGGAGTCGGGATGGGGAAGGCCTTCTCCCCGCCGCAGCATAACGCGCATGATAACTCGGGAGTGGACTGGAAGTCAGCCTCTCGCCGACCGGCGGGTGCACGACGAAGGAGTGAGCGGGCTCACGCCCCCACCCTATGCGCCCGGCGTTCCCAGAAGTCTTCGAAGCGACCGCTGAGTTTGTAACACCGCAGAGCGATGATGGCATTGGAGCCGCG
>Ga0181527_1002042_pt1 | contig 19590 bp, 18 predicted proteins | sample PEATcosm2014_Bin_30_FD_119762 | JGI IMG/M metagenome (GOLD analysis project Ga0181527, IMG submission 119762) | Peatland microbial communities from MTU Mesocosm Facility, Houghton, MI, USA - PEATcosm2014_Bin06_60_metaG | ecosystem: Environmental > Terrestrial > Soil > Wetlands > Peat | place...
CATACATGCCCACCATGGTTTTTCCGGCACCGCACGGCAGTACCACCACGCCGCTGCCGCCGGGCATGGCCGCGTTTCCCACGTAACTTTCCGCGGCAAGTTTCTGGTATTCCCTGATTGTGAACGGAGAGCCGTCGCCGCACTCCTGCTTGAGCGTCACCTGAAACGGATCGCCCTCCACGTACCCGGCCGCGTCGTAGACCGGGAAGCCGAGGGAAATCATCACCTGCTTGATGACCCCGCGGTTTTCTGCAGGCACGCGGTACCGGCGCTCGTCGATGCGTTCGCCGATAAGGCCGCTCAGCCTCTGGTTGCGCACGAGGTGGTGGAGCATGTCCGGATCGGTGCAGCGCAGCGCAAGGCCGGCCGGGTGCGTTTCGAGCACAAGCTTGCCGAACCTGCCCATGAGCTCGGCAATGGTTTCGGGAACGTTTTGCGGAAGGTCGTATTTGGAAAATTTTTCCAGGAGCTCGACCACCGCGGCCGGGGTCATGCCCAGCGCCGCCGCGTTCCACAGCGACAGCGGCGTGATGGAATAGGTGTGGATATGCTCGGGGCTCTTTTCAAGGTGGGCGAACAGTGTGATGGCGTCTCTCGCATCTGTGAACAGCGGACTGTTCACCTCCAAAAGGAGCGTGCTGTTGCTCTGGACGATGAGCGGGTTGCTCAGGTTCATTTCTTCCTCTTTCTTCGCAGACCCCGGAAAATAACCTATGCCGGGAAATTCTTGGGCTTCTACGTGTCATTTCTTAGTACAATCTTGGGGGAGAAGTACAGCCTGTCTCCAATCTTGACAGTAGGTTTGGGCGTTCCCCTCGCTACGCTCGGGTCGACCCTCCCTCCAGGCTCGGCCTGTGGGCCTCGGTGCCGGATCGCCCCGATGCCTTTCAGCGGGGTCGACCGGCACTGCGCTCGTGCGCACCATTCCAGTCCTGCCTAACGCAGCGCGCCTACGGCGGCTATGGATATGAATGTTGGGGAGTGAAAGGTATGGTGCAGATGTGCCCGCCGGCAGTACTTGACAATAAGCAATGCATGATGTGAATGAGCAGCAGGCAAGTACGTATTGCGTAAGAGGAAGAACGTGGGGTTCATTGCGCCAGGGGCGACGGAGGGTGCGCCTGAGCGCATTGCCGGACCGCCCTATGCCGGTGGAGGCACAGCGGTGCTGCGCCTCCACCGGCATAGGGCGGTCCGGCAACGACGCATATAGCCGAGCCCGGAGAAGAACCGGTGCCGCAAGGCAGGCGCCCGGCTCTTCCAAAGAATGAAGCAGCGGTGCCGCCACCATAAATAGTATTTATAGTGGTAGTTGTTGTATTATTGACTATTGTTTTAACAATTAGTAATTTATTTGCAACCTGTCATTCGTTATCCGGCGATATATCACCGTCGATCCGCATATACCGCTTCATGTTTCAAAGCGGTATTTTATTTTAGTAAGGAGTTATCCGTTATGCCGAATACGGTCGTGGTCGGCACCCAGTGGGGCGACGAAGGCAAAGCCAAGGTCATCGATTACCTGTCGAAATTCTGCGACATCATTGTCCGCTTTCACGGCGGGGCCAACGCCGGCCATACCGTCATCGCGAACAATCAGAAATTCGTGTTCCATCTCGTGCCGTCCGGCATCATGTATCCGGACAAGACCTGCGTGGTAAGCAACGGCGTGGTGCTCGACATCGAGCAATTCCTGGCGGAAGTGGACGAACTGGTGGCCAGGAACGTCAAGGTTGACGGACGCCTGTTCGTGTCCGATCTCGCCCATCTGGTTCTCCCCTTTCACAAGCTGCAGGACACCGCACACGAATCCGCCCAGGGGGACGCAAAAATCGGCACCACGGGCCGCGGCATCGGGCCGGCGTACGCAGACAAGGCCACGCGCGTCGGCATGCGGGCGGGAGATCTTCTGGATTGGAACGCCTTTACCGCAAAACTTTCCAAGACCTTTGATCTCAAAAAGCAATTACTGTCGTTTTACAAGCAGCCGATGGAACTGAAACTCGACGACCTCGTGGAGAAATACCGCGGGCTTCGGAAACGGATGCTTCCGTTTATCGCGGACACCAGCGACCTGCTGCACAACGCCGTTGCGGGCGGCAAGAGCCTCTTGTTCGAGGGCGCACAGGGGACCTTTCTCGACATAGACCACGGCACCTATCCGTTTGTCACGTCGTCCAACACCATCGCGGGGGCCGCGTGCACGGGCGCCGGCGTTGGTCCCTCGCTTATCAATCACGTGATCGGCATTGTCAAGGCATACACCACGCGCGTGGGCAACGGCCCGTTTCCAACCGAACTCGACAACGACCTGGGCCGAAACATCCGCGCCGCGGGAGGCGAGTTCGGCGCCACCACGGGCAGGCCGCGCCGGTGCGGCTGGTTCGACAGCGTCATGTTGCGCAGGTCGGCCCGGCTCAATGGCCTCACCCGGCTCGCGGTCACCAAGCTCGACGTGCTGAGCTCGCTTGACGAAATTCAAATTTGCACGCACTACGAACTCAACGGAAAGACGATGGAGATCTTCCCCACCTCCGCCCGGGCTGCACAGGATGCGGTGCCTTGCTACCAGACCATGCCCGGCTGGAAGTCCGACCTGTCGCATTGCAGGACGCTGGCCGATCTTCCTACCAAGGCACGTGCGTACGTAAAGCGTTTGCAGGAGCTGTGCTACGGGCTGCCGCTGCTTCTGGTGTCGGTGGGGCCCGACAGGTCGCAAACCATCGAGGTCAGTCCGCTGTAACCGGAAAACCTGTGCGCCCCGCCCCGGATTCCATCCGCCGTGCCATGAAGTATCTTACCTGCGTAAAATGTATCGCTTATCCACGTCAACCCGAACGCAGCCATCATGATCCCGGTTGAAATCGTCAATGTCGCGCTTCTCAACAAGCGCTTCGTGATCTTCCTGAAAGGCGCAACGGACAAACGCGCGCTGCCGATTTTTATCGACGACCAGCAGGCGCAGTCCATCGTGGTGCAAATTAACAAAGTGGAAATTCCGCGTCCGCTCACCCACGATCTTTTCAAGAGCGTCCTCGACGCCATCGGCTGCGAGATGGTGAGGGTCGAGGTTTCGGACCTCATCGACGACACCTTTTATGCGCGGCTCGTGCTCGATTTCAAGGGAAAGATCCTGGATTTCGACGCGCGTCCGAGCGATGCCATCTGCCTGGCCCTGCGCTTCGGCGCACCCCTGTACGTGGACGAAAAAGTACTTGACAAGGCGGGAATCATCATTTCCGAGGAGACCGGCGAACAGGAACCGGGGACCGCCGCATCACCGGAAGAACGGGAGGTAAGGCCCTCGGAACCGTCCGCCCCCGACTCTCTCAAGCAGAAGCTCGACAAGGCAATCTCGGAAGAACGGTACGAGGACGCCGCCAAACTGAGGGACGAGCTGAAAAAATTGACACAATCGAATTAGGCCTGTTCATGCTTTCTTCCTTCACCCAAAAGATGATTTTCTCTTTCAGCCTCCGCCCGCCCCGCCCCCTAAGTCCCCCTTCGGGGGATTTTGGGGGCTTTGGATAGCAGGCAGACGTGCAAAAATACCCCATTATAGCTCATTCGACACTCCCGATCTCCCATCATCCCCGTTTCCGTCATCAATCTTTTTCCTTTCCGCCTTTGAGGAGACCGACAAATGAAGTATTTTTGAAAATTCGATTTGCACGGTGCGAAGCTGCGCTCGGTACTTTCTTGCCGGAAAACACCCATGGTTGACGCGGAAAAGGTTCTGTGGCGCGGTGTTCAGGCGGTGGTCCTGTACGGTCTCCTGGGCGCCGGCTGGGCGATGTCTCCGGCGGACAAGGAGCTGTACGAGAAGCTCGGCCTGTCGGAAACCGAATGGGCAAAGGTGCAGGAAATGAAACTTCCCTTGCCCAAAGTGCACCAGTTGCTGGAAAGCGGCATTTCCATAGCGGAATACTATCGCAGGCCGTGGCTCGAACTTTCGATAACCGAGGCCGATTACATACGGCTGAGAAGGGCCGGGCATTCGGACGCCGAAGTCAGGTCGATGCGCCTTGCAAAGCATACGCCCGTCGAATGGGCGCCGGTGCGGAGCTTTTTTCTGCCCGGCCTGGGCCAGATCGAACGGGGCCGCACCGTCAGGGGTTGGATCATGGCCGGCGCCGCCATCGGTTGTGCGGGGCTGCTCGCCGGGCAGAGCATCTATTGCCGCAGGTTCATGCCGCTCGGACTCTGCCTGCTGGTTCCCGACATGCTGTGGAGCGGGATCGATATGGGTTTGGAGATTGAGGCGGACCGCGACACGCGGCCGGCATCGGGGACCTTCTTTGGAACCGCAGCCAGCCTGCGCCTTTGCTTTTCATTCTAATGATGGAGTCGTTCTATGCTGCGAAGCTTTCTTAAGGCGAAAATCCGCGATATCAAGGTCACCGGCGCTCATCTGGAATACGAAGGGAGCATCACGCTCGACGAAAACTTCATCGAGCAGGCCGGCATTCTGCCCTACGAAGAGGTACAGGTCGTCAATCTGGAAAACGGCAACCGGTTCTCCACGTACGTCATCAAGGGCAAACGCGGCTCCGGAATCGTGGAATTCAACGGACCCGCCGCGCGCATGGGCGTGGTGGGCGACCGCATCATGGTATTGACATTTGCGTGTCTTTCGGAGAACGAGATCTCTTCCCATGCGCCACGCGTGGTGAGCGGCAACAACTGAAATGCAGGGCGTGCGGCTGCAAGTGTTCTTTTCCCGTGCGGGTATGTCGTGAAAAACGTCGTCATCCTCCTGGTCACCGTCGCCGTGCTCGTCGCCGCAATGGCCGCGGGAATGCGCGCCCCCCGGGGTGCGGGGGCAAACGCTGCACCGCAGAAATCCGAAGACCGGGGAGAGCGGGTGCCGTCGGTGGGGAAAATCCAGGTTCTTAACGGGTGCGGGATTGACGGGGCGGCAAACATCGTTTCGGAATTCCTCCGGCAGCGGAAGTTCGACGTGAAGAACATCGGCAATGCGCCCACCGGAAACTACCAGACCACGCTTGTGGTTTCGCGCAGGAAGGATTCGGCCGTCGCGCGGCAGGTGGCGGAAGCGCTCAAGACAAATTCCATTTTTCTCATGCGCAACGGAGACGAAATGTACGACGTCACGGTGTACGTGGGCGCTGATTTCCAGGAGCGGACGCGATGAACGAGAAAAGAAGGAGCCTGAACGCCGCGGAGCTGCTTCCCCTTATTTCGGAGGCAGCGCTCGACAAAAAGGCGGAGGACATCGTCGTGCTCAACCTCCGGCAGGAGACCGGCATCGCGGATTATTTTGTGGTATGTTCCGGCGACAACCAGCACCACAACAGAGCCATCCGCGACGGCATCGTGGATACGCTGGCAGCACACGGTATTTCCCCCTGGCATTCCGAAGGCGAACAGGACGCCATGTGGATCCTCATCGACTATTCCGACGTGATCGTCCACGTGATGACGCCCAAGGTGCGCAGCTATTACGGCCTCGAGGAATTGTGGAGCAAACTTGATAAAAGTGAATCCCCTAGCGAGCGACTATAGATATGTTTTTTTCCATAGGGATGGAAGATTGCAGGCTGCTCACTGGGGTGTATCCCACAAGGGGACTTCCAAGCAAGGGTCGCATCCAGTCGTAATCGCGGTCCTCGCAGCTCGCTGCGAGGTTCGTCAATCCGAAGGCCGTTTCCATGCCTGAGTCGGTATACGGGTATCTCACCGCTTCCCTGCAGACCGCAGTAAAAACGGCGTTTGGCGAACCCGCCGCAGCGGGCGTCGAAGTGATCATCGAAAAGCCGAAGCAGAAATCGCACGGCGATCTTTCTTCCCCCGTGGCGCTTACGCTTGCCAAGACCCTCAAAGACAACCCGGCCGTCATCGCCAGAAAGCTCATGTCCGCTTTTCCCTGGGACGACCGCTTCGTAGCGCCCGATCCCTTCTTAGCGTCGACCATCGCGGGCGGATTCATCAACTTCCGGCTGAGCGCCGCGTTCATGCACGGCATTCTTTCAAGCGCGGTGCAATCCCCAGAACTGTTCGGCCGCAACCAGGCCACGCCCTCAAAGCGCATCCTGTTCGAATTCGTGAGCGCAAATCCCACGGGGCCCATGGTGGTGGTAAACGGTCGCGCCGCCGCGATCGGCGACACTGTCGCGCGTGTCAATTCCTGGCTGGGGCACCGCGTGGAGCGCGAATACTACGTCAACGACTACGGCAACCAGGTGGAGCTCCTGGGAAAATCAATTGCCTGCCGTTATCTCCAAAGCCTCGGGAGCGAAGCGTCCATCCCCGAAGGCGGGTACGAAGGGGACTATGTCCGCGACCTGGCGACCGAAATAGCCGCCGCCCGTCCAGACGTCGCAACCATGCCCCAAAAGGACGCCGAGCGCCTGTTCACTTCCGAGGCGCTCACCCGCACCATTACGCAGCAGAAGGAAATCCTTTCACGCTACGGGGTCCGGTACGACACCTGGTTCCACGAAAGCGAGCTTCACAAATCGGATGCCCCGGCGAAAACGCTGTCGCTTCTGCGGACAAAGGGCCTGGTGTACGAGAAGGAAGGCGCGGTCTGGTTCACCGCAACGCGCTACGGCGACGAAAAAGACCGGGTGCTTGTCCGCCAGGACGGTTCTCCCACCTATTTTCTGGCCGACCTTTCCTACCATGAGCACAAGGCCTCGCGCGGGTTCGACGAATCGTACACGTTCTGGGGGCCGGACCACCACGGTTACCTGCCCCGGCTCGAAGGGGCCGTAACGGCCCTCGGCCTTTCGAACACCGTGTTCAAAAACTTCATTATCCAGCAGGTGAATCTCATGCGCGACGGCCAGCCTTTCCGCATGTCGAAACGCAAGGGCGACTTCGTCACCATGGCCGACCTGCTCGACGAAGTCGGCGTTGACGCCATGCGATATTTCTTTCTCATGCGCCGTTTGTCGAGCCACTTCGACTTCGACATGACCCTTGCCACCACGCAGGGCGACGAAAACCCGGTGTACTATGTCCAGTACGCCCACGCCCGCACCTGCAGCCTCCTCGCGCACGCCCGGCAGCAGGGCTTTACGGACGGCGATATCGCCTCGGCCGCGCCGCTGTTGCTCGCGACTCCGGAAGAGCTCGACCTCATGAAGCGCATCGCGGAATTTCCCACCCTTCTGGTTCAAACGGCGCTCTTCGTCGAGCCGCAGCGCATCACCGCGTTTCTCGAATCATTCGCCGCGGACTTTCACGTGTTCTATCAGAAGCACCGGATAGTCACCGGCGACCGCGCCTTGTCATGCGCGAGACTGCTGCTCACCTGCGGCGTGAGGAATGTCATCAAGCTCGGGCTTGATCTGCTCGGGGTCTCCGCGCCGGAAAGAATGTAACCCCTGTTGGCGATGAAAACCGTCAGGAATCGGGTTCCCTCGTACCTTTTCTTTCCCGCCCCTTAAATCCCCCGAAGGGGGACTTTTTGGAAAAGGCTTTTCTATATCATAGTTAACACCTTGGAGTCCCCCTTCGGGGGATTTAGGGGGCTTTAACTAATAAGAGGATTGGACCAAAACGATACGGTGCAGTGGCAAGATGAACGAAGAACCTACCGGTTCTGGAAATGGCTCGCCAGATCGGTGAGCTGGCGCTTGGAGGGAGAAACCTTGGGGCCCTGGTGGCCAAGGCCCTTCATCGACAGTGATATTCTGCGTTTCTTGACATCCACCCTGAGAACGCGGACGTTCACCACGTCACCCACGCTGACGACCTGATCGGCCGATTCGACATAGGTGTCCGCGAGCTGCGAGATGTGGATGAGGCCGTCGCACACCGCGTTGATATTGACAAACACGCCGAACGGCGTTATGTTGGTCACCCGGCCGCTCACCACCGATCCTTCTTCGATCTCGGTGAGTTTGAACTTACGCTTGGGCCTGGTGAACGCCACCGCGCCGAACCGCTGGCCCGCCGCCAACTGCCCCACGAGCTTCTTCTCGATGAACAGCTTTTTTGCAAAGTCCGGCTCGGGGAACGACCGCACCGCCTCGGGATTGTTGACAAGCGCCTCCGGCGGGAGCTGCAGCTGGTCGCACATTTCCGCGATCCACGAAAAATGGTCGGGATGGACCATGGTGCGGTCGAGCGCAAAATCGGCCGTTGACACAAGAACATGTCCGGCCAGGCTCCTAAACTCGCTCTCGCTGATGCCGGGCACCTTGAGCAGATCGTCCTTGGACGCAAGCGGCGTCTTTTGCCCATGCGCGATGATTTCCTTTTTTGTGGCTTCAGGTATAAACGGTTCAAGGTTGACGGCCGTGAGCGCAGCGCCCAGTTCATGCGCCGGGATCCCCCGCTCCAGGGCCATGCCGGTAGTGATCCGGTCGACGCATTCGGCAAGGCGGGCCGGAGAAACGCACCGCTGCAGCGGGTGCAGGGAAAAATACTCGGCCCCGATCCTGGGTACGAGCCTCAGGGGCTGCAAATAGCCGATGGCCGCGGCAAACACGCGCTGCATGGGTTCTTCAAGATCGGCGAATTCCTTTTTCATCCAGGCGGAGGTCGCAATATCGGGGCGGCGTTCCGCCGGCTTTACGCGCACAACTTCCGGCCGCACCCCGGCCGCCTCCAGCGACGCGGCGATGATCGCTTCAGCCGAACCCGCATTTTCGTTATCGGCAACAACAATGCGTTCGGGCCTGTAGCGCAGCACAAACTGCCTAAGCCGTTCACTGACGGCCGGTTTGTCCGCAACAATCTTCTTTTCTACGGCTGCGCCGTACAGGCGGCCCCGGTCGTTGCAGGCCACCACCGCAAAAGCCTTCTTGTCGGGCATGCCGCAGGCGATGCAGGGCTTCTCCTCGCCTTCCTGCACAAGTTGCTTCTGTAAAGACTGCCGGACAACGCCCACCGCCCAGTCTTCCGCCTCGGCGCGCAGCCGTTCTTTGACGTCGCGCTCCGCAATGGGCTGCAAAAGCCGGATCCAACTGTCGTCGATGGCCTCGCTGATAAGGGAAAAGCCGGAAGAGTCCGGATTGACGACAAAATGGTGTTTGAGCAGCTCGGTGATACGGAAAAGCTGGACGCTCAACTTGACGCGAGCGACCTTCCTGTCCTCGGCGGACAGGAGCGTGAGGAGTTCTTCCTTCGACACCTCGTGCACCGCCACCTGTTTCCCCACAAAGCGCGAGAGTTCGTCTGCCGCCTTGCCTTTGGGAACTACCTCAAAGAAACCATCGTCGTACATGAATTCCCTCACCATGGTGCGCGCCGTTTCGTCGTAGGCGAACCGCTCGGCGACGATGTCTTTGACATTTGCAATGACGTCGTCGCCGGATGTGAGGGACGGATCTTTCCCGATAAAGGGCGCAATAATATCGTCGAGCGAGACCGCGCTGTCCTGCTGCGCCAGAATGGCATCGGCGCATTCGCCAAGTCCCTTCTTGAGGGCGAGCTGGCCCTTGCTCCTGGGGTTGAGCCGCTCCGGCAGCAGCATGTCGTCGAGTTCAAAGGAATTCGTGCTGTGCACGATGCGCTTCTCGAGGTCGGCCGTAAGCTTGCCGCTCTTCTTGAGCGCGTTGAGAAGCCGTTTCTTCTTGGGTGAAAGCTCGGCCATCTTCCGGAGAAAATCGTAGACGACCCACACGCCGGCGGCGTCGAGTTCAACGGCGACGGCGGGCCGGTAATCGGCACAGTAATAGGGCGAGTATCCCTTTTCGTAGCATTCGCACAGCTCTTTTGCGAGCGCCTCGGAAATGTTCCAGGTATCGACGATGTATTTGGAGTATTCTTTCATGACCTTTACAACGAGGTATTACACCCTGCAGTGGCAGCTCTCTATGGCCTCGCGCGCAGAGGCTGTGCGGCAATGCATCGGCGGCGACGGGCGTTGCGGGAGGGCCTCCCGGATTACTCGCTGCCGCGGGTTGCTTGTGCGGTGCGGAATAAAATTAAACAATGCCAGGCCGCGGTGCAACTGTTATGCCCTGCAACGCCGCGGGAGACGACGCGCAAAAAAAAGCGGGCAGGCACCATGCCCACCCGCTTTGCCGACCTTCGTGTTGTGAGAAGAAAGAAACTTATTTCTTCCTTTTCTTTGCTACTTTTTTCTTCGCAACTTTCTTCGCCTTTTTCTTTGCTGCCACGGCAGCACCTCCTTTGGAATGAGAATGGGACCCTGGACACTTGCGCCTGCCGTTACTGCAGGCTGTTGACACATCAGACCAACAAGCTCCATTTCGGTTTCTTTACATCCAAGAGACCTTCGACTTTTGTTTGCCCGGCCTCCATATAAATAATATCCTTGGAATAGAAATATGTCAACATAATAGTTCTTTTTCCAAAAAAAACTCCGCTAGGCGAAATTGACCGGCGTGCTCCGCTTTGTGGTAAACGCGTTGATAATGTCGATTGTCTCCTGCGGATCGTCGGTAAGCCTGATGAGGTCGAAGTCCTCCGGCGAAATGTAACTCCCCGCCAGCATGCTCGTGTGCAGCCAGTCCATGAGGCCCTGCCAGTATTCTTTTCCCATAATGACAAGCGGCAAAGTCTCGCTCTTCTGCGTCTGGACAAGCGTGAGCGTCTCGAAGAGCTCGTCCATGGTGCCGAACCCTCCGGGCAGCACGATGACGGCCGATGTATACTTGAGGAACATCACCTTTCTGCAGAAAAAATGCCTGAAGCTCAGAAGGATCTTGATGAACTTGTTGGGCACTTGCTCAAACGGCAATTGGATGTTGAGGCCCACCGATTTTCCATTGGCTTCGAAGGCCCCCCTGTTCGCGCCCTCCATGATGCCCCCGCCGCCGCCCGTGATAACGCCGTAGCCGTTCTTGACAGCGAGCGACGCCACGGCACGGGCCATTTCGTAATACGGGTCGCCCGCCGGCGTCCGCGCAGACCCGAAGATCGTGACGCACGGTCCGATTTTCGACAGGGTTTCGAACCCTTCCACAAATTCCGCCATGATTCTAAAGATCCGCCAAGTGTCGTCGGTGTTGGAAGGCTGGAACTGCGGTACCGGTTTGCCGTTCATGCGTGAGCCTTTCTCCTGATGAATGAGGTTTAAGCAGATATAGATTATATTGTAATAGAGCATGTACGTCCATACTAAATTCGTCCGCGGTGGATTTCTTCGGCCGCCGGTATACCCATGATTGACTCACTGCGCATGCAACAAGCGGCTGCGCGGCTTGCCCGGGTTCTCGGATCGGTCCCGGGCTCCTTCGTGCTTGTTGACATTTCGAAACAGCGATTGTACTGCATCGTCGCCGGCGCCGTGGTGCGGGACTACCCCGTGTCCACCTCCCGGTACGGCGCCGGCAACGTTGACGGATCGCTTATGACGCCCACCGGCGTGCACCGGGTGAGGGAAAAATTCGGACAGGGAGCTCCCCTGGGCAGGGTGTTCCGCGACCGCATTGACACAGGCGAAGACTGGCCCGTGGGTGCGCCGGGCGAAAACCTGATCCTGTCGAGGATACTGCGGCTCGAGGGATGCGAAGACGGGATCAACCGGGGGCCTGGCATCGACTCCTATGAGCGGTACATCTACATCCACGGCACCAATAACGAGGAAACCGTCGGCATGCCCTCGTCGCACGGGTGCGTGTGCATGAAGAACAGCGACGTTGCCGAACTTTTCGACATCGTACCGGAGGGAACCATTGTCCTTATTGATTAACGGCACACCCTGCCGGGCCCTGCATTGTGCGGGCATTCTGGGCTCGGGCATGAGCGCGATAGCGCAGTATTGCGCCTGGGAAGGACTGCGTGTCACGGGTTCCGACCGGCTGCTCGATTCTCCCGACGTCAAGACCATGAGGGACGCGCTTGCCGCGCTCGGCTGCGTACTGTGCGCCCAGGACGGTTCGGGCCCGGACGCCGGCGCCGACGCGCTTGTCGTCTCCACCGCCATCGAGGAAACCAATCCCGACATTGCCGCGGCACGCGGCCGCGGCATCCCTATTTTCCACCGGTCGGACGTCCTTGCCGCCATCGTCCGGACCAGGACCACCATCGCCGTCGCCGGAACGAGCGGGAAGTCGACCGTTGCGGCCATGATCTGGGAGTTTCTTGACGGATGCGGCAAGGCCCCGTCGCTTGTCACCGGCGCCGGGCTCATCCGGCTGGAAGACCGGGGGCTTATCGGCAACGCGTTTAAGGGGGCCTCCGATATTCTCGTCATCGAGGCCGACGAAAGCGACGGCACATGCGTCAAGTACCAACCGTACCTAAGCGTGTTCCTCAATGTCTCCAAAGACCACAAGCCGGTTGACGAGACGCTCGAACTCTTCAAGACCCTGGCGCAACAGTCGACGGTTGTGGTTGCAAATGCCGATGACCGCCGGCTTGACGTCCTCGGGTCGCGGGTGACGTTCGGAACGCAGGGCCCGGCCTCATTCGCGCCGGACCGCGTTTTGTCGACATCGCCCGACGTCTCCTTTTCAAAAGGGAACGCGGTGTATACCCTTCCGTTGCCGGGACAGCACAACCTGTCGAACCTCCTGGCGTCCCTGTGCGTATGCGAACAGTTCGCATGCGACCCCCGGGCGCTTGTTGCCGCCGTTGCACGGTTCAAAGGCGTGCAGCGCCGCTTTGCGGTCACGCTCCTGCCCCGCGGTATCCGCGTCATCGACGATTACGCGCACAATCCGGAAAAAATACGGGCGGCGGTCAGGACAGCCCGAGGATTCGCAAAACGCGTGCTTGCCGTTTTCCAGCCGCACGGCTTTGGTCCCACCCGATTCCTCAAGGACGACCTCGTCGCAATGTTCGCCGAGGAATTGACGGACAGCGACATGCTATTCCTCCTTCCCATCTACTATGCGGGGGGGACCGCGCAAAAAGACATCTCGTCCGGCCAGATAGCCTCGCTCGTGAGGGCGCAATCGAAAGCCGTGTTCGCCCCGGCAGACCGCAAAGAACTTATTGCGCTTATCAAGCAACACGCCTCCCCCAACGACGCCGTGCTCGTCATGGGCGCTCGCGACCCGTCGCTGTCGGCGCTGGCCTGGGAAATTGCCGAAGCGCTGCGTTAGTACGGTTATTCGTTTTTTGACATTCGCGTTAGGTGGACCGAAGGGTGCGCCAAAGCGCATTGCCGGCCGATCCGGCCGACAGGCATAGGACGGTCCGGCAACGAGGCGAACAGCCGAGTCCGCAGGGAGACCGACCCGAGCGTAGCGAGGGAAACGCCCAAAGTTTTTATTTAATCTTGGGGTGGCACATCGCCGCACCCGCTCGGCAATCCAAAATCTTTCTTTGGATTGTGCTTTACGTCCACTAACACCCCTACCCCATGTTGTATTTTCCTTGCTTCTGCCTATAAAATCATCACTCATTCTTTTCGGAGAATCCGTTCTTGCAAGATACAAAATTCATCCGTAATTTCTGCATCATTGCGCATATCGACCACGGCAAATCCACGCTGGCGGACCGTTTCCTCGAGCTCACCGGCACGGTGGCAAAAGACAGGATGCAGGACCAGATCCTCGACGACATGGACCTCGAGCGTGAGCGCGGCATTACCATAAAATCCCATCCGGTGCGGATGAATTACCGTGCGCAGGACGGCAACGACTATTGTTTCAACCTCATCGACACGCCCGGCCACGTTGACTTTTCATACGAAGTGTCGCGCTCGCTTGCCGCGTGCGAAGGCGCCATTCTCGTGGTGGACGCGAGCCAGGGCATCGAGGCGCAGACGCTCACCAACGTGTATCTGGCGCTCGACAGCAATTTGGAAATCATCCCGGTAATGAACAAGATAGACCTGCCCTCGGCCCACCCGGACGACGTGGCGCGCCAAATTGCAGATTTGCTCGGCACGGACCCGGCCTCAATTCTCCGCTGCAGCGCAAAATCGGGCATGGGCGTGGACGCCATTCTCGAGCGCATCGTTGTGGCGGTCCCGCCGCCCGCCGGCTCCGCCGACAAGCCGCTCAAGGCGCTTGTGTTCGACTCGAAGTTCGACGCGTTCCGCGGCGCGGTAGCCTACGTCCGGGTATTTGACGGACGAATCAAAGCGCGCGACGTGGTGCGATTCTTCATCTCGGGCAACGAGCACGAGGTCATGGAAGTGGGCTACTTCCGTCTCGGCAGGACCATTGAAGACGAACTCACCCCGGGTCAAGTAGGCTACGTTATCGCAAATATCAAGACCGTCTCCGAGCTCAAGATCGGCGATACGATTACCACCAAGACGGGCGGCGCCGATACGCCGGTGGCGGGCTACAAGGACGTGAAGCCAATGGTGTTCTCGGGCATCTATCCTGTTGACAAAGACGATTACGAGAACCTGCGTTCGTCTCTGGAAAAGCTTACGCTCAACGACTCCTCGCTTACCTACGTGCCGGAAACGTCGGAGGCTCTCGGGTTTGGCTTCCGGGCCGGCTTTCTGGGGCTCTTGCACATGGAAGTGGTGCAGGAGCGGCTGTTTCGCGAGTACAATGTGAACATCATCACCACGGTTCCCAACGTCAGGTACAAGATTCTCACGCGCAACAAAGAGGAACTGTACATCGAGAGCCCGGCAAAGCTCCCGCCTCCCAACTACCTGGAATCAGTGTCGGAGCCTATTGACAAAGTGCAGATCATCACCCCTACCGAGTTCGTGGGCGCCATCATGAAGCTGTGTGAGGAGAAACGCGGCGTGATGGGCACCATGGAATACCTGGAGCCCACGCGCGTGTGCATGAACTACAAGATTCCGCTCTCGGAAATCATCATCGATTTCTTCGACACGCTCAAGAGCATTTCCAAGGGCTATGCCTCCATGGATTACGAGTTCGACTCGTTCCAGGAAAACGATCTTGTCAAGCTCGATATTCTCATCAACGGCTCGCCCGTGGATGCGTTCTCAACCATCATCCACAAAGAGAAATCGTACTCCTACGGCCAGATGATAACTTCCAAACTCAAGGAGCTCATTCCGCGGCAGCAGTACGAGGTTGCCATTCAGGCCGCAATCGGGGGCCGCGTCATCGCGCGGACCACGGTGAAGGCCTACCGCAAAGACGTGACGTCCAAATGCTACGGCGGCGACATCACGCGCAAACGCAAGCTGCTGGAAAAGCAGAAAGAAGGCAAGAAGCGCATGAAGCAAGTGGGCAACGTGGAAATACCGCAGGAGGCGTTCCTGGCGGTACTCAGCAGGGAGTAGGCGTGGCCCCGGACGGCGATTCCAGCGTCGGCGCCCCTGTTGACGGGCGCATGGTGACGTACCGGATTGCAAGGTACCTTCTTCTTGTTGCGCTTGCCGCCGCAGCGTTAAAACTCCTGATCCTCGACACCATGCTCATTCGCACCGACCAGATGGCGCCCACGCTCGCCGTAGGCGATCGGGTGGTGGTGTTCAAGCTGTTTCACACCGGGCCGCTGTCGGCATGGTTCGTCCCGTTCCGCCGGAGTCCGGTGATATTTGGGAGCCCGGTCCTCGCAGGAAAACCATCCTGCCTGCGTGTGGCCGCAGTTTCGGGCGACACAGTCATGATAGGCGGCGGCACGTGCCGTATCCTTAACAAACACGCACAGGCATTTTCTTCCAAGGCGCCGGGTGAGGAACTGCTGCCTGCGGAGTACTCCCCGCGCGATTCCATGCCCCCGTATTGCCTGCCGCGTCCGGGATCAACGGTGAACCTCGATTCTCTCCCCTTGCGCGATTTCTTCTTTGCCTCCGCGCTCATCCGCCAGGAAAACCCGAAGGGGAATTTCGCCGTCCGGCCCGCGCTGTTTGTGGACGGCGTCCTGCAGGACAGCGTGCGCGTCCGCGACTTCTCTTTGTTCAAAGGAGCGCTCGATTCGGTCCCCGAACGGTTTGCATTCGACTGGTTTTTCTGGGACAGGCTGCGCGACTACCTGGAGCATTCACAAAAAGGAAACAACGTGTTTCTCTCGTTCTCGCTGCTTCAATCGGGCGTAAAGATGTACGAGTACACTTTTACCAAATCATGTATATTTCTTCTCGCAGACGATTGGCAAAAGGGGTTTGATTCCCGGTACTTTGGGCCCGTGCTTGCCGCGTCCGTAAAGGGCCGCGTGATAGGCGTCGTGTGGTCGTTCGGCGCAACCGGCGACAAAAAATCAACTTTTAGGATAACCAGGCTTTTCAAGATAATCCGGTAAAGGGAAACGCCCAAATGTTTATCTCTCGTGCCAATTAACACCACAAAACGGACACCCAATGACCAAAGGATATTTCGGCCCGTTTGGCGGACAATTCGCGCCCGAAACGCTCATGCCGGCGCTTGCCGCCATAGAGAAGTCGTACCACGCCGCACAACGGGACACAACGTTTACGAATGAATTCCGTTCCCTTCTCACAAACTACTGCGGCCGCCCTACGCCGCTCTACTTTGCAAAGAGCCTGACGAAGAAACTCGGCGGTGCGCGCATCTACATAAAACGCGAAGACCTCAACCACACCGGCGCCCACAAGATCACCAATTCGCTGGGCCAGACCCTGCTCGGGAAATACATGGGCAAGACCCGCGTCATTGCCGAGACCGGCGCGGGCCAGCACGGCGTGGCAACGGCAACGGCGGCCGCGCTCCTCGGACTGTCGTGCGACATTTACATGGGAACGGTTGACATGGAGCGACAGCGCCCCAACGTGTTCCGCATGGACCTGCTCGGCGCCACGGTGGTCCCCGTACAAAGCGGCAACAGGACGCTCAAAGACGCGGTAAACGAGGCGCTCCGCGACTGGACGCTTTCGTGCCCCCACACGCACTACGTGTTCGGCTCCGCCCTCGGGCCGCACCCCTTCCCCGCCATCGTGAGGGATTTTCAGTCGGTGATAGGAACCGAAACCCGGCGACAGATTCTTGCCGCGGCCGGACGGTTGCCCGACGAGATCGTGGCATGCGTGGGCGGCGGGTCCAACGCGATCGGTATTTTCTCCGCGTTCCTTAAGGACAAGCGCGTAAAACTCACCGGCGTGGAAGCGGGCGGCTACGGTCTGTCGACAGGGAAGCACGCCACCAGGCTCACGCCAACCAGGCTTTCTCGCCCCGGCATCCTGCACGGCTCGCTCTCCTATGTGCTGCAGGACGCGCACGGCCAGATCGCCACCACGCACTCGGTGTCGGCTGGACTCGACTATTCCGGCGTCGGGCCGCAGCATTCTTATTTGTACACAAGCGGCCGCGCGCGCTATACCTATGCAACAGACAAGGAAGCCGTACACGCGTTCCGCATGCTGTGCGAATGTGAAGGCATTATCCCGGCGCTGGAGTCTGCGCATGCGCTTGCGTATGCCGGTAAGCAGGCTCCACAAATGGGGAAAAACAAGGTCATGATCGTGAACTTGTCGGGGCGGGGCGACAAGGATATTTTTCATGTCGCAGATTATCTGGGGATGAAAATCTAGAGTTGGAGGGGAAGCCGTATCCGGTTTCCCCTGGTCCTTTATGTAGAGACGTAGTGCACTACGTCTCTACATAAAGGACACACCCCTTCCAGCGGAAACCTGCGCGAGGCGCAACGCTTGCGCATTGCGCGCGTCATGTTTCCGCAACGCCTTCGCCAAGGCATGCCGCTTCGCGGCATATAAACAAAGGCGAAGACAATGGAATGGCATAAGGGGACCTTTTAATCATGAACAGATATTCAAAAACCTTTGAGACCCTAAAAAACCGCGACGAAATCGCCTTTGTCCCCTTTGCAGTCGCAGGCGATCCGGACCTCAAGACCAGCGAGGCGATTTTTAAGGCGTACATCGACGGCGGAGCCGACATCCTGGAAATCGGGTACCCGTTCTCCGACCCCATTGCAGACGGACCGACCAACCAGCGCGCAGCCCTTCGCTCCATCACCTCAGGATTGACACATGCGTCTTTCTTCCGGCTCATCAGGAAGATCCGCGCCTATTCCGAGGTCCCCCTAGGCGTTCTGCTCTATGCAAATTCAGCGCGCCACCTCGGCTATGGCGCATTTTGCAAACAGGCGGCAGACGCGGGCATAGACAGTCTGCTCGTTGCAGACATGCCCCCGGAAGAATCGGCCGAACTCTCAGCCGCCATGCGCGGCCACGGTTTGCAAACAGTGTATATCGTATCCGAGCTCACTCCGCGAGACCGGATGCGATATATCTGCAAAAACGTTACAGGGTTCGTTTACGTGGTTTCGCGGCTCGGGACAACTGGAGTGCAGGCAAGGCTAAATACCTCGGTCGACGCCACGCTTTCCCGCCTGCGAACGGTGACGGGCAAGCCCCTGTGCGTGGGGTTCGGCATTTCCACGCCGGATCATGTCAAGCACATGAAGGCGGCAGGCGCGGACGGCGCGATTGTTGGGAGCGCATTGGTAAAGATTATTGAGGACAATTTAAGGAAAAAGGCAAGGATGATCACGCTGTTGATAAAAAGTGTTAGGGGGTTTAAGAAGGCGACGAGATAATCGGGAAGGGAACGCGAACCTGGATTGAAAACTCGACAACACGCAACACTCCGGTTCTCCGCCTGGATTCAAGAACACCGCAAAAAAATAATCAAGCGATTTGATTCGCCCCCGTTTGTCTATATTGTTGAATGGCACCAACCCTTCCTTGGAGATTCGCATGACCCACCTCAAGAAAGCGGCGCATCGCGGTTATTTCACGTTCCTGAAATGCTTCAGCATCGCCATTGGAGCGGTTATCGGCCTTGTTTGCAAATGCAGTCCACTCTAACCTCATTTCCCGGCGTACGGAATGCCCTATGCGACATACGAGATTTCCGGCACGATAACAGCAGCAGACACCAAACAGACAATTCCCAATATTCGACTCACTCTCAAAGACACGCTCGCCTCCTACAACGTTTATCCGCCCGATTCCGCCTTTACCGATACCGCCGGGCGCTATTCCCTGGAATTTTCAAGGGCGCCGGGAGACACCACCTGGCGTATTGAAGCGAGTGACGTTGACGGCACTTTGAACGGATCCTTCGCGCCCAAAGACACGATTGTTTCCATTCCGCGAAGTTCTTTGACAGGCGCAAGCGGTTCGGAGAACATGGGCCATGCGAAAAAAACCGTGGACATTTCCCTCGACAGAAATCCCTGACCCCGTTGCAAAGGCTGTTCTCAAATCCCCAACCCCATCTTCTGGAACCGTTTCTCACCCTGCTCAATATCGGCAACGAGCTTCTCGAATGTCAAATCGTCGGTTTTTGACGCGGGCCGCTGCCGAACGCCGGCAATAAGGCCGGCCACGTAGTTCTTTGCAAAGTCGTCCGGCGTGGTGGGGATGCCCCGGTTTTCATCCTCGATGACGTCCAGAATGTCACGCAGGCGCACCGTGGCAAAATCCTTGGTTGGAACATACGAGTCCTTGCCTCCGGCCCCGTTGACAACATGCACGAAACCGGACCGGGCAAGCGAATTCACGATTCCTCGGGCCTGGGTTTCGGTCATCTCGTATGCCTTCATGAAATGCGACAGCGTGGGCGGTTTCTTCGAGGTAAGAAACGCGCCGACTACGTCGATCATGACCCGCAGGCTGATGTACGTCTTGTAATCGCTGATCCTGCGGTCCCAGCGTTTTTTGGCGCGCAGGAGCGGCCGGAAGTTCTGCGCCACAAAAGCCACCTCGGCACCGAACAAGACAAAGCACGACGCAAGAAACAGCGAAAAGAGAAAAAACAGAAAAATGCCGAA
>Ga0181527_1002045_pt1 | contig 19573 bp, 14 predicted proteins | sample PEATcosm2014_Bin_30_FD_119762 | JGI IMG/M metagenome (GOLD analysis project Ga0181527, IMG submission 119762) | Peatland microbial communities from MTU Mesocosm Facility, Houghton, MI, USA - PEATcosm2014_Bin06_60_metaG | ecosystem: Environmental > Terrestrial > Soil > Wetlands > Peat | place...
AACTGGTCACGCCGCTTGTCCAAGGACTACGAACTGCTTCACACCACAGCCGAAACCATGATCTACGTTGCCTCCGCTCATCTGTTCTTGCGAAGGCATGCGTAGTTTTTAAACAGGTTCTAAAGGACGTCGCGGGTTGAGCGCGACGACAACTGCAACCCGGGCAGGCCTGCGCCCAGAGGCCGGAATCGTGCTATTTTGTAAGCAATGAAGCAGCGCATCATCTCCGACCCTGAAATCCTGAGCGGCACGCCAGTCTTCCGCGGGACGCGCATTCCGCTGGAACACGTCGTGGGCTTGATTCGCAAAGGGGTTTCCGACGCTGAGCTGAAAGAAGATTTCCCGGCGCTCACCAAGGCCGACTTTACTCACGCGCGCAGTTTCGCGCGAGCACGTAAAGGCATCCGGCGGTCGCGCAAGTCCCTCGAAATTCGTAAAGCGCCCAAGGCAGCCTGATGCGGCTGCTTTTGGACGAGCACATCTCTCCCGCACTGGTAAGACGGCTGGCGGAAAGAGGCTTCTACGCGCAGTCTGTCCCGCATGTGGGTCTGGCGGGCGCGCCGGATAAGGAGGTGTGGGCCTACGCTTTGAAAAACGAGTTTGTGGTGGTCACGGCAAACGCACGCCACTTCATGACGCTGGCCGCGAACGATGTGCATCCCGGTCTCATCATCCTTCGTGAGAACGGTCTCACGCGCGAAGAGCAGTGGGAACGCCTCGAGCCGGTGATTCGCTTCGTGGCAGCCGCCGGGAACCGGGACTTCCTGCTCAACAAGATCATTGAGGTAGCCGCGCCGGGCGAGTTTCTGGTGAGGGAAATCAAGCAGTGAAGCGTACTGCCTGAAATCCGGTACACTGCTCTCAATCCTCTCGCGTCCCGCCAAGGAAGCCCGCAAATGTCCCTTCTCTATATCGTGGTCCTGGTTGCGATCGCCTCCGCGCTGCTGGCAGTGGCCATTTTTCGCGCCCTGCGGGTCAAAACCAAGGCCGATTACCTCGTCGCCGGCCGCTCGCTTTCCGCCTTCGTCCTCGTCCTCACCCTGCTCACCTCGTGGATCGGCGCCGGATCGCTCTTTGCTGGGGCCGAAAATGCCTACAAAAACGGCTTTGCCGCGTTGTGGCTGCCGGCCGGCGGCTGGCTCGGCCTGTTGCTCATCTACTTCATCGCCCCTCGCGCCCGCCGCTTTGCACAGTTCACCCTGCCCGACCTGCTCGAGGCGCGTTATAACCAGGCGGCGCGCGTGCTCGGCACCATCGCCATCCTCTTCGCCTACGTCGGCATCGCCAGCTATCAGTTCAAGGGCGGCGGCAACGTGCTGCACCTCATCTTTCCCGACACTCTTACGCCGGAGCAGGGCACTTGGATCATCGCCGTCTTCGTCATCGTCACCACGGCCATGGCCGGCATGTCGTCCGTCGCCTATATGGATGTGGCCATCGGCTCGCTGGTCACGGTCATCTGCATCATCGCCACGCCCATGTTGCTCGTCAAGGCCGGCGGCTGGAGCGGGCTGCACGCGGCGCTCCCGGCCACGCACTTTCAAGCGCTGGGCAACCTGACGCTGGTGAAGGCGCTTGAGTTTATGGTGCCGACTTTGCTGCTGATGCTCGGCAATCAGGTCATGTATCAGAAGTTTTTCTCAGCCAAATCCGAGCGCGACGCGCGCATCTCCGTTGTCGGCTGGATTCTCGGCACCGTCCTGCTTGAAACGTTGATCGTCGCCATCGCTGTAATCGGTTCCGCGCTCTACAAGACAGGCGAAGCCGCCGCGCAGCCCTACGAAATCATCCCCTACACCGCACGCCACGGATTACCCGCCCTCATGGGCGCATTGCTTCTCGGTGCCGTCTTCGCCAAAGTCATCTCCACGGCCTCGAATTATCTCTTCTCTCCGGCCAGCAATCTTATTGAAGACGTCTTCGTGCGCTACATCTCTCCGGGCGCGTCGAACAAGAGCGTCCTCATCTTCTCCCGTCTCGCCGTGGTGCTGCTCGGCTCCTGGGCGCTCTATCAGGCCCTCTACGCGCCCAGCATTCTCGCCAAGATGCTCTACGCCTACACCATCTATGGGGCCGCACTCACGCCGGTGGTGCTGGCCGCGTTCTACTCCAAACGCGCCACGGCATGGGGAGCAGTCGCCGCCATCGCCGCTGGAACCGTCGTCACCCTCGCTTGGGACGCGCCCGGCGTCAAGCCGTTCCTGCATCTCCCGTCGATTCTCGCCGACCGCGACGCCATCTTCCCCGCGCTCTTCACCGCCGTCGCCGCGCTCATCGTCGTCAGCGCCTTCACACCCAAGCCCACGCCAGCACAATTGGCGAAGGTGGCGGACTGAGGAACGTGCGTGGTGCTCTTATTTGTGGGTAGCGCCGGCAGAACCAACTCAGGCCCAGGCATTCGATTTCATTAATCGGGTAATCGTCACGTACCTACGTGCATCACGACGCTGATTTTCTCCGAACGGTAATGCCCATGCCTCACTGTAATCAAGACTGAGGTGACATCAACGCCCACATTCTGGCTCATGAGTAGTTCGTACTCGCCAGGGGGAAGTGAAAAATCAAAGCTTCCATCAGTTCCAGTCACACAGGCCGCTACCGGCATTCTGCGCTCCTGTGACGGCGGCTGATAAAGCGGATCGGAAGGCTGGCGGAGGAAGACCTGAACCAGCGTGCTCAAGGTCCCCTCTCCCGGGCCTAGAACGTTGCCTTCTACCTTTCGAACTGGCTTGTCACGAAGGTCGATTTCAATCCGTTCGTTGCCGCCCCAACGCGTCTCGGTCGTGAGAGGCACGGGTTTGCAATTGCGGCTCTGAGCGTGGCCCAGCACAAGGCTGGTGAGAGCAAAGTAAAGAACGAGGCTGAACGGAATACGCGTTGACCAAGTCATTCGGTCCCCCACGATGATGCCTCTTGCGCCTCTAATGATTCTCCATCCGCTTGAGCGTCTTCTCGGCGAGCCCTGCGAATGCCTTCACGGCCAACTCCAGGTGCTCGGTGCGAGTGTCCTCGATCTTGTTATGGCTGATGCCCTTGAGCGACTGCACAAACATCATCACCGTCGGAATTCCTGACCGGCAAACCTCCGAAGCATCGTGCAGCGGTCCCGAGGGCAGCCGGCGCGTCTTTGGCGTCGTCTCCAGGATCGCCTCTTCGCAAAGCGCGATCAAATCCGCATGAAACGGAATCGGCTCGATGCTGTAGATGCGGGACCACTCCACCTCGCACCGCTCCTCGGCGGCAAAGCGCCGGCTCGCAGCCTGCGCCTCTGCGAACATATTGGCCAGAATGCCGGCGTCCAGATCGCGCTGATCGAGAGTCGCCTCGCACCGCCCCACCACAGCCGTCACAATCCCGGGAAAAGTCTTCACACTCCCCATCGTGCACACCGAGTCTGCGTGCTTTCCGGCAATCGTCCGTATCTCAAGCGCCAGTTTCGCCGCAGCCGCCAGCGCATCGCGCCGCACCGCCATGGGCGTAGAGCCCGAGTGCGCCTCTTGCCCTGTGAAGGTGATCGCATAGCGCTCCACGCCCTTCGTCCCCATCACCACACCCAGCGGTAAATCCGCATTTTCCAGCACCGGCCCCTGCTCAATGTGCAGCTCCAGGTAAGCAGCGATATTCTTGCGCTCCGCGACTGCGTCTCCAATCCGGTCAATGTCAATGCCTACCTGCCGCAAAGCCGCTTCCAGCGTGATCCCGTCCCGGTCCGTCCGGCCCCTGTCGGCCGCAATCGTCTGTGTCCCCGAAAACGCCGCCGATCCGAAGAGGCTGCGGCCAAAACGCGCCCCCTCCTCATCCGCCCAATCCACCAGCCGCACGGTAAATGGCGGTTTTCCGTCGTATTTTTCCGCCAGATACCGCACCACTTCAAGTCCCGCGACCACGCCCAGGCATCCATCCAACCAGCCGCCGTTGGGAACCGAGTCAAGATGGCTGCCGAGAACAAGCGTCTTCTCGCTCTGGCCCCGCAGCGTAATCCACTGATTTCCCGCGGCATCGAAGTGACGCTCCACAGGAAGGCCGATCAGTTTCGTCCCAAACCATTCGCGCGCCTTCAGCCATGTGGGCGTAAACGCAATCCGCTGCGCCCCGTCAGCGTTGGCCGTCAGGTCGCGAAGCTCACGCAGATTAGAAACTACATTTCCAGGCTCAAGTGACATTTCATCCCCCATTTATTGTCGCAGCAGTAACCGCCTTGTGAAACGCTGTGCAGACTGGGGGATACGCAAGAGACGTTAAGGAACAATTCCCCGTGCGTGTTCCCGTAGCACCGCCTGCCCTCAGCTCTCCGACGGCCGCACAGTTGGCCAAACTGGCCGACCAGTTTTCAGACCGCTTGGAGAGGAACCTTCCCGTGCCCCATCCTTTCGGCGGTTTTATCGCCGAAAGGGTGGGATAGCACGAACTCCAATGGCCGGGTGCCCCATCCTAAACGCGTTTTCTGCGTTTGGGGTGGGATCATACAAGAAAAAACTTGCTCCACCCGGCCAAACCGGTCTTACACTGTCGGTGATCCCCCGAACGCGATTCCAGAGATGCTGTTCCTCGGAGCCGCTGCCTTCAAGTCGCCGCGACCATCAGGGAGCCAGCGACCTGGCGAGAATCTTAAGAGGGCATATCTTCTCTGGAATCGCCGGAGACTGCTATGCCTGTGGCTCAGCTCACTCTCGAGATCCGCATCGAGCACGCCCAGTCGCTCAAGGACCGGCGCCAGGTGGTGCGCTCCCTCAAGGATCAGTTGCGCCAGAGCTTCAACGTCTCCGTGGCCGAACTCGACGAGGCCGTCACCTGGCAATCGGCCACGCTCGGCGTCGCCGCCATCTCGCGCTCGCGCGACTACCTGCACGGCCTCATGGAAGAAGCCGAGCGCGCAGCCCGCCGCATGACCACCGAACTCGGCGCCGACCTGGCCGACTCCTTTTGGGAATATATCGAGAGCTAGGGTCTGCTAACACTATTAGGGCGAACAGCGTTGCGAGCGAAAATCCGGCCAGACGAGGCGACGGCCGAAGGCTGTGGCAGGACCCACCGTCGAGGCCGGCAACGAAGTATGGCCGGATTTTCACCGCAACCCGGAGGGACGGGGCGGATTTTTACGATCGCTTTGTCGCTCGTCGCTAAAATGTTTCAACATTTGCCACTCCTCGCTTCGCGCGCTCGAAAAAATCCGCTCCCGTCGCTGCCGTCCTAATAGTGTTAACAGACCCTAGAGCCGCGCACCGGCGCATGAATCCCGCAATCCCGCCATGCTACCCTGAATCTTTGAGTTTGGCCTTTCCCCGCGTTTTCAATGCATCCGAACGGCCGGAACTTTGGGGTATTCGCTTGCAACCCGCTGCGTTCGCCATCGCCGTTTTCGAGTTTGTCCTGCTCCTTTTTTCGCTCAGTTTTCACGAGTGCGCGCACGCCTGGATGGCCTCGCGCCTGGGCGACCAGACGGCCCGGCTGCAGGGGCGCATTACGCTCAATCCCATGTACCACATCGACCCGATTGGAACGCTGCTCATTCCGGCACTTGCGATCTTCGGGCCTTTTATCGGATTCAGCTTCTTCAGCGGCTTCCTCATCGGCTGGGCCAAGCCCACCCCGGTCATCACGCGCAACTTCAAGCACATCAAGCGCGACGACAATCTCGTAACGCTGGCTGGCCCATTCTCAAATCTTCTGCTGGTCGCGATCGCATTCGCGATTCTCGCTGTTGTGTGCATCGCCGTTCCCGGTAGGCGAACGCTGGTGCATGAGAATTTGGGCGGAGTGCTGGCCTTCCAGGGCGGGTTGCAGCCTCTGGTATTGCTTGCTTTGCTGGCCATAGAAGTCAACCTGTGTCTTTTCTTCTTTAACCTGCTGCCCATTCCGCCGCTCGACGGCAGCCGCGTCCTGCGGAACTTGCTGCCCTACAACGCCGTCCGCTTCTATGACGGGATCAACATCTGGATCAGCTACTTATTGATGTTTCTGGTGGGCGGGTTCATCCTCAGGCTATTGCTGGGGCCGTCGCTCGAACTGGTCTTTTCGCTGCTTGGGCGCCTCTGAACTTCCCGATCTCGTAACCCGAGGCAGTTTTCCCCCACGCCGGCGAATCGCACAGCAGTCCACCGCTCGCTATTTCTTCCTGTGCCACGTGCAGTGCCAGACGGCGCCGGGATGAATGGCAGAGTCATAAGGCGACACTCGCCAGACGGGTGTTTCCCCGTCCTCCGTCGTCGTGCAGTCAATGCTGTCGCCGCTCAGGGTCAACTCAAGCGTGCCGTGCCGATTCACCATATCCTTGTCGGAATCGTGGTAGCTCCCCCGGTAGGTGCACTTTGCCGTGTTGGCGCTTACGAGGTGGCAGCCTCCTTGCCCCAGATCGCTCTGCTGCGACAGGGGCTGATTGCCAAAGTGTTTCTGCCAGCCGAAGATCAGCGAATCGCCGGTTTGATTCACGTTAATCGCCATATCGTCGCCGCACATCCACGCTCCGGCCCAGCTTTCCGGCTGCCCGCTCTCCACTCTGCCCGGTTCTTTCAGCTTTTCGCATTGCTCGTGTGCATAGGTGGCCACCTCAAGATCGTCTTTCTTCTGCTCCCAAACGGCTTCGCGTCTGGCCTCCTGCTCCCGCGCCACCTTCAGGGCCAGGCGAATGTCTTCCAGCTTGGTCTGGTTCGTATAGGCGTCCTGCATCGCTATCCCCGCGGTCACCAGCAGGGCCACTTTGGTAGCTACCCCCTCGCAATACTCTTTCAAGTAATGGCTGTTGCCCAGTGCCGACTGGTCTGCCCCGCTCACGCCGTACGTCCAAAGGCGATCGATTGGGCCCATCTGTCCTGACTCAGCCGCCTCCTCAATCCTCCGCTCGAAGTAACTTGCCAGAGCTTCTTCGCTGGCCTTTATTCCGGCTTCTTCCTTGCCCTCATGCGCCATTTCCTTCAGCACTTCTCCCAGATCCACCTTGTCCGTCAGGTAAATCTCCCCATACTGCTTCATCCCTGCTTTCACAATCCCCGTCAGGACGGCATCGATGAGCTTTGTCTGGATCCCCTGCTGGGCAACCTCAGTCGCGCCCATGCTCATCGCGATCGGTTTGCTCAGCATTGACCCTGCCATGAAAGCGAGATTCACTGTAGCGCCGCTGTACGCTTTGGCTCGCAGCTCGTCCCAGGAATCGTTCAATTCCTCCACGACCTCCCGGTCTGTCTGCAACTGGAAAAAGGCAAGGTGCGTCTCCAAAGTGGCGTCCTTCCACTTCTCCTCCGCCTGCTGGCAATACTGTGACTGGCCGCTCTGCGCGGCAGACACGATCGCGGCGCCCAGGAAAAACAACGCTGTGGCAAGGGTTTTTTGTGCTGTGTGCGCCATGGCTGCTTCCTCCGTTAGGAGCTGCAACTGGAGTCCGTGATGAAGCGCTCGAACTCTGTCGGGGGCAGAGCGTACGGCTGCTCAGCAGGCAGCTTGAATGAGTTGGGAAATCGCGTGAATTCTATACCAGCCGCGCTGGCCGCACAAGCTCCAGTTGCCGCTGAGAGGCAAACCCTCAATCGCAGGCCCTGGCAGCACTGTTCCCCTGCGCCCGCTACAATGGAATGAGCGTTTTATCCGGTTTTTCATTGCCACGCATGCGGCCATTTTTCTTGGCCGTCAGGAACTCGAATCGCAATCATGTCTGAACTCCCCAATCGATCCGAACGGCCGCGCGTTTTAAGCGGCATGAGACCCACGGGAAAGCTGCACCTGGGCAACTACATGGGTGCCCTCGCCAACTGGGTCAAACTGCAAGACCAATACGAGTGCTATTTCTTCATCGCCGACTGGCACGCCCTCACCACCGACTATGCAGACACGTCGCAGATCGCGCCGAACACGGTCGAGGTTATGCTCGACTATCTCGCCGCCGGCCTCGATCCCGGGAAGAGCGTCCTCTTTCTGCAAAGCCGTGTGCTCCAGCACGCCGAGCTTTCGCTACTGCTCGGTATGAGCACCCCGCTCGGCTGGCTCGAGCGCGTGCCCAGTTATAAGGAGATGCAGGAGAACCTCACCAATCGCGACCTCACCACCTATGGTTTCCTCGGTTACCCGGTACTGATGGCCGCCGACATTCTGCTCTACCAGCCCGATTTTGTGCCCGTTGGTCAGGACCAGCAGGCGCACGTCGAGCTCACGCGCGAAATCGCCCGCCGCTTCAACCAGTTCTACAGTCTGAATGGCCGCGAGGTGCTTCCCGAGCCCAAGGTTCTGCTCACGCCCTCGCCCAAGCTCCCCGGCACCGACGGCCGCAAGATGTCCAAGAGCTACGGCAACACGATTCTCATCAGCGATCCCGAGCCAGTGGTGCGCCAGAAGCTCAAAACCATGGTCACTGATCCCGCGCGTATTCGCCGCACCGACAAGGGCGACCCCGACAAGTGCCCGGTGGGCGACCTGCACAAGGTCTTCTCCACGCCGGAGACCATGGCCAAGGTCTACGAAGGCTGCCGGTCGGCGGGCATTGGATGCATCGAGTGCAAGAGCTGGGCGTCCGACTCACTCTTGAAAGTCTTGCAACCCATTCAGGAGCGGCGCTCCGCCATCACGGAGTCGCAGGCCATCGAAATTCTGAACGAAGGCTCGCGGCGAGCCGCGGTACGCGCCGAGCAAACCATGGTGGAGGTGCGCGAGGCCATGAAGATGACCTTGACCACCGTGAAAGCCTGAGCCGGGCGCGCGGAGCAAGGGCCGCCGGCAAGGGACCGCGGAAAGCATCGCGGCGCAGGCGGCCAGGAAAGCAAGAATGATGGAACGATCAGTCCCGTGGTGGCGCAGGGCGCTCACAGTCGCTCTCGACGGAATCCGCTCGGGATTCGGTCTGTTCCGGCGCAACGGAAAGGTCGCCGCCGGCCCGGGACTCGCTGTACAAGCCGGTCCCGTCGCCCAACCCCGCGAAGCCGAAAGAGACGAAACGGAAACGCAAAAAGAAGAGAGTCGAGTGAAGCCACCTTCCCCCCAATCCGAAGCCACTGCAGCCCAAGAGCCCACTGCGGCCAAAGTGCCCGCCGCGGCCAAAGATTTCGTTGCGGCCAACAACGAGCCGTCCGCCAACGTCGATGCGCCGAAATCCGAGCTGCCCGCCGTTTTCGTTCCACGCGACGCCCCGGAACCCGCGCCTGAACCGCCCGCTGCAGCGCCTGAATCACTCGCGCCCGAACCGGTGGCGTCTGAACCGCTCGCCCCCACGCTGACTGAACCCGAAATTCCCGTCGCTGCCGCTGCCGCGCCCGCCGAGCAAGCCGTGGAGGAAACCGAACCAACCCTATCCCAAGCCGCCGAGGCGGATGCGCTCGAAGCCACGGTCGCTGAAGTCGAAACCACCGCAGCCGCTGCCGATCACGCCCCCGAAGTGGCCGCAGAGCCGCCCGCAGCAGAAGAAGCCACTCCCGCGCCTGAAGCGCAGACGGTCGAAGCCGAGCAACCCGTCGCGAACGCAGCTGCCGCGGAAGAGCCTGCCGTCGCCGAAGCGCACCCCGTCCCCGTCGCCGCCCAGGCCGCGCCGGAAGAGGCGCCCGCTCCCGAACCACCGCCTGCGGCGCCCGAACCCGCGCCGCCCGAATTACCATCTGCGCCCGAACCCGCACCACAAAACATCGCGCCCACCCTGCCTTTTCCTGAGAAGCCCCAGCGCACCACCGCAGAAAAAGTCGCCGCCGCGCTCAAGGCCCGCGGAGAAGACGCCGACCAATCCCCCTTTTCCGTCATTGTGAACCAGGTCTACGACGGCCCGCTCGACCTGCTCCTCGATCTCATCCGCAAGCAGGACATCGATATCTACGACATCCCCATCGCCAAAATCACCGCGCAGTTTCTGGCCTACGTCGACCAGTTGCGCGCCGGCGACATGGATGTGGCCGGAGAATTCATCTACACCGCCGCGTTGCTCATCCACATCAAGAGCAGGATGCTGCTGCCGCGCTCGCCCGCCGGGCCCGACGACGCCGCCGAAGATCCGCGCCGCGAGCTGGTCGAGCGGCTGCTCGAGCACGAGCGCTTCAAGAACGCCGCGCAGATGCTGCACGAAAAGCAAATGCTCGAAGCTGCCTCGTGGACCAATCCCGGCATTCGCGAGTTCCAGGAAGATTTGGGCGCTGAGCCGGAGATCGCCGCCGATACCACGGACCTGGTGCGCGTCTTCAGCGGCATTCTCGAGCGCGCGCGCAATCGCCCCATTCTCGATGTGGAAGAAGACTCGGTCACGGTCGGCCAGATGATCCAGTTCCTGGCGCGCCGCCTCACCATGGAAGATAAGCCGGTGGCATTGCGCCGCATGCTCAGCCACACCAAGTCAGAGCGCGCGCTCATCGCCATGTTTCTCGCGCTGCTGGAGCTCGTTCGCCTGCAGGCCATCCTGCTCCGCCAGGACCGCCACTTCAGCGAGATCTTCATCAAGAAACACACCGGCTTTGACGCGTTGATGAATCAGGGCCTCGCCAACGCCCGCGACGACTGGCGATAAGCGTCCCTTCATCCAGCACAAACCTGGGTGCCCCCGGTCCCTCGCATTTGGGGACCGGGGATAGCACGAACCCAAACTCACTCACCAACCGGGCACGAAACGTCCTGGAATACCACCAGCTTGTACACTGACGATGATGATTCCGTTTCCCCGAAAGCTGCATCACTCGGCCGGTTTCGCCGCCATCGCGGCCCTCCTATTGGGCGCTGGCCCCGCATCGCTTTGCGCGCAGCAGACGGCGCCGTCGTCGCCAGACACCGAGCTGTCGCAGGTCCCGTTACCCGAACCGTCCGTCGAGGCCCTCCCGCTGCCGGAAGACCGCGGCGCAGCCGATCTCGAACAAACGCTCAAGCGCCTCGGCACCACGGCCAGCGTGTTGATCATCGTGCCCCATCCCGACGATGAAGACGGCGCTCTCATGACCTATCTTTCGCGGGGCCTCGGCGTGCGCGTCACCCTGCTCACGTTTACGCGCGGCGAGGGCGGCCTGAATGCCATGTCGGCAGAGAGCTACGATGCGCTGGGTCTCATCCGCACCAACGAACTGCTCAAGGCCGACGAATATTATGGCGCGCAGGAGCTCTGGGGCACCGAGGCCGACTACGGCTTCTCGAAAACCCAGGAAGAAGCATTTGCCAAGTGGGGGCACGACCGCGTGCTTTACGATGCGGTGTTGGCCGTGCGCATGGTTCGGCCGCAGATCATTTTGTCGACCTTCGTCGGCGGACTCACCGACGGCCACGGCCAGCATCAGGTGGCCGGCGAGATCATGCAGGAAGCATTCAAGGTTGCTGCTGATCCGAAAGTCTTTCCCGAGCAGCTCAAAAATGGCTTAGAGCCCTGGCAGCCGCTGGCGGTGTATTCGCGCGCGCCCTTTGCCCCGGTGACAAACGGCCAAATGTTCGACTACGCCACCGGCAAGTGGGCCCCGGCGCGGTTTCGCAACTATGTCACCGGCGAGTGGATCGAGGGCGCGCCCAAAGCCGACGTCACCATTCCCGTTGGCACATGGGATGCGGTTCTGGGCCGCACCTACGTGCAGATTGCGCGCGAGGGCTGGGGCAAGCAGATGTCGCAACACGGCGGCGCCAATCCCGCTCTTAGTGCGCCCGACTCGTCGAGCTATCACCTGTGGGCGGTCGCGCCCTCGGCTGCAAGCGCCAACGTGAGCGCGACCAACACCAGCGTGTTCCAAAACCAGAAGGTCAACATCGATACCAGCATCGTGGGCCTGGCGCGTCTCGCAGGCACAACACCGCCGGCCTGGCTCAGCGACGGTTTGAAGGCGATCCAATACGATCTGGCTGCCTTTACGAGCGATTGCAGCAATCAGAGCGGCGTTGATGCCGCGCACAAACTGGCGGCCATTTACCGCGAGACGCTCGATCTCTACGCGCGCGTAAGAGAGAGCGATCTGAGCGCGAAGGCCAAGTCCGATCTCGCATTTGAGCTGGGCGAGAAAATCAACCAGTTCCAAATTGCATTGAAGGATCTGCTCGGTCTTGACCTCGTCGCGTTCACGGCCGGCGATGGCGGGCAGGGCGGTGGTCCCGGCCGCGGCGCATCGGCAGACGAATCCGCGCGCAGTGTCTATCCGGGAGAAGACTTCAGCGTTCGCGTGCACACCTTCAGTGCTGCAAGCAGCGCTCATCTCTCCAGGACCTGGTTTGAAGCCGCTACCGGCGCATCATGGGTAAAGGGCGAGCCCGCCGGCGCGCCGAGCAGCTCCGAATCAGCCAACGCGCTTTTTCACCTGCACGTCCCCAACGACGCGCAACCCACCGCGCCCTACTTCACGCGTCCCACCACCGAGCAGCCTTACTACGACATTTCGAACGAGGCCTGGCGTGAGCGCTCCTTCGTGCCCTATCCCCTCAGCGCCTGGGCTGAGTTTGTCTTCGACGGCGTTCCCATCCGTCTCGGCATGGTGGTGCAAACCCTGGCGCACGTCCCCGGCGTGGGCGGCGTCTACCAGCCTCTTGTCGTCACGCCCGCCATCGGCGTCCGCGTCGCGCCCGAAGCGCGGCTTCTGCCGCCCGATGGCTCACCGCTGCCCGTCAGCGTAACCGTCCATGCCGAGCGCGCCGCCGATGGAATGGTGAATCTGAAGCTGCCGCAAGGTTGGCGTTGCGAGCCCGCGGAGCAATCCTTTCATCTCAAGACCGCCGGCGACACCGAGCCGCTCGTGTTTTCGGTTTCTCCCACCGGCGACGTAGCCGCGCGCGCCTACACCATTCAGGCCGTGGCCCACGTTGGCGAATACGTCTACACCACCGGGTGGCAGAGCATCGGATACACCGGCTTGCGGCCCTATAACCAGTACAAGCCGGCCGAGCTGCGCACGCGCAAGGTCGATGTGAAGCTGACGCCCGGTCTCCGCGTCGGCTACGTGATGGGAACTGGCGACACCGTACCGGAAGCCATCGAGGCGCTGGGCATCACCCCGCATCTCCTCACCAACGACGAACTCGCCACCGCCGATCTCTCCCAGTGGAACGTGATCGTCATCGGCACTCGCGCCTACTCCGTGCGCCCCGAGCTCGCTGCAGCCGAATCGCGCCTTGAAGCCTTCGTCGAGCGCGGCGGAACGCTCCTCGTGCTGTACCAGACCAACAACTTTCCCGCGCCGCTGCCGCTGGCCATGAAAGGCATAGGCGAGCGCGTCGTCGATGAGCAGGCCCCCGTCAAGCTGCTCGATCCTGCCAACTCGCTTCTCACTTCGCCCAACCAAATCACTGCGGCCGATTTCGACGGCTGGTTCGAAGAACGCGGCCACGGCTTCCTCGATCACTGGGATCCCGGCTACACCGCGCTCACTGAAACCGCCGATCCCGGCCAGGACCCGCAGCGCGGCGGCTTGCTGGTCGCGCATCGCGGCAAAGGTACATATATATACGTTGCCTTCGCGCTCCACCGGCAATTTCCTGAGCTGGTGCCGGGCGCTTTTCGCCTGTTCGCCAATCTCCTCAGCGCCGGCGCGCCCTCCGCAAGCGCTTCATCGGCATCCCCGCCTTCGCATCCCTGAGCTTTCGCGGGAAATCTGCACCGCAGAGCGCCGCACGGCGCGCGTTTTTTAATGGTGCATTAATATTTCTAACTTCTCCTCCCCAGCGCGAACACCGATTACTGAAAATGTGAAAACTGTGTGAATTCGTTAAATCTTAACCTTGCTCTGCGAGTCTTGGATGCGGAGCGAAGGGCAGGAGTTTCGCTGTTGCGAAATTTCCCCCCTCGCGCGCTCATCGTCGTATGAATTGCGCCGGTGAGGATAACGCAGATTTTCCTGATTCATTGATGTGTCCGCGATGCGGAAAATGGGTGCGAGTCGAGCGCATGCGGGCGCGGCCAAAATTCCGGAACGATTCCAAACCAACAGAGAGGCCCAAATGAAATGCACACTCTACGCGGCTGCCGCGGCCATTCTGGCAGCCAGTCTCCTTGTTTCCCACGCCCAAACCAGCGGCCCCGCGGCGCCGGCGAAAAAGCATGCGCCGGCTAAGAAACCCGCCGCCCCGCCGGCGCCTTCGGTGGCAGACCAGATTCAGGCTCTGCGCACCGAGTTCCAGACCCAGATCGACAGCCTGAAGAGCGATCTCTCCGCCAAGGATGCGCAGTTGCGTCAGGCTGAGCAGGACGCCGCCGACGCGCGCGCCGCGGCCAACAAGGCTGAAGCCGATGCCCAGGCGCAGCAGCAATCATTTACTGAAAATGCCAGCGCGGTTTCGACTTTGCAAACCACGGTAAGCGATCTGAAGACCAACCAGCTCTCGCTTGCCACCACGGTTTCTGACGAAACCACCAGCATCAAGAAGGCCATCAACAATCCCGACACGCTGCACTACAAGGGAATCACCCTCACACCCGGTGGATACGCCGCAGGCGAAACTGTGTGGCGCGCTCACGCTACCGGCGGCGGCATTGAGACCGGTTTTAGCTCGATTCCTTATGAGGGCGCGGACGCTTACTCTCTGAGCGAGTTCTATGGCGAAGCCCGTCAGTCACGCGTGTCTCTGATGGCCGAAGGCAAGACCGGTTGGGGCACTTTGCGAGGCTACTTCGAGGGTGACTGGCTGGGCACCGGGGTCACTTCGAACAACAACCACACGAACAGCTACGTCTTCCGCCAGCGCGTTGTCTGGGGCCAGGCCGCGCTGAATAACGGATGGGCCTTCACCGGCGGACAGCTCTGGTCGCTGGCTGCCGAAGACAAGAAAGGCATATCGAATCTGTCGGGCGACATCATGACGCCGCTGACCATAGACCCGGGCTATAACGCGGGCTTTATCTGGACGCGTCAGTACGGCTTCCGCATTACTAAGACCAGCAAGTACGCCGCCTTTGGCGTTGCAATCGAGAACCCACAGTTGCTCTACACCGCGTCGCTGGCCGGCAACACGCCTTACGCCGTGGTGGGCGGCGACGGCCTTCCCGGCGGTAACTACAACGCCGCCGTCAGCACCTGCACGCCCTCGACTTCGATTGTGAACTACACCAACCAACAGTCCGTGGATTCAAGCACGGGCGCTACTGTGAACACCGCGGTTCCTGTCTACAAGACGGTGAACGGATGCACTGATATCGCAACCCTCTCCTTCAACGAAGCGCCCGACATCCTCGTGAAGCTCGCCTTCGATCCAGGCTGGGGGCACTACGAGATCATCGGCATCGGCGGCTTTGTGCACGAGACCGTCTATCCCGGAGAAACCACCAACAGCAACCTATATGGCGGCAATACGGACATCCTGAAAGGCGCGGTGATTGCGCCGGCTTTGACCACTGCCGGTCACTTTAACAGCAACATCGACGTCGGCGGCATCGCCGGCAGCTTCCGTGTTCCGGTCGGGAAGATCGTGAACTTCGGCGGCAAAGCCCTCTACGGGCCCGGCGTAGGCCGCTACGGCAATTCGGCGCTGGCCGACGTCACGTCAAATGCCGCGGGCGAGATCAGGTCGATACACAACTTCTCCGGCCTAGTCACGCTGGAAGCCAATCCCTCGCCCCGTCTTGTCCTGTACATGAACTACGGCCTCGATTACGCGGCGCGGACGGACTACGGCGTTGCCGGCACCACCACCACGCTAGGTGCGCCCAATCCCTGCTTCCTCGATCCGGGCGGTACAGCCTGCCTGAATACCTCGGGCAAGTTGACTTTCCCCACGACCGTTACCGCGGCGGAGCTTGCAGCCGGAACCTGGGGAGCCACGTGGGCTGCTGCCAGCAACGGAGCCGTCGGTTACGGCTCGAGGTTGCTGAGCAACTCCGCCTGCACATCCATCGCCGCACCCGGCTACAACGGCGGCGCTTCCACCGGCTACGTTCCTGGCGGCTCCTGCGGCGCGCAAAACCGCAACTTGCAGGAAGCTACCGCCGGTTGGTGGTACGACATCTACAAGGGCGACCGCGGCCGCTTCCGTCAGGGCTTCCAGTACAGCTATGCCGTGCGCGAGGGCTGGTCCGGAGCCTCCGGAATCGGCGCCAAGGGCATCGACAACATGTTCTGGACCTCGCTCCGCTACTACATGCCGTAACTTCAGGCCCTCAGTCCAGGCCAAAACCATTGGGGCAATCCGCATCGCGGATTGCCCCATTTTCAATGCGAACGTACTGAACAAAATGCTAGAAAGACACCACAAGGCCAGCAAGGACGGAGCGGCCGCGGATCAGGAAAATGGAATCTCCGGGGACGTCTTTCCAGTCGGGAAGCCAAACTGCCTTGTCAAGGAGGTCGTTTCCCTGAGCGGTAAGAGATATGCCGGCGCTTTCCGGATGCAGGAACCTGGAGAGATCGTAAGCAAAATGAGAATTCAGCAGGTCGTACGCGGTCGGCTTGGGATTGATGGCCTGCGAATAGCCGTTCAACGGCCCTTCGTGAACGTCGAAGAGGCTGGCCGTAATTCCATTCCCCGATTGGTAGCTCAGGCCCGCCTTGGCTCCCAGGTTGGGAACCGGAGTGATGTTCTGGTTACCGCTTCCGTCATGATTGCCCTGATAGGAGCCGGCGCCGATGAGGAGAAAATCCTTGCGAAGGTAGTACTTCACTTCCAGTTCGCCGCCGTGGAACGCGGCCTGCCCCAGGTTGACGTACTCGCCCGCGGTAGTCACGTTGCTCTCGACAATGTCATTGGTTTGCTTGCTGTAGAAGTAATTGATCTCGGCCTCGACGCGCTTATTCCCATACAGCAGTTCGAGGTCGGAAGTGGCCACCTTCTCCGGCGAGAGATTGGGATTTCCAATCAGGCTGGGGCCGCCGATCGCAAGCGGCGGTATATAGTCCATCTTCGTCTCGTTGATGCTGGGAGCGCGGAATGCCTGGCTGTAAAGCGCCTTTACTGCATAGTGAGCGGAGGGCTTCCAGATGACCCCCGCGCGGGGAACGACATTGAAGTTCAGGTTGCCGATCTTGTTCGCCTGAAAGCCTCCAATGACCTTCAGGTTATCCAGTAGCTTGTGGTCCAATTGACCGTAAAAAGCCTCTCCGGGCCGGGTGCCTTCGGAGATCACCGTGGTGGTCCCGGCAAAATAGAAGTTCTCCGCGCCGCGAATGCGGTCGTACAGCGCACCAAGCGTCAACTGGTCTTTGGAGCCGAGATTCACGACATTGGTCCACTCGAAGACGATGTCGTAGGAATCCCGGGACATGTCGGGAATGTACTTCCGCGCATCCAGGGTGGTGCGGGTGAAGGTGACATTGAAGCTCGTATCCCAATTGCCGGTAGGCTTGGCGCTGTAACCCAGATCGCCGAACCCTCGTCTCCACGTGGCCTGGCCAACCTCTCCCTCGATATACGAACTGGTCCAGTCGGTATAGGAAGACATAAAACTCAGGCCTTTGAAATTTACTCCCAGATAGGCGCCCTTGCCACGGTTGGGAATCGTGGAGCTCTGGGTGCCGAAGATGGCAGAGTTGACGGGAGTTGTCCAATCCTGATCCTGGTGAGACTGTTCCGCGGCAACCACGGAGAATGCGCCGCGCTGGAAGGTTGCTTGCCCGAAAGGGGCAATGCTGTTGCCGACGCCGCCCTGCGTGGTAACGGCGATCTTGTTGCCGTCGGCTTTGCGCGTAATCAGGTTGACCACGGCGGAGTAGGCGTTCGACCCGTACAGAACGGATCCGGGGCCTAGAATCACTTCAACCCGCTCCAGGATATTCACCGGAAACGACTCCAGCAGATCGCTGGCAATGCCGCCTTCCAGAACCTCGCGCGTAGGGCGTCCGTTGATCAGGTACAGGATGTGCCCGCTGTTGATTGTCGTCTGGTCTCCGCGCGAAGCTACCATGCTGCGGTCGGTGAATGAGGCGGTCGTCAGAGCCAGTCCCGGCACGCGATTGAGGATCTCCGAGAGCGTCAGCGCGTTGTATCTTTGCAATTCATCCCTGGTGATCACGTGCATGACGCCGGGAGCGTCGGAAAGGCTCTCGGAAAACTTGGATGCAGTCGTCACCTTCACGTTGAGAAGCGCTTCCAGATCGAGGGAAACAATATCTCCCGATGAAGGGGCGGTCTGTTCGGAACCCGGCTGAAGGCTAAAGGCAAGCTCTGGCCACGGGAACAGACTCACAGAGAAAACCAGCATCGGAAGAGCCAAGTGTTTACACGCTCGCCGGATGCTTATAACTTGCACTGAATTTTCCATGACGTTTGCATCGGCGGGGCGGATAGAAACTTTATGAGCCGCTCCGCCAATCAGCAGAAAGAGGCCGGAGGAGAGTCACTCCGTCGGCACCAGAAAAGTCCTTCCGGCAATGCAGCGCTGTTGAACAGAACCGTTTGGGAAGTGCAGCCGTGGCTTTCGCGCCTGGCCGGTGGTCCATTTGCAATGTGTGCCGATAAGAAACTCAGAGTCAAAGGATGGCAGAACTCATGAGCGCCTGCCCGGCAGAGATTACCGCCTTCAGGACGTCGCCCGCACAAGAAGCTGGCCGGCAAGTCGGCTCTGTCCATTTGCACCTTCGAACTGCAACGGCATCCTTTTGGCATGTACTCTTGCCGGCTGGCAAAGCGCCTTTGCGGGGCCCGGCCGGTCCGAGCCGGACCCGCGGAATGCTCCAATCTCGATTTCACCGGAAGGCCTGGTGCGATTCGCCTGCCGCTCAAGTTGAAGTTGCCTGGCGTTTCCAAAGAGGAGATAGCGTCTGAATCGAACGGCGAGCCATCCCGCGATGCAAGTACGATTCGAGCTGCTCGACTCTTCCGCTCGGATACTCGCGCTCTTTTGCCTGTTCATGTTGGTTTCAGGGACACCGCCAATTGCACGCGCCCAAACCTCTGCCGATGAGTACCAGGTCAAAGCTGCGTTTCTGTTTCACTTTGCGCAGCTTGTGGCTTGGCCTGGCGGCGCCCTCAGCGCCCAGGATCCTACTCTCAATCTCTGCATCTTCGCGGATGAGCCGGGACGCCAGGAATTGCAAGCCGCCATCGAGGGCAAGCCCATCGGAAACCGGGTCCTCCATGTTCGCCCGCTCAGCCGTTCGCAGGACCTTCAGGGATGCAATGTTCTTTTCCTCAGCCTCGACGAAGAGCGGCGCCAAACCGCAATCCTGAAGACCCTTCGCGGTTTGCCCATTCTCACTGTGGGCGAAACCGCAAACTTCCTGTCCGATGGCGGCATCATACGCTTCCACCTCGATCAGGATAAGATTCGCTTCGATATCAGCCTCGATTCCGCTGACTCTTCCCATCTCACCATCTCCTCCCGCCTGCTGCTTCTCGCTTCAAAGGTGATTCGCGGCAACGGGACGGACGGGGGGAGATGAAGCCATGCGTATCCGGGACTTCTCAATCCGATCCAACCTGATCCTGCTGATCCTCACCACCAGCGTGCTGGCCGTCCTGCTCGCCTCGCTCGGATTCGCCATCTACGATCGCCACAGTTATCGCGAAAGCGCGCTCCGTGAACTCACCGCCCTCGCCGATACTCTGGGCGCGAATACCGCGGCTTCGCTTGCATTCAATGATCAGGGTACCGCCAAAGTGATGCTGGAAGCGCTGGCCACGGAGCCTCATCTCCTGGCCGCCTGTCTCTACGACAACCAGGGACGCATCTTTGCCCAATACCGCAGTCCTCAGGCGCCCCGAGATCTGATGCTCCCGGTCCGGCGCGGCGATG
>Ga0181527_1002047_pt1 | contig 19566 bp, 19 predicted proteins | sample PEATcosm2014_Bin_30_FD_119762 | JGI IMG/M metagenome (GOLD analysis project Ga0181527, IMG submission 119762) | Peatland microbial communities from MTU Mesocosm Facility, Houghton, MI, USA - PEATcosm2014_Bin06_60_metaG | ecosystem: Environmental > Terrestrial > Soil > Wetlands > Peat | place...
AAGTTGAACAGCCTCCCGCCGCGGGTGAGATCGAAGGGAATCAGGCCGGGGACCAGGTTCGGGTTAGCCGTGAATCCCAGCCCCGCGCACTGGTTCGGGTTCAGCAGGCTCGACGGGCCGGCGGAATTGCCGTCGGCATCCACGCAGATGGGGTTGAAGGTCGGGTCGGTAATGCCGAAGCCGAAATTCTCCAGCAGTCGCGTCTGCTTGGCGTCGATTCCGATTTTCAAAACGTGCCGGCCGGCGGTCACGGAGAGGTCGCTCTTCACACCCCAGTTCAGCAACTGGCGGCTCTGATCCTGCGTGGACGGCGTATCGGCAAACGGGTCGCGGCTGCCGTAGTAGAAGAACTCGTCCTTCCGAATATACGGATTGATGGTCAACAGGGCGTGGGAGTTGAAGGTGTGCTGGTAACCCGGAGCGACGCTCCAGGTAGCCACGCGCTGGCGCTGATCCTGGGTTAACTGGTCATAGTCGTTGGGAATCTGAATCCAGTTGCGCGCGGCGAACAGGTTGAGGTGCAAAGAATCCTTCCCGTCGGGCTCCAAGTCGAAATGATCGAAGATGGTTTCGTTGTTGCCTATGTCGTGGAAGGGGGTGAACTCGGGAGTGTCCAGGAAGCGGCCGCTACGGAGACCGTCGACGGCCAGGAAATTCCCCGCTTTCGCGCTGCCGAAGCCGATTCCCACGGAACCTCCCACGGTGCCGAACGCGCCGTAGGTCGCATCGACGTTGCCAAAGGGCCGCCCCGCTCCCAGGCCGGTACGCGTGGTGACATTGGCTACCAGGCTGGTCTTGTCGCCAAACTCGGCATCCACCGACCCCGTCACCACCTCCATGCTTTGGATAGCGCTGACGGGGAGCTGAGTGGAGAACACTTTGCTCTGCTGATCGCTGATGGGTTGTCCGTCAATCACGAAGCTGGTCTGCGCGTGATCGCCGAGTGGGTGGAAGAGTCCGTTGCCATCGGCGGCCACACCGCCCGTGCTATAAGTGATCGCCTGGCTGAGGCCGCCTCCGGGGTCGAACGCGGGCAGCTTGGAAAGCTGCGCTCGATCGGCGTCCACGTGATCGGAGGGATTCACCTCCAGCAAGTCCGCGCCGGCCGCCTCCACGGTGACCGTTGTCTCGGCCCCGGCGATCTCCAGAGCCGCCTTGATCTGGACTGGCAGGGAGTTCCGGATGGTGACGTCCTGCGAGAAAACGGCGAAGCTGGAGGCCCTCACTTCCAAGTGGTACTGGTTAGGCGGAATGTTGACCAATCGGAAGGAGCCGTCCGAAGCCGTTGTGGTGGACTGTTTGTAATCCGAGATAGGATTGTGGATGCTCACCACGGCTCTTACGACGGCGGCGCCGGACGGGTCGACGACTACCCCTTCGATGGTGCCGGCATTGCCGAGCGATTGTCCAAAAACCCCATGCGTGAAGGTGAAAGCGAGCAAACCTAGAGCAGTGACAGCGAGAACTCTCATCATGGCTCCAGTATCGGAAGGGTTCCGTTATGGGGCCGAGCCAATTCGTATCAGCGGCCTAAGATTCGCTGGGGGCGGGCTGGAATTGCCAATGAGCGGAAGTGGCGCCGGCGGTCTTCGCCGCCGGTGGTTGTGTTCGGAGTGGGAAGAACACCGGCGGCAAGACTGCCGGCGCTACGATTAGTAAGTGAGCCTGCGGCGGACTTCCGCTGGCGGCCGAATCATGGCCGGTCACCGCCGAATCTCGCCCGTCGATCAGTTATTCTTTCGCATGGTGGGCTTTTCAAGCTAACTCCTATGAAGATGGGCCAGCCGCCAATACGTACCCTGATCGTCGATGACGAGCCGATCGCCCGCCAGGTGCTGCGGGACGAACTCCACTCGGTGGGAGATGTCGAGGTTGTCGGCGAGGCCGGGAACGGCAACGATGCCCTCGTCCAAATCGAGCGCCTCAAGCCCGACCTTGTGCTGCTGGATCTCCAGATGCCGGGACTGGGCGGTTTCGACGTCATCCAACGCTTGCCGCCAGGCGCGCTGCCCATCGTGATCATCGTAACGGCGTACGACCAACATGCCATCCGCGCGTTCGAAGAAGGCGCGCTCGATTATCTGCTCAAGCCCGTCAGCCAGGAGAGGCTCGAAAAAGCTCTGGATCGGGCACGGGCGCTGCGCGGCAAGGTGCGCAATGTCGCCGAATCGCTGGCGCAATTGGGCCGCAAGGTGGTGGGACGCGCCGGCGCGGAGTACTTCCTGATCGATATCGACGATGTTCTGGCGTTCCAGGCCGAGCGGGAGATCGTGTGGATCATTACCGCCCGGCAGAGATACATGGCCACACAGCCGCTGCACCGCATCGACGCCCGCCTGAAGGGCTCGGTATTCCAGCGCGTCCATCGCAACGCGCTGGTGAATGTGAATCACGTCCGGAAAATGACTTCCCTCAGCAGCCAGCGCTGGCTGCTCACGCTCAGCAACGGCCAGGAATTCATCGTCAGCAAACGGCAGGCCGGCGGAGTCCGGCAGATGCTGCAATGGTGAGGGCGCCGGACTCACCGCTTCATGGCGGCCGCAACCGCCTCCCGAGCGGCGGCCAGGCTCAGCGAGCACGAGCGGTGGTTGTTCCGGCAACTGGCGATCGTCCGATTGCAATCGCAGGGACAGCGTTGCGTGTTGAGCTTCTTGAGCAACGCGCCCAATTTCTCCGGGGGCACGCCGCTCAAGTCAACGTCGGGCAGCTTGGTATAAAAAGGTTCAGGCGGTTGCGGGGTCCGGGATTCCTTCCAGACGGTCGATTGCAGCGCCAGGCAAGTGAATCCAAGGACGGCTGCGGTCGAAAGGAACAGGCCCATGGCCGCGTTGCGGCTCAGCCGTTTCAATCCGGTAGTGCTCCGTGCCATGGTTGTGTGTACAGTATGGTAGGAAGCTCCGGCCGGCCGTACTTCTTTCTCACCATTGGCTGGAATCACCGGGCCAGCGGACGGATTTCAAGCGCCGCCGGGGGCTGAAGTTATGATCGGAATCAACCAGCCTCTGCTCATCAATATCCTCGGGCACGCCAGCGGAGCCCTGATCTTTGCGATTTTCCTCTGCCTGCTGTTCAGCGGCCGCGGCTGGTCGGGGGGGCGCGGGCGCTATCTGTCGGGATTGGCCGCGGCCCTTTCGCTGGTGTGGAACCTCGGCTCCCTGATCGTTTTGGTGTGGCCTGGTATGCCGGCGGGAGCATCGGGGCTGGTGGTGGCCATCAGCTTCTCGGTGTTGAGCCTCCTGCCCGCCGTGTTGCTGCAGTTATCGCTCGGGGCGAGCCAGCCCGCCGTGGTCGTTTGCGGCTATGTGCTGAGCGCCGTCGCGGTGGGCATGCACTTCTGGGAGATTGCCGGCCACGGCGCCGCGCTCCACCAGGATGCGCTGCTGCTCATCACGGTTGGCTTTCTGGCGTTAACCGCCATTGCGGTGACGGCTGTCGCCATTCGGCGCGACCCGCTGCGGCGCTCGGGCGGAGCGCGCATTGCGACTGCCATGTGCCTGGCGCTGTTCGCCATGTCTTTCGTCCATTTCGGAGCCGGACACGCCAGCCATGCCTGGTCCAGCGAGTTGCTGGTGCACCACGCCGGCATCCCGCTGGCCCTCTTCATTCTCTTGCAGGACTACCGATTCGTATTGCTGGACGCGTTCGTCCGCTTCCTGGCCAATGCCCTTCTGGCCGCGGTGCTGACCTGGCTGGTCATCCAGGCCGCATTCCGCCTGGCGCTGGTGGAGCGAACCGCGCCGGGGCCGTTGCAGGAAGCGCTCTTGCTGCTCGGTGTCTGTCTCTTCCTGGTGTTCTTCGCCTGGCTGCGCAACCGCGTTCAATCCTGGCTTACGCGCGCGGTCTTCCGGCAAGGCAGCCTCGCGAATCTCGCCAGCCGCGTGAAGGAAGGCCCGGCCTTTACGGACGAGGAGCAGTATCTCGAATGGGCGGCGGCCGCCATCGCCGCCGCCGTCGGCACCACCGACTACGCCGTGCTTGGCCAGGGCGAAGTGCAGGCGAGTTGGGCCGAGGCCCAGGTTCCCATTCGGCTGGGCGAGGGGCGTTCCCGCCTGCTGGTTCTGGGACGCCGGCAGGGCGGACGCCGCTACTTGAGCGAGGACCTGGACACGCTGGCCAAGGCCGCTTCGGAAATCGCCGGGAGAGTGGAATCCTCGCGGCGGCAGGAGATGAACCGGCTGGTCAGCCAGGCCGAGCTGCGCGCGCTGCGGTCGCAGATCAATCCTCATTTCCTGTTCAACGCCCTGAATGCGCTCTATGGCGCCATCCCGCGGGAAGCCGCCGCAGCCCGCCGCATGGTGCTCAACCTCGCCGAAATCTTTCGCTACTCTTTGCAGTCCGACAAGGCCTTTGTGCCGCTGGCGCAGGAAATGCAGATCGTGCGCGCCTACCTCGAGCTGGAACAGTGCCGCCTGGCCAGCCGGCTCGACGTTCAGATACAGGTGGATGATGCCGCTCTGCAAACTCCGATCCCCGCGCTGTCCATCCAGCCCCTGGTGGAGAACGCCGTCAAGCACGGCGTCGCGCTGCGCATCGAGCCGGGCTATGTGCGGATCAAAGCCGAATGCCGGGACGGAGAATTGCGGATTTCGGTGGAGAACAGCGCCAGCGGGCGCGCCACGGAGACTCCCGTCACGGGTGTCGGTCTGCAAAATGTCAGGCGCCGGCTCGAAATCTGTTACGGCGCCGGCGCGGAACTGCGCTTTTCGCCGGGAACGGAGTGCACCACCGTCGAGATCCGCATTCCGCTGCTGGCCAACCTGGGGTAATACTCAGCCCTCCGCAGCCTTCGACGATTTTGTGGGGCGGGCTCCCAGACCCACCAGTGGGCGCTGAAATCACTGTGTCGACGAGCATTTCCGCAACCTCTCTGGCTGGAGCGTGGTTTCCCGGATGGGGACTTCAGGCTCGTAAGCGAACAATCCGAGGGGGTTTTGATTCGCCCGTTATGCCAAACCATCGAAAGTTGGTTTAGAATATACTTGGCTACGAGAAGTGGTCAGCTTCGACCCGAACGCGAGTGCGGGGAACTATGACCGTAACGCTGGAGACTGCAACGAGAATTGCAACCATAATGCTCTTCGGGGCTGCCTTGTCGATCGCAAGCGCGGAGGACAAGGAGATTGGCAAGGTGGGGGACATCGCGGGAGGCTGGTGCCGGAAGGCGGCTCGGCTCAAAAAGGCGGATACGCTCAAGTTGGAAGACGAGGTCCGCTACTGCTCTACGCCGTACTCACGACAAGACTACATCGTCATTGACTTCCCGGCGAAAACGGTGGTTACGTTCACACCCGGACCTATAAGTGTTCTACCCCTGGAATTTGCGACCAGCACGCAAAGTTGTGGTTGGAGGGCGCCTATCGGTTCGGCCGTGCTTTGGACGAAGACAGAGTCTTGGACGTAGAGGTCCTGCTAAGTCGACCAGTTCTTATGTATCCCCAGTCGTTGCCAAGCGAGGAAGAGAGGCGGAGGCGGGCGAAAGAGGAACGGGAGCTTGCATCACTCCCCGTCTTTCCAGATGTCGTCATCAGTACGGGACAGGGCGGCGCGACGCTTCCCGCAAACATAGTCTCGGTTGTCGCCCACGAAGACATTGTCCTGTCCCAGATGCCCAGCACCCGGCCTACCGTGCGCTTCCCGCAATACGGCCGGGACGACCCACGAAATTCCTTGGCCTCCGACTACCGCTACCGCCAAACCTTGACAAAGCTTAACCCCAAGATCGACGTCAAACCAGGCCTCTATGGAGTTTACAGGGTGCCCGTGCCGCAGTTGAGCTTTGGTTGGCCGAACGCCTTGTGGCTCGTCACCAGTCCCGGTTCCAGACTGCCCGCGCGCTGGAACGACCTACCGGAAGCGTTTCGCAGCAGTCAAGAAGAAGAGATCGTCCGAGAACGCCGCCTGTTTCTGCTGGACTTGTTCAAGAGCGAAATGGAATGAACTACGGTCCGACTCAGAAGAAGCGACGCGTGGGGCATCGCAAGACCGTTCACTGGCGTCGGGAGTTGACTCCATGGCTTCTGACGGCTGCGGCCGTTGTACTCGCCTACAAGCTGGCAGAAGCTCCCGTCTTCAAACGGATGACACTCGTAATCTCGGATCAGATTTCCCGCACGCTCGGTGCAAGAGAGGCCCGACATGTCGTGCTGGTTAGTCTCAGCCGACCTTTTTCAAATGCGGCACTGCAGTCCTTGCTCTCAGGTGCAATTCCAGCCTTGCTGAATGCGTACCAGGCGGCAGCGGTCGGGGTCGATATTGACTTCTCGACGGGGAATTACAAAGACCTTGCCCGCGAGTTTTCGGAATGGAGCACGAAAAACCCTGAATCTGCGAAACAAGTGGTCTGGGCGGTGGCGTACGCCAACGAGCAGCGGGAAGCATCTCGTCGGCCCCTCCCCGGCCTCGGCATCGCCTTCTGCGAGCAGTGCTCGGGAGTGGGGTGCAAGCTGCGATTTACGCCCCTGCCCGTCTTTGGCGGCAATAACAATCCAAGTAATTATGGGCTTTCGATCGCATTTCCCGATGCAGATGGCGTGAACCGAGCCGCACTTCGCTTTGTCTGCCATACCGACAGCGAGAAACCACTCAAGGCCTTTCACTTCAAACTCGTCGAAGCTTACTGCGATGGACGCCCGGACTTGGCGACCTGTCGGTACCTGATGCGCGACAAACAGGCGCGAACGGCAATCTACTCTTAATATCACGCGCCAGCGATAGACCTATGTCGTCTGGTGAACTGCCCCAAAGCCCAGCCGAATCCTGGGCCCGCCCAGCGCGGGGCTGGGGAGCTGCACGAATCTGCGTTGGACAGAGACACAATCGCAGGCAAGATCGTGTTGCTGTATACAGAGGTGCCTCGCGATGACGAACACCTGACCATGGAAGGCACGAAAAAGGGGGCCGAGGTTGTCGCCTCACTCATCGAGAACGAATTGCAGTTCGGCGTGGCTCCGGGGTGGCACGTGAAGGTGTTAGAGGGCACCCTGGAGGCGCTGACTATTCTAATTCTAGCGGGCCTGTTCCATTGGCGACACACAGAGCGTTGGGCTATCCTGCCGGCGGCGGTGCTGTTCGTGGTGTATGTTCACTTTATCCCGCGGCTCGCGACCTGGGTGCCGGATTTCCGCAACTTCGTGCTCGCTATTGTCCTTTCCTTCTGGGTCGAGGCGCTGGTCAAGCTGGGTTGGCAAAATATTTCCAACACCAAACGATCATTGTCCTAGCTCCTAGCACTCGTGGCAGTGGCAAGGTCTGCCGCAGCTTCGTTCCGACGCCCTGCTGTCACCCGTGAGGCCCACTTGGACGAATTGCCGGAATCTTCGGACTTCTGCTGCTCGGGAGCCCAAACGGCGCCGTGGGAAAGCACGGTCACCCTCGGGCATGCGCTCCCATCGAGCGAGGTCGCTTTTGGCGATCTCATCTTCAGACCTCCTGATCTCGCCCGGTGATTCTGACGTTTCGTGGAAAGAGGGATGATCCCCGTCGGCGCCTATGACCGCGTGGACGGGAGTGCCGGGGACTCCGACCCAGGCAGCACGATCCGGATTTGTTTTCCCAGACTTCCTGACCCCATATGGGCCCAATCGGTCGCAACAATCGACCGAAACGTAGGTCCCATGAAGACCGCGCTCTAGTACCCGAAATCCGTGGGTCAGTCAAGTGATTTCTTGCCGAACTTAGCCGCAAACCGGGCTGCGCGCGAACGCCCACTCTTCCACCACGCGGCCGCCGATGAGGTGCTCCTGGATGATTCGCTCCAACACCTCGGGCGCCGCAGAGTGGTACCAGACGCCCTCGGGATAGACCACCGCGATGGGGCCTTGCTCACAGACGCGCAGGCAGTTGGCTTTGGTGCGGTAGACGCGGTCCAGCAACCCCAGTTCCGCCAGCCGCCGCTTCAAATAGTCCCACGACTCCAGCCCGGCCTCCTTCGCGCAGCACTGCGGCTGGGTCTGATCGCAACACAGAAAAATATGCCGCCGAATGCCCGGGATGCCCAGGCCCGTGGCAATCCGCGTCAATCGCTCGATGTCCGGCATGCCGAGGTCAGAACTGCACTTTCGGCGCCGTCCGCGCCCCGGGCTCCGTCTTGAAATAGGCGTCGTTGCGCGCGAACCCCGCCATCGACGCCACAATGTTGTTGGGGAACAACTCGATCGACGTGTTGTACCGCTGCAGCACCTCGTTGTATTTGCGGCGCTCCACGGCGATGCGGTTCTCCGTTCCCGCAATCTCGTCCTGCAACCGCAGGAAATTCTCGTTGGAGCGCAACTGCGGATAATTCTCCGATATCACCAGCAGGCGCGAGAGCGCGCTGGAGAGCTGGTCGTTGGCCTGGATCTTTTCCTGGGGGGTGCGGCCGCCGATCAGGGCCGCGCGGGCGTCGGCGATGTCCTTGAAGACCTCCGTCTCATGTTTGGCGAACCCCTTCACGGTCTCCACCAGGTTGGGAATGAGGTCGGCGCGCCGCTGCAAGACCACCTCGACATCCGCCCACGCCGCATCCATGGAATTGCGCTGGGTCACCAGGTCGTTGCGGATGCTGTAGAACTGGCTCACGGCTACCAGGGCCGCCACCACGACCACCACCAGAACCACGATCAGAGCGATTTTCACTTGTTGTCTCCTATTTCTCGAGCCGGTCCACGGCGTCGATGACCACCGATATCCCATGCATATACGCGGCCAGCAGAGCCACCGGTTCCACGTCGCGCGGCTTGAGGCGCTCCTCCCGAATGTCGAGCAGCTTCTGGAACGGCGCGGGGTCGATGCCGAAATGCTCGCGCGCGTGTTCGATGACCTCGCGCTTCCGGGCGGGCGCGTCCACCCCGTGCAAAACCAGGGCGTGGCGGAACAGCACGCAGAAGGTGGAAACCGAATCGAGCATCAGCCGGCGCAGCAGGTTGGAATCGGAGAGCACGCCGGAAGCCTTCTGGCGCAGGCGCAGCAGCTTGGCCCGCAGATCGTGCTCCACCTGCGCGCGGTAGAACACCTGGTCCACCACCAGCGGGGTAATTACGTCCTTGCCGAGCAGCAGCCGGTGGTGCCGCTTGATGTCGTTGAACTCGATGGCGAAGCAGTCCGTGGAAGTGGCCAATTCGTGCTCGGTGAGCAATAGCGGCGAGGGGTTGCCCTTCTCGCGCCACCAGCGGAAGATGTCCTGGCTGGCGCCCAGCTCGCGCGGCGTAATCTCGCTCAGAACGCACAGAACATTGAGATCGGAGAACTTGGCGTGGTGGTCGCCGGCGGCCGCCGAGCCGTAGAGCACCACCGAGACCAGACGGTCGCCGTGGGCCTTTTGCAATTTCTCCACCAGTTGGTTCAGCACCTTGTCCATGGATTGGTCCTCACCAGTTGCTGGAAGCGCCGCCTCCACCGGAGTCGCCGCCGCCGAATCCGCCGAATCCGCCGCCGGAATCGAATCCGCCGAATCCGCCGCCGCCGCGGCCGCCCCCCATCGATCCGCCCATCACGTTGCCCAGAATCAACCACGGCAGGATTCCGAGGCCCCCGCCGCCACGTCCGCCGCGCGTCAGCAACAGCAGCAGGATAAAGACTCCGCCGATCAGCACCGGCCACGGGAACGAATCGGAGACCGCCGGCCGCGTGCGCCGCGGCAGGCTCGCCTGTAGTTCCACGTTCTTGGCCTTGGCGATGGCGCTGCCGATGGTCTCGGCCGCCGCCATCATGGCATCGCCGTAATCCCCCTGGCGCAGCGCCGGCCGCATCTCGCGCAGAATGCTGCCGGCCAGGCCGTCGGGCAGAATCGGCTCCAACCCGTATCCCACTTCCAGCCGGCTGCCGCGGTCGCCGATGGAGAGCAGCAGCAGGATGCCTTCATTCTTGCCCTTCTGGCCCACGCCCCAGGCGCGGAAGATGGAATTGGCTACGTCTTCGATGGGTTCGCCTTCGAGAGACGCGACGGTAACCAGGGCCATCTGCGCGCCCGTCGACTGCTCCACAATCCCGCCATAGGCCTCCAACTGGGCCTTGCTGGCGGGGTCGATCACGCCCGCGAAATCGCTGACATACCCTTGCGGCTGGAGCGCCTTCCAATCGACCGCCCTACCGGCACAGGCGCACAAGCCCAGCAGGAGGCCCAGCCGCAACCTTTTCCACATGTTGAAGTTTCAGTGTACTACGCGACGGCATCGGCGTCTGGATTTCGCCGCCGCGCCTTTGCTAGAATAGAGGTCAGTTGGGACGTCGTCTAACGGTAAGACTGCGGCCTCTGGAGCCGCGTATCGGGGTTCGAATCCCTGCGTCCCAGCCAAAACTTCCGCCTTTACGCCCCAGCCCCTGTGCGAACCTGATAGTGTGAGCGATCACCAACTGTCCGATCCGCTGCGGTTCCTTCTGCGCGCGCTGGTATTGCTGGCGCTCATGCTGGCGCTGTGGTGGCTGGTCCTCCTCAATCCGCTGCTGGCCGGCTTGCGCCTTTCCGCGGAGTTGACGCTGCGGCTTCTGCCCGGCGGCAGCTCGGTCTCGCACGTCACCATCGGCCCCGACCGGAATTGGACTTTCCAGGTGCCGGCGCCCGCGGCCGTGGTGAACCAGGAGAGAACACAGCAACTGTTGGGGGCCGCGGCGGCGGGTTCCGGGCGCATCAAGATCCGCTCCATGAAAGTGGAAGGCACCGCCCGATACCCCATCCTGTTTACGGTTTCGCTTCCGCTCTTCTGGGCGATCCTGCTGGCCGCGCCGGGGCGGCCGCGGCTGTGGCGGATGGCATGCGGAACGGCGGTGCTGGCGGCCGTCGCGCTCCTATCCATCGCCGTTTACGCCGTCCGGCTCGTCGGCGGATATTTTCAATTGACGACCGAAGGCTTTCCCGGATTCCTGATGGATTCCGCCATGTACCTGGCCGCGGGTGTGGTGCCCTATCTGGGACCAGTGCTGGTGGCACTCTCGCTCGATGGGGAACTTCGCGGTTTGATCCTGGCCGGCGAGGCTGCGCCGGCCGCGGCATCGGCAATATCGGCGGCTCCACGGCGCCGCATAAGGCGCTGAAGCCGTGGTATTCTGGCGAATCGATGGCACGTAAACCGAGCTCCAGCCAGATTCGGGCCGCGCAGGCGGAGCAGGCCGGCGCGCCGCCGCGGCAAAACCGGATGGTCCGCTTCCTGGTGCTGTTCCCGATTTTCCTGGCGGTGGGGTTTTGTGCTTTGCTGATTCCGTTCCTGCATCCGGCAATCACGGCCTTCACTCGCGGCCTGGTGGAGATCTCCGCCATCGTGATTCGTCTTTTCGGTGGCCACGCGGCCGCGCAGCAGGTGATCCTGCGGAATCCGTCTAACGGCTTCGCCATGGAGGTGCTGGACGGCTGCAACGGAGACGATGTCGCGGTCCTGTTGTGGGCGGCCATTCTGGCCTACCCGGCGTCCTGGCTGCAGAAGGGCAAGGGCCTGCTGGCCGGCACCGCGACGATCTACGTCATCAACTTTCTGCGCATCATCAGCCTTTTCTACCTGGGCCAATATGACGTGCGGTGGTTCGAGTTCGCGCACCTCTATGTATGGGAGAGCGTGTTTGTGCTCCTCACACTGACCATTTTCTGGATGTGGGTGCGGCGCATGGCGGCGCCGCGGGGGAGGGAAGACCCTGTCGTACCGCGATAAGAAAGTCCTGATTACCGGGGGGCTTGGCTTCATCGGCAGCAACCTCGCGATCCGGCTGGTCGAGGCCGGAGCGCAAGTCGCCATCGTGGATTCCTCGGTCCCGGGCTGCGGCGCCAATCCCTACAACATCGAGCCGGTCCGCGGGCGGATCCAGGTGTGTCCTCACCCGATCTGCGAGCCGGAATGGTTCTCCGATCGACTCGGCTCGAGCGACGTGATCTTCAACCTGGCCGGCGAGATCAGCCACGTGCACAGCATGGACTTCCCGGAGCGGGACATGCAGATCAACGCGGTGGCGCAATTGCAGTTTCTGGAGGCGTGCGGGCGCCTGGCGCGGGGAGTGCGGATCGTCTATGCCAGCACGCGCCAGGTCTACGGCGTGCCAAAGTATCTGCCGGTGGATGAGTCCCATCCCATTCAACCCATCGATTTCAATGGGGTGCACAAGTATGCGGCCACCACCTACCATCTGCTGTACAGCACCCTGGGCGAGATCGATGCCGTGGCCCTCCTGCTCACCAACGTGTACGGGCCCCGCATGGCGGTGAATGTTCCCTGCCAGGGTTTTCTCAGCACCTTCTTGCGCCGTTTGCTGACGGGCGGCCCGCTGGAGGTTTTCGGAGACGGCCGGCAGGTGCGCGATCCGATCTATGTCGACGATGCGGTGGAGGCGTTCCTGCTGGCCGGAGACATTCCGCGCCTGCCCTCGCGACTGTACAATGTGGGTGGTCCGGAGCCGCTGACATTATTGGAAATTGCGGAACTGGCGAGCCGCGCGGCGGCAGGCGCGGCCGTCGAGACGCGCCCATTCCCGGAAGGGCGCAAAGCCATCGACATCGGAAGCTATTACACGAACTACAGCCGCATCCGCGACGAACTCGGATGGGAGCCGAAGGTCGGGTTCGCCGACGGCATCTCCCGCACCCTCGCGTACTATGGCGAGAATTTGCCGCACTATCTGGACCCGGCCTTTCCGCAGCCATCGTGCATCATGCCCGAGCACCAGGGGCTTCGGCGGCGATTGACGTTCGCCAACGTGTAGATCACTCCTCGGAAACCGCTTTGACGTCCGGAGCCGGATTGCGGCCGGCCTTCCAACGGGCGATTTCCGCTACGCCCCGGATGGCGGCATCGATATGCTCCTCCGTATTGAAGGGACCGATGGAGAACCGCACGGTGCCATGGATCCCGGCCGTTCCGAGCTGGCGGTGCGCCAGCGGGGCGCAATCGAGACCCGTGCGAGTGGCGATGTTGTGGTCCACGTTCAGCATGGTTCCGAGGTCCGCGGCTTCCAGACCGTCGAGGTTTATGGCGATGGTAGGCAGGTGATTCGCCAGGCTCTCGCAGCAGTACAAGCGCACGCCGGGGATGGCGCGCAAGCCATCCACTAGTTTGGCCGCCAGTTTCATCTCGCCAGCGTGAACATTCTCCAACCCGCGACCGTCCAGCCAGTCCTGCCCCGCCCACAGCGCGGCCACCCCCACCATGTTCGGCGTGCCGTATTCCAGTCTCCAGGGGTACTCTTCCGGGTGATAGGGATCGGCCGACCGCACTCCCGTTCCGCCGCTGCGGACCTGCCGGATTTCAACGTGCTTGCGGACCGACAGGCCGCCGAGGCCCATCGACCCCATCAGGCACTTGTGGCCCGTGAAGGCCAGGACATCGATGTTCATTCCCTGCATGTCGATGGGGATGGCGCCCGCGGTTTGAGCCGTGTCGACCAGGAATGTCACGCCCTTCTCCCGGCAAATGCCGCCAATTTCCTTGACGGGCTGAACGGTGCCGATCACGTTCGAGCCATGGTTCACCACCACCAGCGTGGTGTTGGGCCGGATCGCTTTGGCGATGTCGCCGGGGTCGACAAACCCGGCCCCGTCGAACGGAACGAAGGTGGCTTCCACGCCGCCGTCGCGCACCAGGTGATGGATGGGGCGGATCACCGAATTATGTTCGAGATTCGTGGTGACCGCGTGGTCGCCGGGCTTGAGCAAGCCGGGAATCGCCAGATTCAGCGCATCCGTGGCGTTGTAGCCGAACGACAGGCGCTCGGGCGCATCTTCATCGCCGCCGAAGAACCGCGTCAGCCGTTGGCGCAGGTTATCGAGGAGCGAGCCCGCTTCCAGCGCCAGGTCGAAGCCGCTTCGTCCGGGGTTCACCCCGGTGCCGCGGTAAAAGTCGATCATGAAGCGGTAAACGCTCTCCGGCTTGGGCCAGGTGGTGGAGGCATTGTCCAGGTAAATGAGCTGGTTGTCGAGGGGATCCAATTTCAGGTCCTTTCCCCCGAACAGTATATCGTGGGGCAGGCCATCGTTTTCCGTGGCCCTGTCACCTGTTGCCCGCAATTGCATCTCTAAAGATGGAGTTCTCATGCAGACCGCTGGCTTCAGCACGATTCTTTGCCCCGTGGATTTCAGCGAACTTTCGGCCCAGGCCCTCCGCCACGCCGCTGCGCTGGCGAAGTGCGGCGAGTCCAGGATTGTGGCGGCATACGCCAACTGGTTCGAAGCGCCGCCTTACTTCACCGAGGGCCGCCTGGCGGAGCTACAGAGGCAGTTTCGGGAGTCCATGGGGGAGGCCGAGCACAGTCTGAAGGACTTCGTACACTCGACACTCGGCGACGGCGCCGCGGTGGTGGAAACCCGCGTGGTCGATGGGCTGCCGGTGGATGCCATAAAAGATCTGACGGAGAGCACCCATGCCGACCTGGTCGTAATGGGCACCCACGGCCGAACCGGTTTCAACCACTGGATGCTGGGTTCGGTGACCGAGCGGATCTTGCGCGAAAGCCCGGTCCCGCTGCTCACGGTCCGCGGGACGCCCGCGGGGCCGATTCGTCGGATTCTGTGTCCGATCGATGGCGCGGACGTATCGCGCCACGCGTTCCGCCTGGCCGCCGGCTTGGGCGCGTGTTTCGACGCCACCGTCACGGCCCTCTATGTGAATGAAGGCGGTCCGGACCAGGCCCCGCCGGACATTTGCGACTGGATTCCCGCCGAAGAGCGCCAACGCTGCCGCGTCCGCGAGTTGGTGCGGCACGGAGACCCGGCCGAGGAAATCACTGCCCTCGCATCCCAGGAGGGATGCGACCTCATTGTGCTCGGTGCGCCCCGCCGGCGCTTCTTCGAGGGTATGGTCCTGGGAACGACAACCCTGCGCGCGGTCCGGCATGCACCGTGTCCAGTCTTGACGGTCAGTGGACCGAGGAAGGTTGCTCATGTCTGAGTGGTTGCCCTACGCCATCTTTCTGCTGGCATATTTCGTGGTGATGAGGTGGGTGCTGCCCCGGTTTGGAGTGCCCACTTGAATGGCCAACTCCTGCGACGCCGCGGTGCGGCGTGAGAAGACCGCGGAAAGCCGAAAACCCTGAACCGCCGGCGTTATCCTGGAATCGGGTGAAACTGTCATGCAAGCTGCCGGCACCATTCAGTATGGCTATGTGCGCGATGTGGCGCTCCCCTTCGAGGAAGCCATCGCCAAGACCGAAGCTGTGCTCAAGACGGAGGGCTTCGGGGTTCTGTGTCAGATCGATGTACAGGCCAAGCTCAAAGAAAAGCTGGGAGTGGACTTCCCGCGGTATGTGATTCTGGGCGCCTGCAACCCGCCCATCGCCTACCAGGCTCTCCAGCAGGAAATCAACCTCGGATTGCTGTTGCCCTGCAACGTCGTGGTATACGAACAGGGCGGAGCGGTCCGCGTGGGCGCGGTGGATGCCGTGAAGCTGTTGTCCGTGGTGGGGAACGGCGCCATGGACGGAATGGCACGGCAGGTAAACGAGAAACTCCGCCGCGCGATAGACAGCGTGGCGGCTTGAGCTTGTCACCTGGAGTATTTCCTCTGCATCTAGGTTTGTGAAACCGCAATTCCAATTCAAATCCTATGCGAAAGACACTCTTCCTTTTGTTTTCCGGGTACCTATGGGCTCAGGACCCGCTCTCGCTGCGCGATGCAGTGCGCCTCGCCATCCGCGAAAACAAGGCCATCGCCGCCGCCGCCGCGGGAGCGCAGGCTTCCCAGGCGCGCATAACGGAGGCGCGCAGCGGGCGGCTGCCCAAGGTCAACTACTCCGAATCCTTCGCGCGCAGCGACAACCCCGTATTCGTGTTCAGCTCCTTGCTGACCCAGCACCAGTTTGGCGCCGAGGACTTCAACATAGGTCCGCTGAACCGGCCCGACTTTCTGAATAACTTCCAATCGCAAGTCACGGTCGACCAGGTGTTGTACGATGCGGGCCAAACCCGCACCGCGGTCAAGTCCGCTCAACTGGCGAGTGAGTTGACGGGGGAGGAGCAGCGGCGCGTCGACATGGACGTCATCTCCGGAGTGGCCCGGGCTTACTACGGAGTGGTACTGGCCGCGGAGAGCCTCAAAACAGCGGAGCAGGCGGTGCTCTCGGCGGAAGCCGATCTGAAACGCGCCGAGTCGGTTCACGCGGCGGGCATGTCCACCGATGTGGATGTGCTATCCATCCGCGTGCACCTGGCGGGCGTCGAGGAGCAGCGCATCACACGCGCGGCCGATCTGGATGTCGCCAAGGCCGCGCTCAACGATGCCCTCGGGTTGCCGCTCGATACGCCCCACACATTGACCACCGCCCTTGTGCCGCTGGCCCCCACCGGCGCCGCTCTCGCCGGCCTGGAGCAGGCGGCTTCCACCGACCGTCCCGAAACGCGCGAGACGCGGCTGACCAAGGACCTGGCGCAGACACAGGTTGAAGCGGCGCGCGGCGCGCTGCTGCCGCAGGTGAGTTTTCGCGCCGGTTTTGAAGCCGACCGCCAGCGGTTCGTCACCCGCGGCGGCGCCAATTGGATGGCCTCCGTTTCCCTTCGATGGAATCTGTTCAACGGTTTCGCCGACAAATCGCGCATTGCCGAGAACACCCACCTGTTGCGGCGCGCCGAATCGGACCAGCAGCGCGCGGAATCCGCCGTCAAGCTCCAGGTGCGCCAGTCGTCCGCCGGCCTGGAGGCCGCCCAGCAGCGTATCGACGTTGCCAGGGCCGCCGTGGCGGAGGCGGAGGAGAGCCTGCGCATCGTGCAGAACCGCTACGAGGCCGGCATGACCAACGTGACGGAGCTGCTGCAGAATGAGACGGCGTTGCTGGAAAGCCGCACGCGCTTTCTGGCCGCCGTGCACGACCAGCGCGTGGCCGCCACCATGCTGGAATATGCCGCGGGGCGTCTCTCCGCGGATTCGGAGGTACTGAACTGATGAAACCACTGGCCCTTCTGATTCCCCTGGCCTTGCTGATTTCCTGCGGCAACGAAGCGCCCCGCCGCTCCGCAACTTCATCCTCGACTCCGGTCGCGGTCCAGGTCTCGACCGCCGCGACTCAGGAATGGCCGGCCGTCTATGAGGCCACGGGCACGGTTCGGGCCCGCACCTCCGGCACCATTTCCAGCCAGGTGATGGGCTACGTGCAGCAGGTGAGCGTGCAGGTGGGAGACCGCGTTCGGCAGGGGCAAATTCTCGTGACCCTGGACGCCCGCGAGCTGGAGGAAGGCGTCCGCGGCGCCGAGGCCGGCCTCGCCGAGGTCCGCAGCGCCATCCCCGAAGCGGAGAGTGCGATGGCCGCCGCCAAGGCCAATCTCGATCTGGCCGAGACCACGTTCAAGCGCATCGAGGACCTGGCCGCCAAGAAATCCATCTCCAACCAGGAGTTCGATGAAGCGTCGGCCCGGGTGAAAGCCGCGCAAGCCAACTACGAAATGGCTCGCTCCAAACGCGCCCAGCTCGACCCCAGGCTGGCGCGCGCCGAGCAGCAACTCCGCTCGGCCACCATCATGCGGGACTATGCCAGGATCGCGGCACCCTTCTCTGGTATCGTGACTGCAAAATCGGTCGAGCCTGGCAATCTGGCCACTCCCGGAGTTCCCCTGCTCACGATCGAACAGGATGGCGTCTACCGCCTGGAAGCGTCCGTGGACGAATCCAGGCTGCCCGCCGCCCGCGCGGGTGCGACGGTCGAAGTGGCCCTGGAAGGTGTGGACCGCAGGCTGAATGCGTGCGTTTCCGAGGTTGTCCCCGCGGTGGACGCGGCTTCCCGGTCTTCGATCGTGAAGATCGACCTGCCCGCCATTCCGCAGCTTCGCTCGGGCATGTTCGGGCGCGCTTTCTTTCCCCTCGCCAGCCGCAAGGTTGTGGAGGTACCCGCATCGGCTATCGTCGAACACGGTCAACTGCAATCCGTCTTCGTGGTGGAAAACGGAACCGCCCGCACGCGCCTCGTCACCACCGGACAGCGCGCCAAGGACGCCGTGGAAGTGCTCTCCGGACTGAGCGCCGGTGAAAAAGTCGTCGCCCCGGTTCCAACGGGGCTCGAGGACGGCGCCCGGCTGGAGGTACGGCCATGAGCGCTCCCCGGCGCCTCGGTCCGGCGGGCCGCTTCGCCCACGCGTGGATCTCATCCAAACTGACGCCGCTTCTGATTGCCGCCGCTCTGCTGGTGGGCGCCTTCGCGGTTTGGAAGCTGCCGCGCGAGGAGGAGCCGCAGATCATCGTGCCCATGATCGACATCATGGTGCAAATGCCCGGCGCTTCGGCCCACGAGGTGGAGGAGCGCATCACCAAGCCCATGGAAAAGCTGCTGTGGGAGATACCCGGCGTGGAATACATCTACTCCACCTCGAGTCCGGGCAGTTCCCTGGCCATCGTGCGCTTCTACGTGGGACAGGACGAAGAAAAGAGCATCGTTCGCCTCAACCAGAAAATGCAGGCCAACTTCGATCTGATTCCGCCCGGCGCGTCCCAGCCCCTGGTGAAGCCGCGCTCCATCGACGACGTTCCGATTTTGGCACTGACCTTGTCCAGCCCGCGCTATGGCGATTTCGAGCTGCGCCGCATCGCCGCCCAGCTCGACGACGCCATCAAGCAAGTGCCCGACGTTTCCGCCGTGAGCCTGATCGGAGGCGAGCGCCGCGCCATCCGCATTGTGCTCGACGAGTCCAAACTGGCGGCGTACAACCTCTCGCCGCTTCAGGTGACCGGGGCGCTCGGCATGTCGAACCGCCGTCTGCCCTCCGGCGAGTTCGCCAGCGGCAACCGCGAATACGTGCTCGAAACCGGTGAGTTTCTGCGCACCGCCGAAGATGTACGGAGCGTGGTGGCCGGGGTTGCCAACGACAAGCCGGTATACGTTCGCGACGTGGCTGAGGTGAGCGATGGCGGCGAGGAACCTACCGACTACGTTCGCACGGCCGACGCCCGTTCGCGGCAATTCCTTCCCGCCGTGACGCTGGCCGTCTCCAAGCGCAAAGGCACCAACGCCGTGATTGTCGCCGGCAACGTGCTGCGGCGAATCGAGCCGCTCAAGGGGACCGTCATTCCGTCGGATGTCCACGTGGCGATCACGCGAGACTATGGCAAGACGGCCGCGGAAAAGTCCAACGAACTGCTCTTCCACATGCTGATCGCGGTGGTCTCGGTGAGCCTCCTGATCGCCATCACGCTGGGGTTTCGCGAGTCCCTCATCGTGTTCATCGCCATCCCCGTCACCCTGGCCCTCACGCTGGCGGTTTTCTATCTCTACGGCTACACCCTGAACCGCATCACGCTGTTCGCCCTCATTTTTTCCATCGGCATCCTGGTGGATGACGCCATCGTGGTGGTGGAGAATATCGTCCGCCACTGGCGCATGCCCGCCAACCGACGACGGCCGCCATTCGACGTGGCCATCGAAGCGGTCGACGAAGTGGGCAACCCCACCATCCTCGCCACCCTGACGGTGGTGGCCGCCATTCTTCCGATGGCTTTCGTCGGCGGGCTGATGGGCCCCTACATGCGGCCCATTCCGATCGGGGCCAGCGCGGCGATCGTCTTCTCGCTGCTGGTGGCTTTCGTGGTGACGCCGTGGGCGGCGGTTCGTATTTTGAAGCCCAGCCACGACGCGGCCTACAGCGAGCAGGAGGCCTTCGCCACGCGCTTGTACCGCCGCGTCATGGGCGCCATCCTGCAC
>Ga0181527_1002050_pt1 | contig 19556 bp, 16 predicted proteins | sample PEATcosm2014_Bin_30_FD_119762 | JGI IMG/M metagenome (GOLD analysis project Ga0181527, IMG submission 119762) | Peatland microbial communities from MTU Mesocosm Facility, Houghton, MI, USA - PEATcosm2014_Bin06_60_metaG | ecosystem: Environmental > Terrestrial > Soil > Wetlands > Peat | place...
GCACGACAGAGGCGGTCCGTCGAGCGATACAACATAGTCAAGAGAGCATAAGGGCGCTGGCTGGCCGTTATGGGATCAACCCCAAGACCGTCGCCAAATGGAAGCGCCGGACGACGACCGTCGCCAAGGCGCTTCATGCTGTCGCCTCGTTTCTGCGTGACTTCACGAAAAATGCGGAGCAGTTGACGACCCTGCAGCGCTGGCGGGCGATCCTATCGAAAGCCTTCAAGGTCTTCCTGAATGAGTGCCCCTTGCGACTGCCGCCGCGCCTCGCGCCCAGTTGACACAACCAAGGGTCGCAAAACGTTAAAAGCAGAGCCCCACCCAGTCTTCAACTGCCGCGATTAGGGTCAATTGTCATAAAAAGTAGACGAGCGAGGCGTCGAGGCGCGGAGAGGCACTCGTTCATTGATCGAACCCGTGGCTATACAACGAGTTGACAGCCGCCTTCCTCACGTCGTCATCATCCAGATTCCGCTATAGCTCGGGCGTAGAGAACCGCCTCCATTAGGTGGTCGACGTGGTCTTCAAGGAAGACCAGTCCCGCCTACGCAAAGGTCACGGAGCCAAAAACATGGCGGTCGTCTGACACTTCGCCATCAATCTTGTCCGAGCCGCCAAGGACAAAAGGAGCATCAAGCTGCGCAGAAAGGCCGCCGGATGGGATGCCGCCTACCTTGCCGAACTCCTCGGCGCGACCACCCGTTAACCCGGATTCGCGGCCCTGCTGAACCTCTGCCGCGTAAGCGCGTCGTGATCGAAGCGCCTTCGGCTCGCCGCCCCTGTTGCGGCGAATCGCGACTTCAGCGGCTTCCTCACGCCATGTGATTGCGCACGAAGGACACCATACCGACAATAAAGCCCCAGCCAATCAGGGTTGCAAGAAAGGTCATCCCGATATCGAGCCATCGATTAGGATAGCGCGCCTCCTGGGGGAGCGCGGGAGCGACGATTTCATGAAGAAAAAGCATTTTTCGCTCAGCGATCATGCGCGCCGCTTCGACGGCGGCGGCGGCGGCGGCGTATCGTTTCTCAGCGATCTGTTGCTCGAGGTCAAGGCTCGCGAATTTGGTCATCTTTCCCGAAAGAGACTTTTGCGCCAGCGTTAGGACGCTGTTTTCCTGTTGCTCGGTGATCTGCGCCTTCATCTCCCCGATATGGAGCTCAAGGGCGTTCATGCGCGACTTCAACACGCGCATCTGAGGCGCCGATTCGGAGACATATTTGGATTGCGTTTGATAGTCCGACTGCGCCTTCAAATGCTCCGACTCCAGTTCAGACAAAAGCTGATTGAGAGCCGCCCCGGCCTGGCGAACGTCCACAATCCCTTCGGCGTTGCGCGCCTGCTCCAATTGCAGGCGCGCGGCTTTCAGTTTTTCGCCGGCCCGCCTTAGATCCGTCTCGGCGGCGGCTACAGTGTCTTTTTGCATGCGGTCGTTGAGGCCGTTGATGAGCGCCTCACATTTCGCAATGATCGCGTCGGCGATGCGCTTGGCGTCGGCGGCACTGAAGGCGCGAACGGTCAACGTCACAATGCCGGCGGGAAAGGAAATCGACGTTTTCGCCATTTTCTCCCAATATTCAGTGAGTTTTTCAATCGGCTTGCTCTTGTTGAATCTCGCCACCCAATCGATCGACCCCGAACCATAGGCCTCTCGAAGATCCACTTCGCGCTCCAGCAATTCAACCATGGCGCGGCTCTCGATGAAACTGGTCAGGATTTGCGTGTCTTGAACGATCATCATCGGCGGCACGCCGGTCACCGATCCGAGCCCGTCCATTTTGGGCAGAGCGCCGCTGCTCACCGTGAATTTAGCCTCCGAGACGAACTGATCGGAGGCCAGGAGGCCGAAATAGGCCATCGACGCAAGATTGGGAAGCGCGACGAGCGCCGTGAAGAGAACCCACCGGAGGATCCGCATCATCCGCGCGCCGCGACGCGACGCGAAGCTCGACTTCTCGTACGCGCCTTTCGCGCGGCTCGAAAAACGCGCCCGACGGGCAGCCTCAGCAAGCGAGCGGGAGATCCTTTGGGTTCGTTCCAGGGCGTTAGACGGTGGCGGATCGCGAGGCTCCGGGAGATCGTTCATATGCGGATGCTCATCTATTCAGTCTATTGTACATTTCGATCGCCTTGCCGACGTTCTCAAACATGATGAGCTGTCCATCGACCAGCACGCCGCCGCGGTCGCAATATTCGCTGATCGTCTGCATGGAGTGCGAGACCACGATCAATCCGGAATTTTTTCGGCGCTGAGCGAAGGCGTCGCGGCAGCGGGCTTGAAAGCGTGCGTCGCCTACGGCCGTGACTTCGTCGATGAGGTACACGTCAAATTCGATCGCCATCGACGTTGCAAAGCCAAGTCTGGCCATCATGCCGGACGAATAGGTCTTGACCGGAGCGTCGAGATATTCGCCCAGCTCCGAAAAATCCTCGACGAACTCGTCGGTCTTGCGCACATCCGCGCCATAGATTCGCGCCACAAAATGGACATTTTCCCGACCCGTCATTTGTGGATGAAAGCCCCCGGCGAAGCCGAGCGGCCAGGATACTCGCACGGAGCGGCGCACCGAACCCGAATTGGGCAATTCCGTTCCGGAAATGATCCGCAAGGTCGTTGATTTCCCGGCGCCATTGACGCCTAGCAGGCCGTAAGAAAAACTTGTGTCGAAGACCATCGAGACATGATCGAGGACGACTTTCGTGTGCCTATCCGTCCTGTAGAATTTGAAAACGTTATTTAGCTGGATCATCAGCGCCAAATGGGGTAAACCACGCGGGGTGCGGTTATTGGTTGGATAGTTCCAGCATACTGCGGCAGGGTGGCGTTGTCCATGCGCATAAACAACGGCGAGTCGTTCGGTTTGCACGAGGCCCTCGCGCGCCAGGGGCGCGTGCTGTTCGCGGTAATGCTGCGCAATATCCGGACGCGCTTTTTTGGGAACGGATTTGGATATTTGGTCGCCATCGCCTGGCCGCTGAGCCATATTCTGATTCTGCTCGCCATCTTTAGCTTCGCAAATCGAGCGCCGCCGTTCGGCGAAAGCACCGTGGTCTTCATAGCCACGGGAACCGTGCCCTTCATGGTGTTCTCTTATCTCTCCCGCTTCATGCAGATGTCGGTTGTCATGACGCGGCCTTTGTTGGCTTTCCCGGAGGTCAAGGTTCTCGATGTCCTCTTTGCCTCCGGACTGCTTGAAATTCTCTCCTCTTTCTGTGTGACGATCATCCTGCTGATCTTGGCGTGGCTGTTCGACGTCCAAGCCATGCCGAGGGATATCGTTCAAGCCGCCTACGCTCTTGGCGCTTCCGTTCTGCTCGGCCTGGGCTTCGGTCTGCTCAACGGCGTCATCGCGCTTGCTGCGCCATTATGGATGACGGGTTATACGCTGTTGACGGTAGCGCTGTGGATATCGTCCGGCGTCTTGTTCGTGCCGGATTTCCTCCCGGAGCCGGTGCGCACGATCGCCTCCTATAATCCGATCTTGCAACTTATCGAATGGATGCGATCTGCCTATTACGAAGGCTATGGCGAGGGATTGCTGGATCGCAGATACGTGATCGAAGTCGCTGCCGGCTCCATATTCCTCGGCCTTCTGATAGAGCGCGGGACCCGCGGTCATCTCTTGGCGTTGCGCTGAGGAATCCATTCTGGCCCTAAATTGGTGATCTTGGCGACAGATGCTCATTCGTATTCCAGCGATAAGATCTAGGGGTGTGCGTCGAACGGGACTCGCGAAGTGGCGGGCCTATGACGACGATCCGCAATTCGTGCTCGCGCCCAAGTGGATCGGGGCGCACTATCTTCTTCTCGAAATCGCGAACGCCGATCGCGTGATCGATCCGCGCATCTATATCGATCATGGAATGGGGTTTGGCGGCGAAGAAGGCGAAGAAATAGAACTGCTTCCGACACAATACGGCATCTATGCCATTGCGCTAAACAGTTTTGAGCACGTGCGGCGCGTGCGATTCGACCCGTCCTCCTATCCCTCGCAATTCCAGTTTCGCGCATTCGCCGGATTTGACGAAGCTTCTGTTCGGTCCTTCATCGGGCGCAAACTGCGCCAAGCGACAAAGGGCGCATCTCCAACGCCGAGTTGCGAGACCATTGCAGCGCCTCAGAGCGCCAAGCTTGCAGGGTTGGGGCCGCGCCCTTTGAAGGCCCGTAACATCTCGCACCACTACGAACAAGTGATCGCGATAGCGAACGGGGTTTATGGGAGGGCGGGGCGGCGGCGAAGCGACAAGCCCTTGCTTTCCTTTGTATGTCCTGTGTTCAACACGCCGGTCAAATATCTGGACCAGTTATTGGAGTCGTTCCCTCTTCAGAGGCGGGGAGCCTGGGAACTTATCCTTTGCGACGATGGCTCGTCGTCGCAGGAAACAATCGATTGGCTGGATTGCCATAGTCGCGCTCCTTCGCTCCGGGTTCTAAGAAGCGCCGTGAACGCAGGCATTGCAGCAGCGACGAGCAGCGCCCTCGCCGTTGCCAAGGGCGAATGGGTGGCTCTTATCGATCACGATGACGCGCTGACGCCATTCGCAGTGGACAGGGTTATCGAAGCCATCGAGCAAAACCCCGGCGCCGAGTTCATTTATACCGACGAGGTCGTCACGGACGAAAGCCTTGAGCCGAAAAGCTATTTTCTCAAGCCCGCATTCGACCCGGTGCTACTCTCCGGCGTCAATTACATCAACCATCTCTCGATCTATCGACGCGATCGCCTACGCGAAATTGGCGGGATCAGGCAAGGCTATGAGGGATCTCAAGATTATGACCTTTTGTTGCGTTACCTTTCGGACCTACCAGAAGATCGAATTTTGCATCTGCCCTATCCCGCCTATCTTTGGCGGCGCGACGGCAAAAGCTATTCTGCAAGGTTTATAGAGCGAGCAACACAAAACGCGCGGCTTGCAATCGGAGAAAAATATGCAGTTGGCGACGTTCCCGCCCTCGTCGAGGGGGCCCTGGACCCAAACCTGCACCGCATTCGCTTTGACAAGCGTGAAAGGGTGTGGCCGACTATATCCGTCGTTATTCCAAGTCGAGATGCATTCGCACTTATCTCGCGTCGGTTCGATGATCTGATCCGAGGCACCGACTATCCGAATCTTGAAATCATCGTCGTCGACAACGGTTCGAAGGACAACAAAGTCCTTGATCTCTACAAAAAGATGAGGGCCTCGCATCCGGCCTTTCGAGCCGACATTGTCGAAGCCCCTTTCAATTTTTCAAAGCAGATCAATCGTGGCCTGCGCGCGGCGCGCGGCGAATATATCCTTCTATTGAACAACGACGTTGAGATTGTCGATCCCGGATGGTTGAAGGAAATGCTTTCCTGCTTCGACTATCCTACAACGGGCATAGTCGGCGCCAAGCTGCTCTATCCCGACGGCAGTTTGCAGCATGCGGGTGTGATTGTCGGACTTGGTTCCGTGGCGGGGCATTGGTTTTGCGGCATGCCTGGAGCGCATCCAGGTCCGATGGGGCGCCTCAATGTTCGCCAATCTTTCGCGGCCGTGACCGGCGCCTGTATGCTGATTTCGCGTAAGTGCGTTGAGGCCGTTGGAAACTTCGACGAGGAGAATTTCGCTATCGCCTACAATGATACCGACTTTTGTCTGCGCGCCGGACGCGAGGGGTTCCGCATAGTTTGGACACCCTTTGCAACCCTTTACCATCATGAGTCGGCGACGCGCGGCAGCGATGAGACAAGGGAGAATATCGAACGTTTCAACCGCGAAAAGGAGGCGCTACGCAAAAAGTATTCTCTATCCGACTACATTGACCCAGCCTATAGTCCTTACTATGGTCGGGCCGACAGCAAGCCAGGATTTTTCGTCCCGGCGGCAATGCCAAGCGCACGAATTTTTCGAGTGTGACGGCGCGTTTCTCTGGATCTGAAGGGGGAAGGATTGCGATTTCTCATCACTGGAGGCGCAGGTTTTATTGGTTCGGCAGTCGCGCGAATGGCGGTTGAGCGGGATGGTCACGAAGTGCTTGTCGTCGACAAGCTTACCTATGCGGGCAATCTGGAGTCGCTTGATCCGATCGCCGGCAACAACAGGTACTCGTTTCTTCGTGCCGACATCGCCGATTACCAATCGATGAGCCAGGCCCTCGACGAGTTCTTGCCGGATGTGGTGATGAATCTGGCGGCCGAAAGCCACGTCGATCGCTCGATCACCGGCCCCGAGGACTTCATTCAAACCAATATCGTCGGCGTTTTCCAGCTCCTGCGAGCGGCGCTAGACTATTGGCGGGGCTTGCCGCCCGAACGCGCGGAACGCTTTCGTTTCCAACATATCTCCACGGACGAGGTGTTCGGCTCCTTGGGAGAAAACGGGAAGTTTACCGAAGCGACGCCCTATCAACCGAACTCGCCATACTCCGCTTCCAAGGCCAGCGCGGATCATCTCGTGCGCGCCTGGCGCCACACTTACGGATTGCCGACGCTGGTAACCAATTGCTCCAATAATTATGGGCCCTATCATTTTCCCGAAAAGCTCATTCCGCTGATGATTTTGAACGCGCTGGAAGGTAAGCTCCTGCCCGTTTACGGCAAAGGGGAAAATATTCGCGACTGGCTATATGTCGACGATCACGCCGAAGCTCTTTTGCTGCTGGCTCAAAAGGGGCGCGTAGGCGATAGCTACAATGTCGGCGGCCGGAACGAGCGGTCGAATATCGACGTTGTGAGGTGTATATGCACTATTCTCGACGAGCTTGCTCCGGACCCGGCGGGACCGCGAGAAAGGCTTATTACGTTTGTTGAGGATCGGCCCGGACACGACCTGCGTTATGCAATCGATTCGAGCAAAATCGAACGTGAGATCGGCTGGCGCGCGCGCCACGACTTCGAGACTGGGCTGCGCCGAACGGTGCGATGGTATCTGGAGAACCGCGGGTGGTGGAGTCGGATCAGATCGGGCGTCTATCGGGGCGAGCGCCTCGGCCTCGAACGCGCCGACAGCGCCTGACCGCAGGGGATATAAATGCTGACAGTGACTTCGACGGTAATTCCCGCGGTGAAGATTGTCGAGCCGAGGCGCTTTAATGATTCGCGCGGGCGTTTTGTCGAAACATGGAATCGGCGGCGCTTTCTCGAAAACGGGATCGGTCTCGATTTCGTGCAAGACAACGAATCTGGTTCCGCTTTGGCGGGCACGGTGCGCGGTTTACACTTCCAAAAACCTCCCAATGCGCAGGACAAATTGGTTCGCGTCGCTCGGGGGCGCGTGCTCGACGTGGCAGTCGACATCAGGCGAACGTCGAAGACCTTTGGAAAGCATGTGGCCGTCGAGCTTTCGGCTGAGAACGGTCGCCAACTCCTTGTGCCACTCGGATTCGCACACGGGTTTTGCACGCTCGAACCTGATACTGTCGTCTGCTACAAGGTGACGGCTCCTTATTCGCCTGAAGATGACCTCGGGCTCGCGTGGGACGACCCAGACCTCGCGATTTCCTGGCCAGTCGCGGTCGCACACGTATTGTTGTCGGACAAGGACCTTCGCCAACCTGCGCTTCGTGATCTGCCCTCCTACTTCGAATGAAGTATCCCGAAAGCGCGAGGAGGCGCTAGAAATGAGGATCGTCGTCACGGGAAAAGAAGGGCAACTGGCGCGCTCGCTCGTACAACGCGCGGAAAGCGCCGGCGCTTCGGTGCTATGCATTGGCCGCCCCGAACTGGATCTCGAAAAGCCTGAGACGATCGCTTTGGCGCTAGACACACTTGCGCCCGACGTCGTCGTGAACGCCGCAGCCTATACGGCGGTGGATCAAGCGGAGCGCGAAGCGGATCGCGCCATGGCGATAAACGCGACAGGCGCCGGCGTCGTCGCTGATGCGGCGGCCAAGTTGAGTGCGCCAGTCATTCAAATCTCTACGGACTATGTCTTCGACGGAAAATTGCCGCGCCCCTACTTGGAAAGTGAGCCAACTACCCCTCTTGGCGTTTATGGGACGAGCAAACTCAAGGGCGAAGAATTAGCATTGCAGGCCAATCGGCAGTGCGTCGTGCTGCGCACAGCATGGGTTTATAGCCCATTTGGCAAGAATTTCGTGCGCACGATGCTGCGGTTGGCGCAGACGCAAGATGAGATTGCCGTCGTATCCGATCAAATCGGCTCGCCGACCAGCGGATTGAGCCTTGCCGACACCATACTTGCCGTGGCGCGAAATTTAGCTACGCGACCCGGAGAAGCCGAATTGTTTGGGGTCTTTCACGCCGTAGACGGCGGCGAAGCGACTTGGGCTCAATTTGCAACCGCGATTTTCGCGCGCTCCGCCGCCATCGGCGGGCCTGCGGCCAAAGTGAAGGAAATTGCGACTTCACAATTTCCAACTTTGGCGCCGCGGCCCGCCAATTCCCGCTTGGCGACGGAAAGGCTCAAGGCTGTTCATGGCATAGACTCTCGGCATTGGCGCGACGAACTCATTCCCTGCGTCGATCTGTTGGTCGCGCGAGATTTTGCAAATGGAAAGCGGCCATGACGACAATGAGAAAAGGCATAGTGCTAGCGGGCGGCGCCGGAACCCGGCTCCATCCAATGACTTTCGTCACCTCTAAGCAATTGCTGTCGGTGTATGATAAGCCCATGATTTATTACCCGGTTTCCACACTTATGCTGGCGGGCGTGCGCGACATCCTTATCATCGTGACACCGCATGACCTTCCTCGCTTTCAGCAACTGCTTGGAGATGGCGGAGACTGGGGGGTCAGTTTTTCCTTCGCAGAACAGCCTCGTCCGGAGGGGTTGGCGCAGGCATTTACGATCGGTGCCGATTTCATAGCTGGGCACTGCTCGGTGTTGATCCTGGGCGACAATCTCTTCTATGGGCACGGGTTGACCGAATTGCTGAAGGCGGCCTCTCTACAGACTAAAGGGGCAACCGTTTTTGCTTATGCTGTGTCCGACCCGGAACGCTATGGCGTCGTCAGTTTTGATTCGAACCGGCGAGCGGTTTCGATCGAAGAAAAGCCCGTTCACCCAAAGTCAAATTGGGCCGTTACGGGGCTCTATTTCTACGATCCAGAGGTTGTGAATATTGCCGAGAACATCAAACCTTCCAGTCGCGGCGAATTCGAGATCACCGATATCAACCGGGTTTATCTAGAGCAGAATTTACTCTCCGTCGAATGCATGGGAAGAGGCTACGCTTGGCTGGATACGGGAACTCCCGAGAGCCTGCTGGAGGCGGGAGAGTTCGTCCGAACGGTTGAAAAACGGCAAGGCTCTCACATAAATTGCCCGGAAGAGATTGCCTATCTTAACGGTTGGATTGACGCCACTCAACTACGAAAATTGGGAGAGCGTCTTGGCAAGAGCGCTTATGGCGCTTATCTATCTAAACTTGTGGACGAGGCTGGATTAGGATAGCGCCCTCTCCGGCCTTGTTTTTTTGCATCGAGGGATAAAGTGAGCGATAAAGAATTCTCGATCTTGCCCTCTGTGTCGGGGGAGGAGTGAAATAAGGGCGATATTATCGATGATGAACTACTGGCGTAAGATACTGCGTAGAAAAGAAAAACCTGCGCCCACCTTCGATCGTTATGTGTCGCTGCAACCATCTCACCAGAATGCCATTGACGCGGTTCCAGGGTGGAGCACCAGCTTGCCGCCGGAATATGGCGTCAAGGCCGGAGAGCTGGCGACCCACCAAGATTCTCGAATCGAATGGGCGATACAATGTTATGGCTCTCTCGAAAACCGCGATGTCCTTGAACTGGGTCCTCTGGAGGCGGGCCACACATCGATGCTGGAAAGGGCGGGAGCCAGCGTCGACGCCGTGGAGGCCAATCAGCTCGCGTTTATGCGATGTCTTGTCACCAAGGAAATAATGGGTCTCACGCGCTCCCGATTTTGGCTGGGAGATTTTGTCAAATGGTTGGAGAACAGTGAGAAGACCTACGATTTAATCATCGCCTCAGGCGTGCTTTATCATCTTACCGATCCATTGGATCTAATCGAACTCATCGCAAAGCGATCCTCCGCAGTCTATATTTGGACGCACCTCATCTCGGAAGAGCACATGCCGCCCACGGACCCACGCCGTGTTGTGTTTTCGCCAAATGTCGAGGAGCACCTTTTTCATGGCGTCAGGGTCAGGGCTTATCGGCGCACCTATTTGCAGGCGGAGGCGGACCCAGCCTTTTGTGGAGGCATGCGTGACGATCATCGTTGGCTGAATAGAGATGATCTGTTCGAGGCATTGAAGGCGGTAGGGTTTCACGACATTCAAATTGCGCATGATGAGCCAGATCATCGATTTGGTCCAGCGCTGTCGCTCTTTGCCCGCAAATAGGGGCTCGAAACGGCGGTTTGGAGACGCGCTGCTCGGATCTGCAGGTGTGACGATGATGTTTTTCCGCAAACCGCCACCAGAATTCAGAGGGTACGTGGATTCCACGCAGGACGGCCGGATTTCTGGTTGGGTCTGGGACCGGTTACGGCCGCGCAAACGCCTTGATGTCGAAATCTACTCCGCAGGTTCTTTGATCGACTCTACGCGAGCCGATATCTACAGGGAAGATCTGGCGCGCAGCAGAATCGGCGACGGGTGTTACGCCTTTTCTTTCGAAATGCCTGCTGGCGAATTCCCGGATGAGACGATCGCGGCGAGGGTGGCCGGAAGTTCGTTCTGGCTGATCGACAGCACAGGCCGGCAGCCTCTCGCGGCAAGGAGTCCTTATTTGATGAATTCTCCCGCACGCGGCCTTCCGATACTGCGGCCCGGCCTTTCGCTGCGCGCGGTCGACGCGTCTGATGTGGAGATCGCGGAAGAATTGCAACGCGCTTGGCGCGCCGCGAATGGACGGCTGGCTATGAGCGCCTTCACCGATCGCAAAACTATGTGGGGCGACATCGTCGCTTCGCGCCATCGGTCGCTTTTCAACTCCCTCAACGACGCCGATCCTCGCGCCCTCGCCGCCCACCTCGTGGATATGCAAAAGTTACCCGAATCTACGGGGCTAACGCAAGGCGATCGCGCCTACAGGGATTTCCTCGCCGCTTCCCGCGAAGGTCGGCGAGCAGCGGTTGCGCCCTTTCACGACATGCTCGCCTCGCTAGCGCAATATCTGGGTTTACAGCGCGCCGAATGCGCCGAACAAGATTATATTGGAGAAACGATCATCATAGATCAGGAGGTGCTGGCTCATCGAATTGAGGCAGCACTCGGCCATGCGATCACCGCGCCGGCCGTTTTCGATGGCCTCTACGGCTTGTCGATTGACGACCGCGTTTTGCACGGCCGTGATATTCAGGCTCTCTATGCAGCGCTGCGCACGATCGAAGCAAGCGGCCAAGAGAGACCAGAAATTTGTGAGATTGGCGCCGGCTTTGGCAAGGTTGCACAATTTGCGTGGATGCAGGGGGTGCGACGCTACACAATTATTGATTTGCCGACAGTATGCGCCATGCAATACTATTATTTACGCAAGACATCGCCGGGCGTTCGCATAACGTTTCGCGACGCTTGGGGACACCGGCTAGAAGGAGATGGCATAGATCTCGTCTTCGCATCCAACCTTTGTGAAGACATGCAAATTCGAGCCGACATCGTGCTCAACTGTGATTCTTTCCCCGAAATGGGCGATGCAATTTGTAGCAACTATTTCGCACGAATTCCTAAATGGGCGCCACTTCTTCTAAGCATCAACCAGGAAGCTAACCGGGAAATTCGCGGCCCTGATGACCGCCAGACAGTGGTGGGCGCGCTCCTCCCCAAATTTGGTTTCGTTAGGCGTTATCGCTTTCGCAGCTGGATTCGTCGCGGATACGTTGAGGAACTCTGGAGCACTCCAGCGGCGGACTTTCCAGTTGGCGCACGCAACACAGCGATTGTGGCAAAGCAGCCGTGATGTCTGAGCAAGCAACGCGGCCCGAGCCACAGATCGACCTCGAGCCGGCCGTTGACATCGTCATCGAGAATGGCCGCATGACCGCCACATCGCACGAACCATGGCTGCGGTTCCGGTCAGTTGTGGCGTTCGAGGCGACTCGCTTCGTCGAAATTACCTATCGGTCGAGCCTCTACGATAACCCGGTGCGGCCTATCCTGAAGTTTTCGACGGCGCAAGGCGAGATCGAACGAATTTTGCCCGGCCCAGTCGCTGGCGCCGGTGTCTGGCGTGGAGCGGTTCCCCGAGGGATTCGAGCCGTCCTCGTCAGTCCCGCAGCCCGGCCCGGGCAATTCGACTTCCGTATCGAGTCCGTTAAACCGCTCAGCTACCTCGAGATCGCAGGTCTCGTCTGGCGAAGAAGGCCAAAAAAACTTTGGTCCATGGTGCTTGCGGCCACATTTGGCTATTTTGCCGAGGCCGAAAACGCCATGGATTGGGCCGTTGGCGCAGAGCCGTTTGAGCGCTTCGCCCAGTGGCGGTCGCAAAGGGAGCGCACGCTTGATCTCTCGAGCATCGATGCGCCGAGATGCGATTGGAACAGTGGCCCAACATATCTGATCCTCATCGAGGCCCGAGACGCAGCGCCGGCAGCGCTCGCCAAGACGATCGCTTCGCTGGAAACACAAATCTACCGCAGATTTGTCGCGGTCATTTTCGCGCCCCCAGGTTCGCCGGAAGGCACCGCAAGTGCGTTTGACGCGCGTGTGAGCTTCCTAGGCGATGGCGAGTGCGTCAGGCCGCGTCTCGCTGACGCGGATTTCGTCGCCTTTCTCCAAGCCGGCGATGCGCTCGTTCCTCATGCGCTTGCGCTTGTCACGGAAGAAGTGGCGCGTCTCGCCTGTGTAAAGTTCCTCTATGGCGACGAAGTGATTGTTGGAAATGATGGAGACTTGCCCCATTTCAAGCCGGATTGGAGTCCGATGTTTGAGTCGGCGCGGCCTTACCTCGGCCGCTGTTTCTTTATGCGCACGTCGATTTTCCCCTCCGACATGCTCCCTTCGCAAGCGGCGGCTTTTCAGGAATTTGCTCACAACGTAGCATTAGGCTGCGGCCGGCAAGAGGTCATACATTTGCGGCGCTGCCTGCTGTCTCGAGGCGTTGATAAGCACGCCACTACCTTGCAACGCGAACAAGCCCCGAAGACTATTTCTGGAACTGACGAATTGCCGTCAGTTACGATCATCCTTCTAACGCGAGATCGCGCGGATCTCTTGGCGCCATGCCTCGATAGTTTATTGCAGTTGTCGACGCATTCGAGGTTCGAGTTGCTGATCATCGATAATGGCACGCGCCAAGCCAAAGCCCTGGAAATCCTGAAACGAGTTACGATGGATCCGCGTGTGCGCGTATTGGCGCGTCCGGGGCCGTTCAACTTCGCCGCCCTTAATAACGAGGCCGCCCGGAAAGGCGCCGGTGATGTCTTGCTCTTTCTCAATAATGACACCGAAATCATCACGCCGGACTGGCTGGAGCAGCTTTGCCGACTGGCGCTCAGAAATGACGTTGGCGCCGTCGGCGGTATGCTTTTGTTTCCGAACGGTCTCATTCAACATGCGGGCGTCGTTGTCGGAATCGGTCAGGACGCCGGGCATTTCGAGGCCTTACAGCCGCTTTCCGCGTCTTCATGGCTGGATAGAACCGCCTCCCTAAGAGAGACGAGCGGCGTCACGGCGGCATGCATGGCGGTGGAACGGCGTAAGTTCCTGGAGGTTGGCGGCTTCGACGCCGAGAACTTACCTATAGAATTCAATGATGTAGATCTCTGCCTGCGCCTCGCTGAAAGGGGCTGGTCAGCTTGTTACACGCCGTATGTGCAGCTCGTGCACAAGGAATCAGCAACAAGGGGAAATGCCGCTGTGCGACCATTGAACGTATACGCTCGAGAACGCGGCTATTTCCGAAGGCGCTGGCGTGAGACGATTCGCGACGATCCATATTTTCACCCTGGTTTGTCGCTATACGCTCGTCATCCTGCTCTGGGATAAATCGGCCGTCGGCGGCCTTTTCGTGTGTCGGATCAAAGTCGGTACATAAAGCATGCTCTTTAACATCGAAGCAGATCGAGGCAACCAAATCGTCGGTTATCTCGTCCCCGATGATTTTACAAAATCGCCAACATTACGAATCAGCGACTGTGGTTCGTTGATCGCGGAGCTGCCTTGCCTTGACGAGCGGCCCTCGCTTGTTGTCGCAGGTCGGCACGGAACGGGACGCTGCGGCTTCACGATCGACGAGTCAATCGTGCCGAATCTGCGACAGAATGACAAGCTTGAACTCTATGATGCCGAAACCGGGATCCTGATTTATAGACGCCGCGAGATTTCCGAGGTTACGCAGCAGCGGATATTCCGCCTTGAAACGCATCTGTACCCGCTTTGGCGCCTTGACGAACAAGCCGAACATAAATTCCAATTCTTTCACAAAGGGGTGGACCGCCACGGCCGAGAGACGGCCACCCAAATGCTCCAGCTCAATAATGCATCGTCGGTATACGTGAGCGGTCGGATAGCCTTCAAGGCCTATGAGAATTACCTGCACGACCAGTTTCGATGCATTGCCCTTGTGCAAGATCCATATTCAGAATTGGCGGAGCGGCTGTTGATGCTGAAACATGTCCACAAGGTTGGCCGTGAAGTGCTGGGACCGCGGGATATGATGACATACCGTGCGGCGATCGAATTCGCTGATCGGATCGAGCCGGATGAAAAAGTCCTTCGACGCGCCTTCGACGCAATGCCGAGAGAAGCGATTGCCGTCCTCACCAATCCGCTGACGCGTCAACTAGCAGCAGATTCAATCGACGAGCCGCCGCCAAAGGGCGCCATAGCAAAGGCGCTTGCGGCGTTGGCCTCTTTCGCGGTCGTTGGCTTGCGAGAAAAGGAAGACTCTTTTCTTGAAAGTTTAGAAACCTTTCTGGGTCTACCCGTTGGAGCAATGCCCCCCGTTGCCTATTTCTCAAAAGTCGAAGAACTTGCTAAAAGACTGAGAAACTTGCCGGAGGCGGAGATGCTTCTGGAGCAGGATCTTGAAGTGTATCAGACTGTAAAATCGGCGGTGGAGGAAGCGGTTTGACGGCTGTCAGCTACGAAAAATTTTTGCACCCAGGGGCAGGCCATTTTTTTGCTCCTCCGGAGAGAGCTGCCCAGTCCAATGATTGACCTCAAGCCGCCAAACGAAAAGGAGAGCGAGATAACCAATGTGCTGATGCGCGTCCGAGAATCGTCGCGCGCGTTGATGAATGTCAGTTGGCTGCGCCCGCTTGCCAGAGCGCCAGCAGCCGCTGCTAAAGAGATGGTTGGACGTGTTGAACGTGTCACGACCGCGCCAGCGCGCGCAATCCCCGCGGCTTTGGCAAGCATCCCGCCGATCCTATTGAGCTTTTTTTTGCTCGTGCTGGCGCCATCCTTCGCCGTAACACTCTACTTTGCGCTTTTTGCATCTGACCAATTTTCCGTTGAAAGCAGATTCGCTGTTCGCTCCGTCGAGGTCGAATCTGCGCAATCGGAGGGAGCAAGCGGAGGAGTTGCCTCTTCTGTTGGCTTCTCATTCACCGCCACGGGACAGAACGCCTACATCGTCACAAGTTATATTCGTAGCCGCGCGATCGTCGATGATATCAGCCAAGAGCTCAATCTGCGCGAGATTTTTCGGCGACCGGAAGCAGATTTCTGGGCGCGCCTCGAACGCAATGCCTCGATCGACGAACTCACGGATTATTGGCTCTCGATGGTCGACACTTATGTAGATTCGCTCTCAGGAGTGGTGACCGTAAGACTTCGCGCATTCCGCCGCGATGACGCCCTTGCATTGGGCCGAGCGGTCGTAAAGACAAGCGAAGCCCTGGTAAACCGCATATCGGATCGCGCGCGCCGCGACGCAACAACGATGGCCGAGAAAGAAGTGCGCCGCGCTTTCGCTTCGGTGCAAGTGGCGCTGGCTGACCTACACAATTTTCGTGATACGGCCGGAATAATTGATCCCGGTCAAACCATGGGCGAAATCGGCAAACTCCTGATCCCGCTAATGAGCGAAAGGATTAAAATCGAAAGCGAATTGTTTGTCGCCACTCGGGAAATGTCCGCTGATGCTCCGACAGTGCGCTTGCTTCAGGGAAAGCTTGAAGCCATGGAAGCACATATCAAAGAGCTTAAGGCTAAGATCACGAGCGACACTGGCGCCACCGGTCGCACCGTTGCTGGTTCGCTGGCGAAGTTCGAAGAACTGGAAATCCAGCGCCAACTGGCGGAACGATTCTACGCGTTGGCTCAAGCCGATCTTGATCGCGCACAATTGCGTGCGAATCGGCAAAATGTGTACTTGAGCGTGTTCGTCCTGCCTTCTCTGCCTGAAGAATCCCGTTTTCCTCGTAGGATCGCGTTTTCGATTTTAACCTTCGTGGCGCTTGCGGTGGTCTGGGCGATTATCGTCATGATTATCGCATCGGTCGAAGACCATAGGCTCTGAATTTCTGATCCGGAATTCGGAAAGTGACTTAAAGACGCGGAAGACTTTATTCGCGGCTATGCATGCATTGTTATAACGAATTTACAAACGATTCTACGCCAACAAAATATTCGATCCAGCTCGGCGCCTTGAACGCTCGCGCCCGCCTCTTTGCTTCATCCCTCACCAAGGAATCATCACGTGCGAACTGACGAATGGCGCTGCGCCATCCAGCGCCGTCAAGCGGCGAGAGAAAGGTGGCGCAATTCTGGGTGACCTCGCGAAAAACAGGAATGTCTGAACAAATTACCGGAGCGCCGACCTCGAACGCCTCAACAAGCGGGATTCCGTAGCCCTCCGCAAAACTCGGCGCCAGGAGCGCTCGCGCGTTTGCAAGCAGCAGACGCAAATCTGGCGACGGTAGGCCGCTGACACTTCGGACATGTGATGACAACTTCGCCGATTGTTCGAACACGTCGAGAGTTTGAGCGCTGCTCCAGCCGCGCCCGCCGACGCAGACAAGCTTCGGCGTCTTCGCGCCTGCGGCGGCGAGATCGCGCCAAATATTCAACAGCAGAAGGTGATTCTTGCGCGGTTCGATCGTGGCGATCATCACGAAATACGGAGTCGCAGACAATTCCGGATCGTGAAGCTCTGACTTCCGCGCACCTTCGAGGGGCGAGGCGAGGGGCGCGACATTAATCGGCGGACATAGGCGTCCACAAGCCCGAAATTCCTCGGCGATGCGATCGGCGGTGCAATGGCTCGTCGTAATGATCGCGCGCGCGCGCCGCATGATCGTCTCAACGCGCATTCGGAATCTCGCCTCATAGCCGTCACGGAAATATTCTGGATAATCGAAGGGCAACAGGTCGTGGGCCAAAAAGACCGGCATAATGTCGGGTCTTCGATCTAGCCAGTCGAACAACCTCCCATATTCGAGACCATATTGCGCGACATTGAGATAGACTGCATCTCGTGGGATTTCACGTTTACGATCATGGGTCAAACGCGTGCGGGTCATGAGAGATAGCGCCGCCACGCGCTCCGCAAGCTCGCAAAATTGACGGCGCACTGGAGTTGACGAATGGCTGCAATCGTCTTGTCCTGTCAACCATGCTCGCAAGCGGCGCCAACCGGAGCTGGTCCGAGAGCTGCTATCGCTGTTGAATTTGCTTTCATGAAACTTCGACAGTGCAGCGACACATTCTGGCGCCAGCACATGTGGTGAGAACGCCCCATAATGGAGACCGCAAGCGAGGCGCTCGTTTCCAGTCAAATAGCGCGCATAGGCCCGATCGACCCAATCGATACCGGTCGTCGTGACGCCCTGAAGGCGCGTCGTCAGATGGCTGGCGTCATAGACAAGCGGGCGCCGCCGGCGCGCTTGCATGCCAGGCGCTCCAACTCCTATCGATCCGGTCATGATAGCTAGCGCCGTCATCGAATCTCGTTCGAGGTCACAGCGCGGGTTGTTGGCGCAAAACCGGCGGCTCCAGGCGCCACGCTACGCAATTTCGTCTTCAACGCGGCGAGCCCGCGGCGCAGCAATGAAGCCCTACGCCAAAGCATCACCCCGTTTATTTCGAGAACCTGCTCGCAAAAAGGCTTTTCCGACGGAGTATCAAGCAAGGTGTGATCATTGGGCAGGCGCATCAATTCAGCTTCGTGTGCTGGCATGGCGATTTCGAGGTCGAAGTCAGCTCGCGGTCGCCGGGTCGAATAATGCAACAGAATCAGCTTCGGAACGATCTCGCGCATCTTGGACTGGGCGTTCTTGCGAAAGGCGCGATTGCGAACGCCAATCTGGAAAACGCCCGCATCCTGTGTCGAGCGGAGCATCAGCCCGACAAGTTGACCTTGACCAGGCCAATAACTGACGCCGGATCGGGCAATCTCGAGGAAATTCCCGCAAAAAACTGTCGACTGAACCTCGATGAAACGACAAGGGCCCTCGGTCCGCGCTTCACGCGCGAGGATGCAGTTGAATGGGTTATGGTTGAGCCCGCTTGCTTGGGGAACCGTGATGTTTTTCTCCCTGATCGTCGCCACAACATATTCGGCGACGCGCCTCGACGCCTTCTCGGTTAGGTGGTGCTCGTCAAGAAATTCGTCACGACGCACGGTCCCGAAAATACTCTCCAGCGTGACGCATTGGCAAACCGCATGCGCCCTCGCGACGCGCGCATAGAGTTTCTTGACGCGAGTCACGCAGGAATAAACTCGCGCCCGCCCAGTCGGGCGCACTTCGAGGCAGAGAAAAAGCAAACGGATCTTATGGCGCTCGCAAAAATCGACAACCTGCACCAGTGTATCTTTCAACAGGCTCATCCGCACGCAACCGGCATCGAGGAGAACGATGTCGTTCAGCGCATATTCGAAAATGAGAAGGTCTGGCGCCGGGTCTTTTTCCCGTTGCATTTCCAGCAACCGCATAAGCCCATAAAGCGAGCCAACCGCGCCGAGAAACCGGTTGGTTATCGAATGTTCCGGCGCCAGCTCCTGAAGCTGCGCCGCCCAGCCGAAGTGCAGCCCAGCGTTGGAACCGCCGAGAACCAGAATGTTCATCTGACGTCTCTATGCTTGTTAGACCTGTCTTCAAGAAAGCCTTTGCCAAGGCGCGCTCAGAAAAAGGCACTCTCAAACCTAAAATGTTTGGCCGATTGGCGCAAGCCGACGACTATTGGCCGACGGCTTTGGGGTTTCTTTCGGTTTGAAATTCAAAGGCGCGGGGGTCCGATTAGGCAGCCATTCCCGGATGGGAAGGCGCCGCCATTCGATGGCGCTCTTGCCGCACGGGAAAACGGGCTTTGTCGAATTGGCGTCGGCTTAACGCCAGGGATTCACGCGATTTACTTCCTCTTGTTCGTCCTTGGCCGCGCATGTTTCACTTTCGCGACAATTTGTGCGACCTCCACGTCGGAGAGGAAACGGCGATCGATGAGCGCAGTTGCGATCGCTTCCACTGCTGCGCGGTTCTCGGATATCAGATCGATTGCACGCTGATAGAGGCGCTTGAGATCGGCGTCGATCGTCGCTCGGAGTACCGGGTCAGAAGCGATGAGAGTTTTTGCACTTTTGCAGTCTCATGTAGCAACCGCCACCATCGCTTGACAGGCATCACGATCTCGCCGAGAGTGTTCGCGTTATGTTCTCTTTGGCGAGGCTCTCATGTCCCAGCATTTCCTAATGTCGGCGGCGGC
>Ga0181527_1002051_pt1 | contig 19553 bp, 10 predicted proteins | sample PEATcosm2014_Bin_30_FD_119762 | JGI IMG/M metagenome (GOLD analysis project Ga0181527, IMG submission 119762) | Peatland microbial communities from MTU Mesocosm Facility, Houghton, MI, USA - PEATcosm2014_Bin06_60_metaG | ecosystem: Environmental > Terrestrial > Soil > Wetlands > Peat | place...
ATTCCCGGAAGTGACCAAAGTGGTGTCACAGGTCGGACGGCCTGACGATGGCACGGATACCGGGGGATTTGGCAATACCGAATACTTCGTGGACTTGAAACCGCACGATCAATGGCGCCCGGCATTTCATAAGAACAAAGATGAGCTAATCGCCGCCGTGAGCCGCGCGCTGGAAAAATATCCGGGGGCCATCTGGAATTTCTCCCAGCCCATCGAGGACAACGTTGGGGAGACGATGACCGGCACCAAGGGTTCGCTGGCGCTCAAAATTTTCGGGGATGACCTAAAACTTCTTGAGCAGAAGGGCGAGGAAGTCACCACGGTCATGTCGGCCATTCCGGGCATGCATGACGTGAAACTCCTGCGCGATTTCGGTCAGCCCAACCTCGACTTGACGATTGACCGCCGCATGGCCGCGCGCTTTGGCATCAATGTGGCCGACATACAAGACGCCGTCCAGACCGCCGTGGGCGGTAACGCGGTGAGCCAAGTCTTGCAGGGCGAGGCGCGATACGACGTGGTGGTTCGATACCAGGAACCCTACCGGAACACCCAGCAGGCAATCGAAAATGTTCGCCTGCTCTCCCCCAGCGGCGAGCGGGTCTCGTTGGCGCAATTAACCAAGGTTGAGGTCAAGGACGGCGCTTACGACATCTACCGTGAGGGCAACAGCCGCTACGTGGCGGTAACGTTCAACGTGCGCGACCGGGACCTGGGGACCACGGTGGAAGACGCAATCAAGCAGATCAATAAAAAGGTGAAACTGCCGCCCGGCTATAGCCTCGGCTGGTCGGGAGAATACGAAAGCGAGCAAAGGGCGGAGGCGCGGCTGGCCATTGTGGTGCCGCTGACAATCCTGGTCATCTTCATCATCCTTTACTCCATGTTCCGTTCGTATAAGTGGGCTTTGCTGATCCTCTTGAACGTCGGCTTGGCGCGTGTCGGCGGGTTTCTGGCGCTCTTGATTACCGGAACCTATCTGAGCGTGTCGTCGGGAGTCGGCATGTTGGCGCTGTTTGGCGTCTCGGTGCAAACGGGCGTGATCATGCTCGAATACATCAACCAACTTCGCGCTCGCGGCTATACAATTGTGGAGTCCGCGGTTGAGGGGGCCGTGCTCAGACTCCGCCCAATTATGATGACCATGCTGGTGGCGACCCTGGGATTGCTGCCCGCGGCGCTGTCACATGATATTGGTTCTGACTCGCAGCGCCCATTTGCGATCGTCATCGTGGGGGGCCTGATTGCCGACCTGGCCTTGAGTATCGTCATTTTGCCGACGTTCTATGTTTGGGTGGCGAAGGACACGGACAAGCTTCCGGAGCCGGAGGAATCGAGTGTTAACTAGAATAGTGAAATCTCGTGGATGGAGATTTTGGTGCAGCGTGTTTGGCAGCGTGGCGTTTGTGCTGCTCGCGGGTGCGGCATTCGCCCAACAAGGGCCGGTCAGGATCAGTTTGGATGATGCCATTCGCCTGGCTCTCCAGCACAATCATACTTTGCAGGCGGCGCGCACCACGATCGAGCAAAGCAAAGATGAGGAAATTACCGCCTACCTGCGCCCCAACCCTGCGCTGTTTGGCGATTGGGATTACCTGCCGTTGTTCGCCCCGAGCAGCTTCAATGGGACCTATTTCAACCAATCGACCGAGGTCGACCTGGGCCTCAGCTACCTGATCGAGCGGGGCAAAAAACGGCAACGCCGGTTGCAGGCCGCTAAGGATCAGACCGCACAGACCACCTCGTTAGTTTCTGACAACGAACGGACGCTGACCTTCCAGGTCGCCACGCTGTTCATCAACGTGCAGCTTGCCCAGTCGACGCTGGAACTGGCACAAAAAGATCTGGAAAGTTATCAGAAGACGGTTGACCTCAATAATTTGCGCTACGAAAAAGGCGCGATCAGCGAGGACGACAAGTTGAAGATCGAACTCCAACTCCTCCAATTCCAGAATGATGTGGCGCAGGCGGAACTTGCCAAGGTTCAAGGGCTTTCGGACCTTCGGAATCAATTGGGTTATGAGTCCGTGCCGCCGGATTACGATATCGCGGGGGAATTTGAATACCACAAGGTGCAGGGCAATCTGGAAGACCTTCAGTTGAAGGCGATGCAGCAGCGGCCGGACCTGAAGGCTGCGACGCAAGGGGTTACCGCGGCAACCAGCCAATATCAATTGGCTAAAGCGGATGGGAAGCAGGATGTGACCGTCCAGGGTAATTACACGCACACCGGCGGCATCAACGGCGCCTCGATGGCTGCCAGCATTCCGCTCGCTATCTTTAATCGCAACCAAGGCGAAATTGCCCGGACGAAGGTTGTCATTACGCAATCCCAGGAGCAGGAAAAGGCTGCAAACAATCAGGTTATGACCGACGTGCGCGATGCCTACGAAAACCTCCAGACGAACGACAAGATCGTGCTGCTCTACCGCTCGGGGTACCTTGATCGGGCGCAGAAAGACCGCGACATCAGCGAATATGCCTACCAACGCGGCGCCGTCAGCCTGCTGGACTTCCTCGATGCCGAGCGCAGCTATCGTGCCATCCAACTTGCCTATCGGCAGGCGCTGGCTTCGTGGATTGTGGCGGTGGAGCAGTTGCGTGAGGCCGTGGGTACTCGCACCCTGCCGTGAGGGAGCGTGCCGCGAGGGAGCGCGTGTCGTGAGGTCGTCTGGGACCCGCGCGAGCCCCGACGGCTATGGCCGATTGTGGCTGGAACTGCCGTGCGGCCAAAATGACCGAAATAGTTCCTGTGGCTCCTGGGTCATCCCAGGGACCCGGAAAGCGACATTTTGGCGCTGAGTTGAGCGCGCCGCATCTCGCGCAGATCCGCGGAGTGGCGGGCATTAGCTAGCTATCCACAATGCGGGGGTCGGGAAAACCGGTTTTCGACAAATTTATGACCGCCATCACAATGGCTAAGAAGCGCGCGCCAAAGGAGACGACGAGGTGAAGAAATTCGAGGTGCGGGGCTGGTTTGAAGAAACCGGTATTGTCGCTGCGATTCGCGTCAAGTCGTCAGAGGACGCTCTCTTTGCCGCCGAGGCCGTCGCGGGTGGAGGAGTCGTCGTCATCGAAATCCCCTTGACCGTTCCCCTCGCTTTCAAGGTCATTACCCATTTGGTTAAAACTGTCCCCGGCATCGTTGTGGGTGCGGGCGGGGTGACGAATCCGGAAACTGCTCAGGCATGCCTTGATGTTGGAGCGCAGTTCCTGACTAGCGATGGTTTGCATTCTACCATGATCGAGTTCGCGTCCAAACAGGATGTGGTGGTCATCCCCGGCGCGCTGACGCCGACGGAAGTCATCACCGCATGGGAAGCGAAATCCGATTTCGTGAAGGTTGTTCCCTGCGCGCAGATTGGCGGTGAATCCTACATCGCATCCCTTCATCGCATGTACCCTAAGATCCCGCTGGTAGCTTCCGGGGGTGTGAATCAACAGAATGCGTCCAATTTTATTATTGCGGGCGCAGTGGCGCTCGGAGTTGGCCGGGAACTGATCCCCTCTGAGGCGATCCACCGTCGCCAGCAGGAGCGAATCGGCGAACTGGCCCGCCGATTCCTGGGCTTTGTCAAGGCCGGCCGCGATCATTTGGACGCGCGCGCACGAAGGTCCTCAGGGTAGGATCATTGGCCCGCAGGATGTTCTTCTTTCAACCGCGCAAGGTTTTTGAGTAAACTGCTGGAGGGTTCTCAGCATTGTGACACGATCGCAAGCTGGGCTTATCCCCTTGTTGTATCCCGCCGGCTGAGTCTTGCGGGGGAACTCACCCGCGCTCGATCCTGCTGCCGCCATTGGCATTTCAGTTGCTCGTACTACATGGTTTAAAGATGGCCGCAAAAACCTATCCGGAGGCTTTTAATGCGTTCTCTAGAGAGAGTCCGCGCGCTCATCGCGGGCCAACCTGTTGACCACCTTCCCGTTCAGCCAGTGATCATGATGTTTGCTGCCAAGCACTTTGGTATTCCCTTCATCGAATACACTCGTGACGGGCGGAAAATGGCCGCAGCACAGAGCAAGCTCGTGCACGACTTTGGCATCGATTGCCTGCTGACGTGTTCTGACCCGGCGCGCGAGGTAATCGACATTGCGGGGGAGGGAAGCGTCAATTGGTACGAGGACCAGGGCCCCGCCATTTGCGAGGAACGCGCGGCTTTGCTCGACAAGTCGCGCTTGAAAACCTTCCGCATCCCCGACCCGCTCGGTGGCGGCCGCATGCACGATCGGATCAAAGGGATTGAGGTCATGCACCAGGAGTTTGGGGGTGAGGTCTCGATCGTGGGTTGGGTGGAAGGCCCGCTGGCACTCGGCGCCGAACTGCGCGGCTTGACTCGCAGCATGACGGATTTCCTGGACGATCCCGCTTTCATGCGGGACCTGCTCGATTTTACGGCAGAGGTGGCCGTAATCTATGCCGAGGCGGAAATTCAGTCCGGCGCCGATACCATCGGCATGAGCGACGCCGCAGCCAGCATGATGGGCCCAAAATACTACAGCGAGTTTCTGTTCCCCCGGCAACTGCGCGTGGTGGAATCCATTCGCAAGGCCCATCCGGAGGTCATCGTTCGGTTGCACATGTGTGGAAACACCGACCCCTTGATTCCGCAAATGAAGCAACTGCCGGTGCAAATCTTCGAACTGGATTCGCCTACCCATCTGGCGGAGGCGCGGGCCTGCCTGGGGCCGGACCGGGTGATTCTCGGCAATGTCTCGACCATCACCGACATGCTGGAAGGCAGCCCGGAGCATGTCTATGAGGCGTCCCGCCGTTGCCACGAGACATGCGGGAAGTTCCACATCGTGGGCACGGGCTGCGAAGTCCCACCCACAACGCCGCCCGAAAACCTGCACGCCATGGTCCGGTATTCTCGGGAGCACCAGCCGGACGAGTTCAAAACCGCCACCGCCGCCTGAGCTGATTCCGATTCAAGTTCTCGCTGCGCCGCAGGCCCCATGATCGGGTGAGGGAGCGAGTTCCTGCCTTTCCCCGATTCCTTCGCCTTGGTAGAAAAACCTGTAACACAAAGCTCGCTTTCCAGTACGGCGCCTTCGCCGGTGAACGGCAATTCATCTCAGGATCTCTCGCCGGGGAGGACCGAATTGAGGAGCAGCGCGCACATGCCGCCCGTGGCGATTCCGGAGGATAGCGTGTGGCGCAGGAACTCCGGCACAGAGCGGAGAATGTCCGGGACAAACGTAACACCGAGGCCCAAACCGATGGAGACCGCGATGATGAGAGAGCACCGGCGGTTCATGCGAACGCCCGCCAGAATCCTGATGCCGGCGATCGCCACCGTGCCAAACATGACGATGGTCGCGCCTCCCAGGACGGCTTGGGGAAGCGCTTGGACAAGCCCGCCCACGGCGGGGAATAGGCCGAGCGCCATGAGGATCACCGCAATGAAAGTGCCCACGTAACGGCTACCCACACCGGTCAACTGGATGACTCCGTTATTTTGGGCGAAGGTCGTGCTGGGGAAGGAATTGAAAATGGCGGCGAGCAGGGAATTGATGCCGTCCGCCAGGATGCCGGATCGCAGACGCCGGAAATAGAGGTCTCCGGTGATCGGCTGGTTCGTCAGCGATGAGGTCGCGGTCAGGTCGCCGATGGATTCAATCACCGTAATGAGGTAAAGGAATGCGAAGGGAATGAAGGCGCCGGCATTGAAGCCTAACCCGTAGTGCAAGGGGACAGGAATCGAGATCAGCGGGAGCCCGCGCAGACCGCGGAGATCCACTTTGCCCAGGAGAAAGGCTGCCAGGTAGCCCAGTGCCAGTCCCAGGACCACTGACATCATCCGCAACTGCGGCATCCGGCTACAGTTGAGTATAACAATAGTGGCTAGCACCATCCCTGATAAGGCAAGGTTGAGTGGACTGCCAAAGGAACCGTCGCGCTTGGCGTCAAACCCGCCCCCCATCGTAGTGATTCCGACCTCGATCAGCGTGAGGCCGATCAATGTGACCACAGTGCCGGTGACCAGGGGTGTGATGATCCGGCTGGCGAGCCGCACGCATTGGCTGATCAGGATTGCCACCGACGACCCCGCCAGACACAAGCCGAAAATGATCCCGAGTGCGTGCTGAGGGGATGGCCCTGCAGATAAGCTCAGGCCGGCGGTGGAAATAATGGGACCCAGGAAGACAAAGCTGGTGCCTTGAATGCTTAGGAGGCGCGACCCGATGGGACCTATGCCTCGGGACTGGAGCAAAGTGGCCAGCCCGGAAATGAAAAGCGACATACTCACGAGGAACACCGTATTCGGCCGGTCCAGCTTCAGCGCATTGCAGATAATCAGTGGCGGCGTGATGATCCCCACAAACACGGCAAAGACATGCTGGAGCGCTACGAAGATCGTTTCGCGCAGCGGAGGTTTGTCCTCCAGGCCGTAGATGAGATCGGTCGCACTGGCGCCGGGAGATTCCAAGGCTGCGGTTTCGGCCACGCGGTCTCCAGATTCAGCAATTTGTCCCGGACATCAACTCGCGCTATGTCAGGTTTGCAGGGATTATAACCTCAGCCGATGCCACTTATCGCACATTATCCCTTATAGGGTGCTAAGGGTGGATCTTATAGAGAAATCAGATTTGCAGGTTTCCCGTTCCGGGAGAACTTGCGCTCTATCCCCTCGCTGAAACCGGTTCGCTGAGGTTTTCCCGCGGAGATTCCTGAAGGTCGGGATCGTAATTCAGACTTGGGCGGAGCCAACGTTCCACGGTGCGTAGGTCCATCCCTTTGCGGCGGTGGTAATCGTCCACTTGATCGCGGTCGATCTTTCCGACGGCAAAATACTTCGCTTCCGGATGGGAGAAATAGAAACCGCACACGGAAGCGGCAGGCGACATGGCGAAGTTCTCCGTCAGGGAAATCCCGGCATTCTTCTCTGCCTGCAAGAGTCGGAAGAGTTCGTGCTTCTCAGTGTGGTCGGGGCAGGCGGGGTAGCCTGGCGCCGGGCGAATGCCGCGATACCGCTCGTGAATTAGATCCTCGGGCGTGAGATTTTCATCCTGGCCATAACCCCAAAATTCTCTGGCCCGTTTGTGCATTAGCTCCGCCAATGCTTCTGCGAGGCGGTCGGCAAGGGCTTTCGCCATGATGGAATTATAATCGTCATGGTCCTGTTGGAACCGCGCCAGCAGCGGTTCTATATCAGCGCCGGCGGTCACGGCGAAAGCGCCCAGGTAATCATGCAAGCCCGTTTGCTTAGGCGCGATCAGGTCAGAGAGCGCCCAGTTGTAATGGCCGGGCGCCTTCTCCATCTGCTGCCGCAGGGTGTGGAAGACGGTAAGCACGGAAGAGCGCCCAGAATCGGAATACACTTCGATATCATCGCCCACGCTGTTCGCGGGGAAAAAGCCCATGGCGGCGTTGGCTGTGAGAAGTTTTTCGGCCACGATTTGGTCCAACAATCTGTGCGCGTCATCCAAAAGTTCGCGCGCTTTGCTGCCGACGATCGCGTCGTCCAGAATTTTCGGATACGTCCCGCGCAGCTCCCAGGCTTGAAAGAAGGGCGTCCAATCGACATAGGGAACAACTTCCCCGAGCGACACGGCGGGGAATACCCGCAACCCTGTGAAGGCGGGGCGGGGAAGACGAGCCTCGCTCCAATCGATAGGCGGCTTGCGCCGGCGCGCCTCTTCCAGTGTCAGGAGCTTCTGTGCAGCGGGCTTGTGCGCGGCGCGGAGCTTATCCTGTTCGCGCAAGTTCTCTTCCTGGAATGCTAGCCGCGTGTCCAGGTTCTTGAGCTTGCTCACCACGCCCACGGCGCGCGAAGCATCGAGCACATGCACAACCGGTTGGTGGAAGTGGGGAGCGATCTTCACCGCCGTGTGCACGCGGCTGGTGGTAGCGCCGCCGATGAGCAGCGGGATGGTGAATCCCTCGCGTTCCATTTCCTTCGCCACATGGACCATCTCGTCGAGCGAGGGAGTGATGAGCCCACTCAAGCCCACCATGTCGGCTTGAGTGTCGCGAGCGGTTTGCAGAATTTTCTCACACGGGACCATTACGCCCAGGTCGATGATCTCATAGTTGTTACAGCCCAGCACGACGCCCACTATGTTCTTGCCAATGTCGTGCACGTCGCCCTTCACCGTGGCCATCACGATGCGGCCTTCGGCGCGAGCTTTGCCGCCCGCTTCCTTTTCGGCTTCCATGAAGGGAAGCAAATAAGCGACGGCTTTCTTCATCACGCGAGCGCTCTTGACCACTTGGGGCAGGAACATTTTCCCGGAGCCGAACAGGTCGCCCACGACGCTCATTCCGGCCATCAGCGGGCCCTCGATCACGCTCAGCGGCCGGCCAAGCTTCTGCCGGGCTTCCTCGGTGTCCCGCTCGATATAGTCGGCCACGCCTTTCACTAGGGCGTGCTTCAGCCGCTCTTCGACCGTCTCCTCGCGCCAAGCGTCTTCCTGAACTTCCGCCCGCCCGCGCTGCTTCACCGATTCGGAGAACGCCAAGAGCCTTTCTGTAGCGTCGGCGCGGCGATTCAGCAGCACGTCTTCCACCAGTTCCAGCAAATCCCGAGGCAATTCCTCGTAAACAGCCAGTTGCCCGGCGTTCACAATCCCCATATCCATGCCCGCGCGGATGGCGTGATACAGGAATGCGGAGTGGATGGCCTCGCGGATAGTGTTGTTGCCGCGAAACGAAAAAGAGATATTGCTGATGCCCCCGCTCACTTTGCAGTAGGGCAGCGTGGCCTTGATCTGCCGTGTGGCTTCAATGTAGCTCACCGCGTAATTCCGGTGCTCTTCCATCCCTGTGGCCACGGTAAGGACGTTGGGGTCAAAGATGATGTCGCACGGGTCTACGCCCACCTCTTCGGTGAGGATGCGGTAGGAGCGCGTGCAGATCTCGACGCGGCGCTCGGTCGAATCCGCCTGCCCGGTCTCATCGAAGGCCATCACCACCATCCCGGCTCCGTAACGCTTGATAAGCCGGGCGCGCTGCTTGAACACCTCTTCGCCTTCCTTGAGGTTGATGGAATTCACAATCCCCTTGCCCTGGATGCACTTCAGCCCCGCCTCGATGACACTCCATTTCGAGCTGTCGATCATGATGGGGACACGCGCAATGTCCGGCTCGGAAGCGATGTAGTTCAAAAAGGTGGTCATCGCCTGCTCGGATTCCAGCATGGCTTCGTCCATGTTGACGTCGATAATCTGCGCGCCGCCCTCGACTTGCTGCTTGGCGACGGTGAGGCCCTCCTCGAATTGGCCGCTCAAAATCAGCTTGGCGAACTTGGGCGAACCGGTCACGTTGGTGCGTTCGCCAATGTTGACGAAATTGGTTTCAGGGCGGATCACTAATGGCTCAAGGCCGCTGAAACGCGAGTAGCGATCGACCTGGGGCGGCACGCGCGGCGGGAAATCTTTCACTGCCTCGTGGATGGCGCGAATATGCGCCGGAGTTGACCCGCAGCACCCCCCGACAATATTCAGCCAGCCGTTCGCGGCAAACTCGCGCAATTCCGTCGACATAATTTCGGGGGTTTCGTCGAACCCACCGAAGGAATTGGGCAGGCCGGCATTGGGATAGCAGCTTGTGAAAATTGGAGCGAGGCGCGAAAGCTCCTCGATGTGCGCGCGCATTTGCTTCGGGCCCAGCGAGCAGTTGATGCCCACGCTCAGAAGGGGCGCGCCCGAGACGGAGATCCAAAAGGCTTCAATCGTCTGGCCCGTGAGCGTCCGGCCGCTGAGGTCAACAATCGTTACCGAAGCCAGCAGGGGCAGGCTTTTCCCAGTGTCCTCGAAATACTGTTGGGCGGCAAAGAGCGCGGCTTTGCCGTTGAGCGTATCGAAGATGGTTTCCGCGAGCAGAAGGTCAACACCGCCGTCCACGAGACCACGGATCTGTTCGTAATAGGCGTCCCGCAATTGATCGAAGGTCACGGCGCGGGAGGCGGGACTCGCAATATCCTGCGAAGCTGAGGCCGTGCGGCTGGTGGGGCCGAGGGATCCCGCCACCCAGCACGAGCGTGCGGGATTCTCACTCATGAGCCGGTCGGCCGCGCGGCGCGCCACTTGGGCCCCTGCGCGATTGAGGTCGAAAATGAAGCCTTGAAGCCCGTATTCCACCATCGAGATGGCAGTCGAGTTGAAGGTATTGGTCTCGATGATGTCCGTCCCGGCGTCGAGGTATTGCCGGTGAATGTCCTCAATGATCGCGGGCTGGGTTATATTGAGCACGTCATTGCAAAGGCGCAAGTCCCGTCCATGGCGCGCGAATTCCTTGCCGCGATAATCGGTTTCCTCCAGCTTATGGGTCTGGATCATCGTGCCCATAGCGCCATCGATAATCACGATGCGGCGCTTCAGCGTCTCGACCAGCGAGCTTGCGGCGGGACTGACTTCACTCATTCTGAAGAAGGTTTCCTCCTGATTGCCTTTTCGAATGCCTTTTCGAATAGGCATGCAAGCGCCCTTATGCTATGGTGGCGCTGTGTCACGGGGTAATCGACCGCGCTGCATTTTGAGCCCTCTCTATAGGATATCATGCATTTTTCATTCGCCGCGGGTATGTCGCGCGCGAAGTGCAACGCGTGCCAGAATCATTCAGAACCTAGAGGGGAACTGTTGTGGCTGGCTGTCATTTGGAGAATATGACCCGCTGGCGATTCTGCAAATGCCGGAGAACGCTTCGGCGGCGGCGAGAGGCGCTTGCAAAGCCGCCAGAACGACTTCGCCCCTCCTTACTCTTCGTGGCAATCGTGGCGATGTCCTACGGTTGTGTCTTTTGCTGGTGAGTAATCAGGACCAATCGGCATCCAAAATCCCACCTCTGTGCGACGTGCGCTTGCGTCGCATGGGGTGGGTGACGGGATTCGAACCCGCGACGTCCAGATCCACAGTCTGGCGCTCTACCAGCTGAGCTACACCCACCGTACCGAGGTGCTGAACCAAGAATAGCACTATTCCTTTTGTAACATCTGGTGGCAAAGGGTGTCAACTGAGGTGCCTTGCTGAAATACTGCTGTGTGGATGGAGTATAAACTCGATCCTGACCCTGGGCGTGCGGCCACCTAATCCAATAACAGTGTCACTTCCTGGGCTGCGGGGTTATGTTGTTACCCCTTGGACGTGCCAGGCGAAAACACATGCGCAGTCCACAACATTAATCATTGGATGAACGTCGCACCACTCGCAGACCCGATGAACGCTACGTCAATTGGGCAAACCAAGTTCGCGCTTCTGGGAACCGGGGCGACGTACTTCATCGATTCGGCATTCCATCGGGAGGAGGAGTAAACTTGCGAAACGCAATCATGATTTTGACAGCATGTCTCGTCGTGTGGCATTAACGAGTGTTGGTATGGCGCAGCACGGCCCCGCGTGGACCAAGCCCATTTCGCTGGCGGGCGAGTGGCGATTCGCTCTCGATCCGAACAAAGAGGGTATTGAGAAGCAATATTTCAACCGGGAATTATCGGAGCGGATATCCCTGCCGGGCTCGACCGACGAAGCGAAAAAGGGTACCCCCAATCCCAATAAGCCCACACTGGATGGTCTTTACCAACTCTACCTCTACGAGGGTGCGGCATGGTACCAGCGCGGCATCGACGTTCCACATGCATGGAAGGGAAAGCAGGTCTCGCTCTTCCTGGAGCGTACGCACTGGGAAACGACAGTTTGGGTGGACGACCAGTTGGTGGGCACCGAGGACAGCCTGATTGCGCCGCACCTCTACGACCTGGGGACCAACCTTGCGCCGGGCAGGCACCGCATTACGATTCGTGTGGACAACACCCGCAAGATCGATCTCGGTCGGTTCGTTTCCATTAACTACTCTGGAACCCAGACGAACTGGAATGGGCTGATCGGCAAACTGGAAATGCGCGCGAAGGACGCCGTCTCGATTGCGGATGTAGAGGTGTACCCCGATGTCGATCGCAAATTGGCAAGGGTTAGCATTACTGTCACCAATGTTACCGGGAAGGTGGCAGCGGGGACGCTCACCCTCGAAGCCGCCGGCCCGGCAGGAGTCGGGAAGATTCCGTCCCGCATTGTCAATTTCACGGCTACCGAGCCTCGAACGGCCATTGCCGCAGAATTGCCCATGGGTGAGAACCCACGCCTGTGGGATGAGTTTTCCCCAGCCCTTTACAAGCTGACCTTGTTGATGACGGCAAACTCGGCGAACCAGACGTTTGCTGACCAGCAAACGGTCACCTTCGGTATGCGCAAGTTTTTGGCGCGCGGCACGCAATTCGCCATGAACGGCCGGCCAGTGTTCTTGCGGGGAACGCTGGAGTGCGCGATCTTTCCCCTGACCGGCTATCCGCCCGCCGACGTGCCGTCCTGGCAGCGCATCTATCGCATCATCAAATCATACGGCCTCAACTTCATGCGCTTTCACTCCTGGTGTCCTCCGGAGGCAGCATTCGCCGCTGCTGACCTTGAGGGTGTGATGATTCAAGCCGAAGGTCCCCAGGCCAATATTCCCGCGGGTGCGGATCCAACGCGGGATGCGTTTATGGAACAGGAGTTGCTTCGCATGGTTCGCACGTACGGCAATCATCCCTCCTTCTGCTTGATGACGCTCGGCAACGAATACGGAGGATCGGACGCCGTGCTTTCCCACTGGGTCGACATGCTGATCAAGGAAGACCCGCGCCGGCTATACTCTTCCGCATCATCGGCGCAAATCACTGCGAACCGGCAATTCACTGAACGGGGCGATCCGCGTGGTGTGCAGGGTCCGGGCACCGAGATGGATTTCCGCGAAGCGATTGCCAAGGAAGACCGCCCTCTCATTGGCCACGAAATCGGCCAGTGGACGTTCTACCCCAACTTCGATGAGACCAGGAAATACACGGGCGTTCTCGCCGCGAAGAACTTTGACTTGATCCGCGACGACTTGGCGGCGAAGCACATGCTGGACCTGGCGCCGCGCTTTGTCCAGGCGACCGGGCACCATGCCGTGCTGCTTTACAAGGAAGAGATTGAGATTCTGATGCGTACGCCGGGTCATGCCGGCTTCTCGCTGCTCGACCTGCACGACTATCCCGGTCAAGGGACTGCGCTCATTGGGGCGCTTGATCCGTTTTGGGACTCGAAAGGTTTCGTCACTCCAGAGGCGCACCGGCGATACTGCGGCGCTACAGTACCGCTGCTGCGCATTAAGAAACGCACCTACACGACAGAGGAGACTTTCACGGCGGAAGCGGAGGTCGCGCACTTTGGCGCCAAGGATTTGACGAACGCGCAACCGGTGTGGAGCATCCGCGACGAGGGGGGCCGGGAAGTTGGCTCAGGGTCCTGGGGGGTTCGTTGCGTGTCCACTGGGAAGCTGACGCTCCTGGGCGGCATCAGCGTTTCCCTCGCGAAAGCTCCTGCCCCGGCAAAGCTGACGGTGACGGTTTCGCTCAGGGGAACTGACTTTGCAAATGACTGGGAGATTTGGGTCTACCCCGAAAATGCGGAAATCACTCCTCCTGCCGGCGTGATGGTCGCAGAGAAGTGGGATGCGGTCCTCCAGGGAGCCCTTTCGCAGGGCAGGAGGGTCATTTTGTTCCCCCAGGTCGTGAGCCCTGGGCAATCCCTTCCGGGGGGCTTTTTGCCCGTTTTTTGGAGCCCCGTCTGGTTCCCGAAACAGCAGCCGAACACCATGGGCATTTTGTGCGACCCCAAGCATCCGGCACTGGCGCAGTTTCCCACCGAGTTCTATAGCAATTGGCAGTGGTACGAGCTATTGCAGAATTCCAGAACCGTCAACTTGTCTGATACACCTGCGACATTCCGACCGATTGTTGAAGTAATTGACAATTTTGCTCGCAACGACAAACTCGGCAATCTGTTTGAGGCGCGCGTGCACGGTGGAAGTCTGCTTGTCTGCACGATTGACCTGCCCCACATTGCTGACAAGTCGCCTGCTGCCAAGCAGTTGCTCAGGAGCCTTTACGCCTATGTGGGGTCGCCGGCCTTCGCCCCGTCGGGAGAACTGGATCCGGCGCTGCTCGACAAGCTTTTCGCGCCAGCCGGACAGTAGCGGGGCAATCGGGTGTTATCGCGGCGGGCTAAAGTGCCGGGCTGAAGCCCGGCTTTACGAGGGAGCCCACGCGCATCAATTGCACCAGAAATTCTGAGGCACTGCAATAATTCAGGAGGACCTCTTATGAAGCGCAATTCTGCTCTGATACTGACAACATTATTCGTGCTTTGTTTCCTGGCATCGTGCCAGAAGCCCCTCCAGACGACCACCATCAAGGTGGACGGCTCTGACAAGGGGCGGATATTCGAAGGAATCGGAGGGGTCAGCGCGGGAGCGTCTTCGCGGCTGCTGCCGGACTACCCCGAGCCCCAGCGCAGCCATATCCTGGACTACCTGTTTAAGCCCAACTACGGCGCGTCGCTTCAGCACCTGAAGGTGGAAGTGGGCGGCGACACGAATTCCACCGACGGCTCCGAGCCCAGCCACATGCGCACCCGCACCGACGAGAACTACGACCGGGGTTATGAGTGGTGGCTGATGAAGGAAGCCAAGGCCCGCAACCCCAAGATCATGCTGGACATCCTGCCCTGGGGAGCGCCCGGCTGGATTGGCAACGGCAAATACTATTCGCAGGACATGGCGAACTATATGGTCAAGTTCATTCAGGGCGCCAAGAACGTGCACGGTCTGGATATCGATTACGTGGGCATATGGAACGAAACGAATTACGATGTTGGATATATCAAAATGCTGAACAATGCGCTTTCAGCAAGCGGCCTCACGACCAAGGTGGTGGCCGCGGACCTCTACGAAAATCAATGGAAAATCACCGATGACTTCAAGCAGGACCCGGAACTGAAGAACGCCGTCTATGCCATCACCGCCCACTACGCGCGGGTAAAGGGGAATTTCTACGTTACCGGAAGCGCGCTCGAGTCCGGGAAGCCCCTGTGGTCGAGCGAGGACCAGCCCTTTGACGAAACCGGAGTCATCCTGCAACGCGATTGGAAGCCGGGGGCAAGGATTTGGGCCAACGTTCTGAACACCAACTACATTGACGGCAAGGTGACCAAGACGGAGACCTGGAGCCCGGTGACCTCCTACTACGATAACCTGGCGGCACCCAATTCCGGATTGATGTACGCGAACACGCCGTGGTCAGGGCATTACAACGTGCAGTCCGCCGTCTGGGTGACGGCCCACACAACGCAGTTCTCCCAGCCGGGCTGGCAGTACCTGGACAAGGCATGCGGGTATCTCAAGGGCGGCGGGAGTTACGTGACGCTCAAGGCCCCCGCGGGCACGGATTACAGCGTGATTGTGGAAACGATTGCAGCCACGGCGCAGCAAGAGGTGGAATTCCAGGTATCCGGCGGCCTCTCGGCGGGCACGGTCCACGTGTGGGAGACCAATGCCGCTAAGTCCTTTGAAAAGGTCAGCGACATTGAACCGCAGAACGGGTCATTCCGCATCACGCTCGAGCCGGACGCGATTTATTCTTTGACGACAACCGTGGGCCAGGGGAAGGGAACCGCCATGCCTCCCGCGGCGGCCCCATTTCCGTTTCCCTATTCGGATGACTTCGAGAGCGTGGCGGCCGGCAAGACGCCCAAGTACCTCGCCGACCTGGATGGCGCATTTGAGGTGGCAGCGTGCACGGGCCGGCCCGGCAAGTGCCTCCGCCAAGTCATCGATAAACGCCCGATTCCTTGGGGAGGCATCAGCCCGGATCCGTTTACTTTTCTGGGCGACGCCGATTGGTCGGACTACGAGGTCAGCACGGATGCCATGGTCGAAGAGCTGGGGAGCGTGACCCTGGCCGGTCGCATCGATTCCGCCGACGTGTTCCAGGATAACAAGGCGCGTTGGGTGAGCGGCTACGTGCTTTCTCTCCAGCAGGACGGAACGTGGGAGCTGAACGGTACGAAGTTCAATTCGCCCCCGGGCAAGCTGGCATCGGGAAAGGTGGCGTCTCAACCGAAAACGTGGCACCACCTCGCGCTGGCTTTCAAAGGGTCGTCCATCCAGGTGAGCATTGACGGCGCGCCGGTCGGGAACGCTACGGACACAAGCCACACGAAAGGAATGGCAGGAATCGGTACGGCCTGGAACACCGCGCAATTCGATAATTTCGCGGTCAAGTAAAAGGGATCGTTGGGATTTGGCGATCGAAACCTGCGTGGCGTTGTATTAAGCGTCATGCAAGAAAGGCGCGGGAGGGGAAGCTGGGAGCGCGGGCATCCTGCCAGCCCTGAATCTCTCCCCGAACGAGCAAAAGCATCTCGCGCAGAGACGCAAAGGCGCAGAGGCCGAAAAGAACACAAAGCAGTTGTTTAATCCGAATTTCTGCGCCTCGGCGACGCTCCGCGAGATTCTCTGTTTTTCCCCAGACTCTCTGGTACGTCGTCCCGCCCGTGCACCGTCATGGCCAGGATGGCCATGACGCGAGTTGGACTGCGGGCATCCTGCCCGCCACGAGCAGTGGCGCGGGAGCGTGACGCTCCCGCGCCCGGAGTTTGTACATTTCGATTGGGCTGCCCCCGGACCAAACCCTCAGAGGTTACAGCGCAGACCACATCCGTGGTTTGCCGACTTGATACGTCCAAGTGACGGGGAATCGGTAAACCCTTTGGCGTTCTGTTGGCTTCAGTTTAATCCCCCACATATTCAACTCACGGCTGGACCTCAGTGGGCGCAGGGTTTGTCTCGGCCTCCGGAGCGGGCGCTTTTGACGCAGCGCTGGCTCCGGGCCTCGTCGAGAGGAACAGGGCGCGCCCGCTGACTTCCTCGTCGAATTCGACACTGACTCCCTCGAATGCCAGCCTTATCCCTTCCACCGAGTGTTCGGGAGGAACTTTGCCGAGGGCGCAGTTCACTTGCAGTGTCGCGTTCTTCGCTAACCCTCGCACCGGCATGAGGCGGACGCGGAAGACAGCCAGACCGCCTGCGGGCATGGAGCCGGAGAACATTCGCATGCGCATGGGGCCAAGCTGTGGGGGGCCGAATGCCCGGCCTTCGCGCATGAGCGCGCCCGGCGCGATCCCGTATGAATCAAAGCTCACAAGTTCACTCGCGATCCAGACACCTGTCTCGAGCGCCATTCCATCGATGGACTTGTGGGTGAAAGTTCCGGCTGCTGTGACCGACTTGCTTTGCGAGGTGAACGTGCCCGCACCGCTCATCTCATAGCTGTCGCCATTGGCGGACTTGACCACCGCGGGACAGGTGGAAGAGTCACCCGAATCGCAAAGGAACCCCGCGCCCACCAGGAAGGTGTAATTAGCTGATGAGCTGCTCTGTGCCCTCGCCGGACCTGCCCCTAGAAATATGGCCAAGCTCGGCACGGCCGCCCACGTGAAAATGAGGGTCGATAATGCATTCTGGTTAGACATGACTTCCTCCCCTGCGGCGGTGCCCCTTGGCAACTTGCGTGACAGTACAGCCAAACTGAGCGGCTGTGCCGCCTGCTGTCATGGAGATGCTCCCCTCCTGATTCAGGAGGGGTGGCGCGCCGAGCGCGGGCGTGGTTATGCCCTGAAACCGAAAACTTGAAATCGCAATCAGCACCACCCCCTACCCCCTCCTCATCTGAGGAGGGGAGCAGTTTTCATAACAGCGCGACGGCAGAGCCGCCCTTGCAAGGAGGTTGTCGCGCAGACTCCATTGGGACAGCTCTGGGCAAGCTCCGCCCCTAGGTCATTCTCAGTACTCGATTCGTTCGTACTCGGCCTAGCCGGGCGGTTGCCTGCTGTATAAATACCATGGAACGAACCGTCCGGCCTTGATACCACTCTATGACGTCCCCGTTTGGGTCGCCGGGTCACACAGGATGAAAAGTGCAGCTTAACGAACATCACTTAGGACGGAACTGCACGGCGGCTACACATTCGTTTGCGCACTGGCCGCCCCCGTACGTCCCCGTGGCAATTCCGAGCTCGTTCACTTTAAATGCGAGGCTCCAATCCCCCGGAAAGCCGAGCGAGCGAACGGAAGTGGGGTCCTTCGTAGTCCAGCGCACGGCAACGAAGTTATAGTTCTCATCCCAGCTAGCACCTACGATGTCACCGAGGTCGTTGATGCCCTCCGCGGTGTCGCCTTGCGGCAAACCCCACAGATTTGGCAACAAAGTTAGTTTATAGGTCCGCCTCTTAGAGTCGACTGGCTGCCAAAGCGAGCTATAGCCATGTATCCAGTCTGGCGAGAGGACATCACCCACGATTTCACCCTTCTCGTTCATGTCACCCACGAGGGCAACATCGGGCCAATCTTTGGAACCAGGAAGCTCGATCAATTCCCAGCCTTTTCCACCCTGGACGGGGTTCCAGACGACCGCAACGATAATGCCATCGTCGTTACCGACGGAGCCCGCCAGTTGCCCGAGATTATTCACGCTCGCCACGGAGCCGTAAGGGAATCCGTTTGGGGTCTCGAGGGCATGGATCTTCCAGGTTGCCGCTAGCCGACCTGAATTCCATGCGACGTCGTGTGTCCAAACGACGGGATAATCATCACCGGGCGTATCGCCCCAGACGTAGCCCGCCACCAGGGTTCCGAGTTTGTTTACAGCCACCGCTACGCTGTTGTTGCGGCCAAGACTCGGGAGCGCCCCGAGATCAGTTCTTTCCGCCTTTGCCGTCCAGACAAAGCCGTGCACATAGCCCTGGCTCGTCGCGGCGTAGCCCACGACCAGGCCGGTGTCAGAGATCAACGGCCAAGTGAACCATTCCTCATAGGCGCCTAATGCGCCGAGGTCGAACCACTGCCCCGTATGGGAACCAGATAGTTCGATCCTGAAAAGATGGTTGTCTCCGTCAGCGGCATCGCCCTGCGCAACCAGAACGCCAAAATCGTTAATACCTCCCGCCTCGGCCCACGTTCCATAAGGGTATGTGCCGAGGTCATAGACTTTGCCTTTTTGAGCCCAAGTCCCTTGGCCGCTGACGATCAGCAGCAGGACCGCCGAAAACACCATGCTGAATAATTTACGCATAAAACCCCCTCCATCAATTGAGAGATGAATGATGCTTCTCCGTTTCTATATCCTTTGCCATTTGATTTTCGTTTGCGGCTCCGCCGCCGTGCATTGAAATGCCGTAAATCCCTATTTTCTTAGCGCGAACTTTCGCGCGCTTCGTAGGGCCGAGCGGCGCTCGGCCCCGGGCCAGCGCCGCTGGCCCCTACACGATCGTTTGCGGCTCCGCCGCGGCGCCCCACCTTGCCTGCCTGCTTTTTAAGGATGACCCTTGAGCCAGTTCAGGATCGGTCTCCAGGCCAAAGTTTCCGCATCCCTCGAGAGGAAAAGATCGGCATGCCCGAAGTCCGTCGAGCGGTCACCCGTTACGCTCACCGTGAATTTGGTGACATCCTTGCTCGCGGTTAGCGTGGTCGTGTAGTAGCCGTACTGTCCGAATCCTCCCCCTGTGCCAACATAAAGAATGGGAACGGCAATCTCGCCCAGATGGTCGTCGAAGGGTACTTTGACCGCGCCGCAAAACAAGGCGTCCCCGTCCAAATCCGTCTGCACCGGCAAGTGCGGCGGGATGGCCTGGAGAAAATCCAGCCATAGCCGAGCCTCGGTGTACCGCAAGTCGGTGGCGATGCCATTCCCGTCGAAATA
>Ga0181527_1002053_pt1 | contig 19544 bp, 30 predicted proteins | sample PEATcosm2014_Bin_30_FD_119762 | JGI IMG/M metagenome (GOLD analysis project Ga0181527, IMG submission 119762) | Peatland microbial communities from MTU Mesocosm Facility, Houghton, MI, USA - PEATcosm2014_Bin06_60_metaG | ecosystem: Environmental > Terrestrial > Soil > Wetlands > Peat | place...
AAGAGTATAGAGTATGTCTAGATCAACTAAAAAAGGCCCTTATGTACAACCTTGTTTGATGGAAAAAGTCGAAAAGGCTAAGGCAGGAAGTAAGCGAGATGTCATTAAGACATGGTCGCGACGCAGTATGGTAATTCCTGATTTTGTAGGATTAACATTTGCGGTACATAATGGCAAAAAATTTGTTTCTGTTTTTGTAACAGAAAACATGGTAGGTCACTATTTGGGCGAATTTGTGCCAACGCGCACCTTCAAACAGCATAGTGGTCAACGAAAAGCAGGCGCTCCTGCCGCTAAATAGGGGTTTTGGGGCTTGCTGATGTGTAAAAATACAGGTAAAATATATATATAAATATATTGCAATAGTAACATTGAGGTTTGCAGAATGCAATTTAATGCAAAAGCCCGCTATGTGCGTTATTCTCCGTATAAACTGAGGCCCTTGGCGGATGTAGTCCGGGGTAAGAATGTGTCGTTTGCCTTAAATTGGCTCGCTACACATGCGGTTAAACGAATTGTACCGGTTCAGAAAGCGATAGAATCAGCGGTTGCCAATGCAAAACAGCAAGGCAATCTTGATAGAGGCATGCTCTATGTGGATGAAATTCGCATAGATGAAGGTCCTTCTTATAAATACTTTAAGCCGGGTGCTATGGGGCGTTCAAATCCCTATAAACGGCGTTTTAGTCATATTAGTGTTGTATTAAAATCTTTAGACAAAAATAAGGATTAGTGTGGGACAAAAAGTTCATCCGATAGGATTTCGCCTAGGCGTTTATCGTACATGGGATTCTCGATGGTTTGCACGAGGTCAGTATGGCACAGAACTATTAGAAGATTTTAAGATTAGAAAATATCTTAAAACAAAGTTGAAAAATGCGGAAATATCTCGAATTGAGATTGAAAAAGCAGGGGACAACGTACGCGTTGTAATCCATGCTGGCCGTCCAGGTGTGGTCATTGGTAAAAAAGGCCAGGAAATTGAATCGTTAAAACTTGAGCTTGCTAAGTTAGTAAACAGAAAGAACATTGAAGTTTCTGTACAGGAAGTTGAAAATCCTGAAATGGATGCTGTTCTTGTTGCCCAAAGTATTGCGGAACAGCTTGTTAAGCGAGCTAGTTATAAAAAAGCAATGAAACGGGCTACAATGTCTGCAATGAAGAGTGGAGCAAAGGGAATAAAAATTTGTTGCGCAGGTCGTTTGCAAGGTGCAGAAATCGCTCGGGAAGAATGGGAACGAGTTGGTTCAACACCATTACATACTCTTCGGTCAAACGTTGATTATGGCTTTGCTGAAGCACTTACCACGTATGGACTTATTGGGGTAAAAGTGTGGATTTGCAAAGGCGAATTTCAACATGCGTAATAGCTACTACATGGAAGATTAATCATGTTGATGCCAAAGAAAATAAAATATAGAAAAGTGCAACGAGGTAATATGAGGGGGTTGGCTAAAGGTGGCCGTACCGTCATGTTTGGAGAATATGGTCTTCAAGCAGTAGAACCTGCGTGGCTAACTGCAGCGCAAATTGAATCAATGCGCGTTACAGTTAACAGAAAATTGAAGAAGATAGGAAAACTTTTTTTACGTGTTTTTCCTGACAAACCTGTTACTAAAAAACCTGCCGAAACTCGAATGGGTAAAGGTAAGGGCGCTCCAGAATTTTGGGTTTCAGTGATTAGACGAGGTCGTGTTGTATGTGAAATTTCAGGACTTGATGAGCAATTGGCTCGTGAAGTATTGAAACAAGCAGCGTACAAGCTTCCTATGAAAACAAAGTTTGTGAAGAAAGAATTACTGACAGAAGAAGGTAACGCGTAAATAACGCTGGGTTATGTATATGATACTCAAGGAATTAAAGCAAGAGCTGCAAAATATGGATTCGAATCAACTTAAAGAAAAAGTTGATGGACTCCGTCGAGAGCTTTTTGGATTGCGTCTTAACGCAACAACGTCACATGTAAAAGACTATTCGCAGATTACCAAATTAAAACGTGGTATCGCAATGGGTCTTACGTATATGGCACAAAAAACTCAAGCTCGTTAACAAGGAATATGAGTTGCTATGAGTAACGAACAAAAAAAACGAACGCTTATAGGCGAAGTTGTTTCAAACAAAATGGATAAGACCGTTGTTGTTAACTTGCCAAATGCGTTTAAGCATAAACAATTTCATAAAACGATACGGACATCGAAGAAGTATAAAGTTCACGATGAAAATAATAGCGCTCAAGTTGGCGATATCATTGAATTTTATGAAGGTCGTCCTGTATCAAAAACTAAGTGTATGTATCTTGCTCGTATTGTTAAAACAAACATAACTAATGAGTAAGGCATAGAGGTACAAAGAAATGATACAGAAAGAATCATACTTAATTGTTGCAGATAATTCTGGTGCAAAAGAAGTACAATGCATTCACATTATAGGTAGTACGCGTAAGCGATATGCTCGTATTGGCGATACTATTAAATGCGCTGTTAAGAAAGCAATACCAGGTGGTGCCGTAAAAAAAGGTGATGTGGTTACAGCAGTTATTGTGCGAACGAGAAAAGAATTTCGTCGTGAAGATGGTAGCTATATTCGTTTTGGTGATAACGCAGCAGTGATTATAAAAGATAAAGAACCGATTGGTTCGCGTATTTTTGGTCCTATTGCACGTGAATTGCGGCCTAGGGGCTATACAAAGATTATTTCTTTGGCGCCTGAAGTACTATAAGGGGAAATGTTATGGTGGCTAGAGTAAAAATAAATGACACAGTAATGGTTATTTCCGGTAAAGACAAGGGAAAAACAGGGACCGTTATTGATATTTTTGCCAAAAAAGGTAAAGTTATGGTTAAGGGCATTTCTCTAGTTACTCGTCATGTTAAGGCGAGAAAGCAAGGGGAAACCGGAGGAATCAAAAAGCAAGAAGGATTCATTGATCTTTCAAATGTGATGCCGGTATGCCCAGATACTCATAAGCCAGCTCGAATTGGCAGCAAAACTTTAGAAAATGGCGAAAAAACTCGAATTTTTCGTGTTGCAAAACGTTAATCGTTTTGCGTACTGTTCGAGTGGAGCTAGACAAGGATTACTATGGCGAAAAGAAATGACAAGGCTGAACAGCCTCGTTTAAAAAAGAAATATGAAGAGGAGATTCGTCCTCAGTTACAAAAAGATCTTAAACTTGCAAATATTATGCAGGTTCCAAGACTTGAAAAAATTGTTATCAACGTTGGGGTAAAAGATGCTCTTACGAATAGCAAAGCAATTCAAGTAGTGGTAGATGGCATTGCCCGTATTGCGGGTCAAGCTCCCGTTAAAACACTTGCGAAGAAATCCATTGCAGGATTTAAATTGCGAGAAGGAATGCCAATAGGAGTAATGGTTACTTTAAGAAAACAAAAAATGTATGAATTTTTGGATAAGCTTATAACGTTAAGTTTGCCCAAAGTTCGTGATTTTCAAGGGGTAACAAGAAAGCTTGATGGGCGTGGAAATTACAATCTTGGTGTGAAGGAATGGTTCATATTTCCTGAGATTGATTATGATGTAACTGATAAGTCTTATGGTCTTAACATTACAGTGCATACCACCGCACAGGATAATGATAGTGGTTTAAAATTATTAGAATCATTTGGTATGCCATTCCGTAAGGCATAAATAAGAGGTATATATCCATGGCCAGAAAGGCATTGATAGAAAAAGCAAATAGAGCACCAAAGTTTGCAGTGCAGGGATACAATCGCTGTAAGCTTTGTGGACGATCACGCGGTTTCATGCGTTTTTTTAGCATGTGCCGTATTTGTGTTAGAAAGTATGCCTTAGAAGGTTTGCTACCGGGTGTTAAGAAAGCAAGTTGGTAATCGTAGGAAGGAACCATTCTAATGTCAATTGATGTAATAGGAAATTTTCTCACCATAATTCGAAATGGGTTGATGAATTCAAGTCCATTTGTAGTTGTGCCATTCTCAAACATGAGACATGAAATAACTCAAATTCTGAAAGATGAGGGTTTCATCAAGAATTTCGCAATACTGAATGAAAATGAATTGACGACGAAAAGTATCAAAATTTTTCTCAAGTATGTAGATGGTGAATCTGCTATTCATGAAATTACACGAGTCAGTACGCCTGGGCGTCGCGTGTATTCAGCTATAAAAAACGTCAAGCCAGTTATTGGTGGCTTGGGTCTATCTATTTTAACAACAAATCGGGGCGTCATTACTCACAAAAAAGCTAAAGAGCTAGGGTTGGGTGGTGAGGTTCTGTGTACGATCTGGTAAGAGGGCAAGACTATGTCTAAAATAGGTAGAAAATCGATCGATATTGAAAATGTTGCCGTGGAAATTAAAGGGCAAGATGTTCATTATAAAGGTCCAAATGCTTCAGGCGTTCATACGTTGCCAGATATGCTTAAGGCTGAGCTAAACGATAAAAAGCTTGTTTTGGTTCCAGCGAAAAAAACGCGTGACCTCAATAGCATGTGGGGTCTTCATAGAGCTTTGCTTGCAAACAAAATTAAGGGGGCAAGCCAAGGTTTCACTAAAGAAATACAAATTATTGGGCTCGGATTCAAAGCTGCATTGACTGGCAACAAAGTTGTTTTCAATCTAGGTTACAGTCATAAAATAGATTTTGATTTGCCAAAAGATGTTACGCTTGATATTGATAAAAGCGGTCAAAAGCTTTCTTTTAAATCGCCAAATAAAGAGTTGGTTGGGTTTGTCTGTAGTCAAGTAAAAGCATTGCGTCGAACAGAGCCGTATAAAGGTACTGGTATTAAGTTGGCCACAGAAACTATTTTGCGTAAAGCAGGTAAGACAAAATCATAATAATGATTAAGAAAAATATGAGGTAATTACTGTGTCAGTATTACGAAAAATTCAACAAAGAAAAAATAGAAGAGCCGTGCGAGTGCGTGCTTCTATACGGGCATGTAGCACATTGCCACGTATTTCGGTACATCGCACACTCAAGCAAATTTATGCTCAAATTATCGATGATTCAGCACGTATAACAATGGTAAGCTTTTCTTCACTTGAACTTAAAAATGTTTCCGGTGACAAAACAGCGATTGCGCATGCTGTCGGTAAAGAACTTGCGCAACGTGCAAAAGATAAGGGCATTGCATCAGCGGTATTTGACAGAGGATCCTTCTTGTATCACGGACGCGTTAAAGCGCTTGCCGATGGATTACGAGAAGGTGGATTAACGATTTAAGCAATAGGATAATTGATGGCTGAAGCAAAAGAAACATCTATTGTTGATCACGTAGTCAGTGTGCGACGTGTAACAAAAGTTACTAAAGGCGGTAAACGCTTTTCATTCTCAGCGTTGGTGGTCTCAGGAAACCAAGCTGGAGAAATCGGTATAGCGCTCGGTAAGGGTCGTGAACTCTCGCTTGCTATTACCAAAGCAACAAACAAAGCTCGTAAGGAAATGATCAAAGTTCCATTACGTGAAAGTACTATTCCCTATGATGTGGTCGGTTGTCATGGCGCAAGCAAAGTGATTATGCGTTCTGCATCAAAAGGTACTGGTATTAAGGCTGGTGGTGCTGTTCGTTCTGTTATGACTGCAGTGGGCATTCGTGATGTTCTTGCAAAATCTATTGGTTCATCTAACAGACAAAATGTAGTTAAAGCAACTTTGAATGCGCTTGCTCAATTGCGATCAGCGACTCACTTGGCGAAGTTGAGATCAAAAACCGTTAAAGAAATAGTCGGGACTAAATAATGTTACGCTTACATGAATTACCAGCGTTAGTAAAAAAACGCAAAAGAGTTGGCCGCGGCGGTAGCCGTGGTGGGACTGCAGGCCGAGGCTCTAAGGGGCAACGTGCTCGTTCAGGTGGACACAGCAAATTTTCAGCAGGATTTGAAGGTGGTCAAATGCCATTGTATCGTCGTTTACCAAAACGAGGGTTCAATAATGATCGATTCAGCGATGAAAAGATGTTTATCGTCAGCCTTGAACAATTAAACAATGCTTTTGAAGAAGGTGCGACCGTTGATATGGCTGCATTGATTGAAAAAGGATTAGTGTCAAAAAAGAAGAGTCAAAAAGGAATAAGTAACCAAATGATCAAGATTCTTGGCAACGGTACGCTTTCTAAAAAGCTTATTGTTAATGCAGATGCATTTAGTAAGTCTGCAGTAACAGCTATAGAAAATCTTGGTGGTGAGGTTCGGTTAACGAAAGGGATGTAGTGGTACTCCTTCAGAATTTTATCAATATATTTTCAGTCCCAGAATTACGTAAGAAGTTATTATTTACGCTTGGTATTTTGGTGGTGTATCGATTTGGGGTACACATTCCCGTTATCGGTGTCGATATTAATGCATTACAGCAACTATTGGAGCGAGCAAAAGGACTTGGGAGTTTTTTTGGTTATCTTGATATGTTCTCAGGCGGTTCATTAAAAAACTGTACCTTGTTTGCGCTTGGTATCAGCCCCTATATAACGTCTTCAATCGTAATGCAAATGCTAGGAATGACGATTCCGTCATTAGAGCAATTGTTGAAAGAGGGCGAATATGGACGCAAAATTGTTAATCAATATACGCGCTACCTTACTTTTGCAGTCAGTATTTTTCATAGTTTTACCTATGCGCTTATTTTAGAGCGTAATGGCATGGTGATGGAACCAGGGTGGTCGTTTCGGTTGCTCTTTATTCTATCACTCACCGTTGGATCAATGTTTGTGATGTGGCTTGGTGAGCAAATTTCATTATTTGGTGTTGGAAACGGGAGTTCGATGATTATCTTTGCAGGTATCGTTGCCCATTATCCAGATGATTTAATGAAAACATTGTATCAAGTACAAGAAGGCATAATGGATCCTCTTGTTGCGCTGTTCATATTGGCAGTTGTTATCGCTATCACTGCAATTATTGTGTTCTTAGAGCGCGGTGAGCGTAAGGTTCCTGTGCAATATACGCGTCGTATTGTTGGACAACGAGTATATGGTGGTCAAAGTACCTATATACCTTTTAAATTAAATACGCCAGGTGTTATGCCAGTGATTATTGCGAGTGCTGTATTGCAAATGCCGATATTTTTAATTTCGATGTTAGCTGATCGCATATCAGTATTCAAGTGGCTCGGTGAAAACGTATTAAGTCCAGTATCAATACCATTTAACGTTATTGATTTTATACTTATTATTTGTTTTTCATTCATGTACACTGCAATGATTTATAATCCTGAAGAACTTGCAGAAAATATTAAAAAAAGTGGTGGCTTTATTCCAGGGATTCGCCCGGGTAAACAGACTGCCGAATTTTTTTACTATATTTTGACACGTATAGGATTCGTCGGAGCATTGTATCTGGCTAGTCTCGCGGTAATTCCTAACTTTTTAACTATGATGATTCAAATGCCATTCTACTTGAGTGGTACCGGATTGTTGATCGTGGTTGGGGTTACCTTAGAAATGGCATCTCAGATAGAGGCGTATCTTATCGAACATCGGTATGATGGCTTTTTAACATCGGGTAGCAGATTAAAGGGCAGAGGCGCGCGTTGAGTTTGAATAAAGAAATTTTAGTATTTTTGGGTCCTCCAGGGTCAGGCAAGGGTTCGATGTCTGAGCTCTGTGTCAAGACTTTTGGATGGACCCAACTTTCAACCGGAAATATGTGTAGAAAACACATAACTGAGCAAACACAAGTAGGCAAAGCAATAGATTTTGCGATAAAATCTGGTAAACTAGTATCAGATGAGCTTGTTACGAGCATGGTGGAACAGTCCTTACAGGAGTGCTTAGGTCATTCTTCAGTAATTATTCTGGATGGATACCCGAGAACCGTTGCTCAGGCTCGTCAATTAGCTCACTTGCTCGATACAAAGTTTAAGAATATAAAGCTCAAGGTGGTTAGGTTTGGCGTTCCTGATGATTTGCTCGTAGAGCGGCTCTCGGCGCGTTATATCTGTAAAAACCAACATTGTCAGGCGGTATATTCACTCCTAGATGGATCACTGCAGGCCCCCAAACATGGCCTGGTCTGTGATCGATGCGGACAACCTCTGTATAGACGGGAAGATGATCAGCCTGCGGCGGTCAAGGAACGACTAAAAATGTATCACGCATATGAGCAAGAACTATTGAATTTTTACCTTACTGAAAAGCCGGAAGATGTCATAGATTTAAAGGCAGATAGGGCATTAGCAGAAGTATTTGAAGATTTTAAAACACGTATAATGGCATAAAGCATATGATTACTATAAAGAACAAGGCATCTCTTCGAAAAATGGAAGAAGCTGGCAGATTGCTGGCTCAGGTCATGCGTGACCTAGAGAGTCGTATTCGTTCTGGTGTGAGTACTTTATCGCTGGATGCGTGGATAGATCAAGAAATAAGCAGCAAGGGTCTTAAGTCTAAAACCAAGGGTTTCATGACATATCGACACGCAAGTTGCATTTCGGTGAATGATGAAGTTGTCCATGGTGTTCCATCTGAAAGTAAAATTCTTAAAGATGGAGACGTGGTAAAAGTTGACATATGCGCTTCATGGGAAGGTTATTGTGCTGATATGGCACGTACCTTTTTTATTGGAACGGTTCCTGAAGAGGTTCGCAAATTTGCATTAGTAGCTCAAGCTGCTCTTGATAAGGGAATTGCGCAGGCTCGTGAAGGCAATCGACTTTCAGATATTTCGGCGGCAATTCAAGCTGAAGTCGAACGTCACGGTTATGGAGTCATTCGTGATTTTGCCGGACATGGCATTGGCAAGCAGCTGCATGAAGACCCTGAAGTATTGAATTATGGTGCGCCGGGTAAGGGTCCAGTCCTTAGGGCTGGTATGACACTTGCTATTGAACCTATGATTACCATGGGGCATTATGATGTGTATGTTACTTCAGATGGATGGACGGTCAAAACCAAAGATAAGAGCTTGGCTGCGCATGTAGAAGATACCATTGCGATTACGCAAGGTGACCCTAAAATTTTAACACGAAATGCATGAGGGATATACTACCGCATGAAAGATACTATAAAGAAAAAAGAAGAGGTTATTCGCGTTGATGGTGTGGTAAAAGAAACGTTACCAAATGCTATGTTTCGCGTTGAAATAGAAGGTGGCCACGTAATCCTTGGGCACGTGTCGGGTAAAATGCGTATGCATTATATCAAGATCGTACCAGGAGATAAAGTTGCTTTGGAATTGTCTCCGTACGATTTGACGCGGGGGCGAATTGTTTTACGGTATAAAACGTAATGAATAAAATTGTTATCATGCCATCCTTCGATCATTCGCGAGTTTAAGGCTCAGAATGAACGAGGTGAAACGGCGGATTATTTGAGGGCAAAACGGTGAAAGTACGTACATCAGTAAAAAAAATGTGTGAACAATGTCGAATCATTTTGCGTGATAGAGTTGTTCGAGTTATATGCGAACGTGATCCTAAGCATAAACAACGTCAAGGATAGGTAAAGTATGGTTAGAATTGAAGGCGCTATTTTGCCAGCAAGTAAACGTGTTGAGTATGGCTTAACATATGTTTTTGGTATTGGCCTTAAAAGATCGCGCGATATCTTGTCAAAATTAAAAATTGACTTTGATAAACGAGTGAAAGATCTTAACGATCAAGAAATCACAGCAATACAGCGTGAAGTTACCTCAGGATATAAAACTGAAGGTGAATTGCGCAAAGAAATTACGATGAACATCAAGCGCTTGCAAGAAAACGGTAGTTATCGTGGATTGCGTCACAAGAAGGGACTTCCGGTTCGTGGCCAACGTACGAAAACGAACGCTCGAACACGCAAAGGACCTCGTCGTGCAGGAACAGCGGTTTCGCTTAAACGCAAAGTAACGAAGAAATAAGTAACGATAGTTGACTTAGCATAGTGGATAACAATGTCATATAAAAAGAAAACTAAAAAATCAAAAAGAAAAGTTGATTCTGCCATAGTGCATGTAAAATCGACCTTTAACAACACGTTGGTTTCAGTAACAACGATGGAAGGCGATGTATTATTGCAGGGTAGTGCGGGAAGACATGGCTTTAAGGGCGCTCGTAAAGGAACGCCGTTTGCTGCATCTCAAATCGCATCTACATTGGCAAAAGATATGGGCCTGATGGGCATTAAAACTATAGAAGTAAACTTGCAAGGCCCAGGGGCTGGTCGAGATTCAGTAGTGCGTTCAATGCAGGCATCGGGTATTAATGTTTCAGTGTTGCGCGATGTAACACCGTTACCCCATAATGGTTGTCGAGCTCCAAAGAAACGCAGAGTATAAGATATACTGCATATCAGATAACAGGTAAGGTTATATGGAAAGAAAATCAACACGTTCAGGCGATAATCACGGTGAAAGAAAACCAATGCGCGGCAATGATGCTGGCGCAGGTAAAAGAGGTCGCGGCGCAAGCAGCGATGCTTCCGGTGATACGCAAGAACGAGTAACTCAAAAACGTACAAAAAAATTGTCAGAATATGGCAAACAGCTCGCAGAAAAACAAAAAGTTAAAGAAATGTACGGATTGCGCGAAAAGCAATTCCAACGTTTCTTTGCAAATGCTGTTCACGCACAAGGCGCTCCGGGTGAAAATCTTATGAGCATGCTTGAACGACGTTTAGATAACGTGGTTTATCGTCTTAAATTGGCGGTTACTCGTCGACAAGCGCGTCAAATCATTACTCATGGTCATGTGCTTGTGAACGGTAAAAAAGTTTACTCGCCATCATTTCTTGTTTCTGTTAACGATGTGGTGACAATGGCATCAAACGTTGCAGGAAAACAGGGGTTTGTGGAGCAAGTAGTTGATAAGCGATTAAATATTGGTATCAAAGTCCCAGAATGGTTGGAACTTGATAAACAAGATCGAAAAGGACAGGTATTACGTCTTCCTGTTCGATCTGATATTCAGACCCCAATTGAAGAGTATTTGATTGTTGAGTTGTATTCTAAATAAGAATGAATTGATGCTCAGCATGTATACGTTGGGTCACTTTAGGTTCAGGAGACTTAATGGACAAGAAGGAGTATAATCCTTTAACAATTCCTCAGTTACACTGGAATAAGAAAGTGTTAGGGGATACGTTTGGTGAATTAATAGCTCAGCCTTTAGAGCCTGGATTTGGCATTACGCTTGGTAACGCCTTACGTCGAGTTCTTTTGGGGGGAGTTGAGGGGTCAGCAGTAACATCAGTGATCATTAACGAAGTAAATAATGAATTTGCTTCAGTTCCTGGTGTCATTGAAGATGCTATGCAGATCGTATTAAACATAAAAGGTATTGTCGTCCGTAACAAAACGGGACAAGCTGGTATGATGTATCTAAAGGTTAAAGGCGAAGCGCCTGCAACCGTTGCGGACATCACTGCAGATGAACATCTTGAACTGGTTAATAAAGATCATGTGATTGCACATGTTTCCGCAGGCGGCGAACTTAATATTCAGTTCTTTGTTGAATCAGGACGTGGATATCAGGTAGCGCAGTGGCCGGCTGGTCAATCACTGCAGGAAGATAATCGTATCTATATCGATGCGATGTTCTCTCCAGTACGCAAAGTAATGTTCGATGTTGAAAAGACCCGTGTAGGTGGAAAAATTGATTATGATAAGCTCATTCTCAAGATTTATACTGATGGTTCAGAAAATCCGTTGGATGTTCTGCATTATGCGGTTTCAGTACTCCGTACTCAGCTAGAACATTTCCTTACCAGTGCAGAAATACCGTTTAATGAAATCTCAGCTTTGCCTGAAGTAGAGCAAGAGAAAAAACCGGTTAATCTGGATGAATTGGGTCTTAAAGGTGTACCAGCAGATCTATTACTAAAATCAATTGATGAGCTTGAATTATCAGTTCGTGCGAATAATTGTCTCATGAATGCGGATATCAAACGTATTATTGATTTAGTGAATTTAAGTGATGAAGAAGCGCTTAAAATTAAGAACTTTGGTCGTAAATCACTGAACGAAGTCAAGGATAGCATGAAAGCATTTGGTCTTTCTTTTGGTATGAATATCAAAGAAGAAGATGTTAAAAAAGCGCTTGAACTCAGTGAAAGAAATGAATAGTAACTGCATTAATAAGTTGAGATAATCATGAGACATCAGAACGGTCGAAAAAAACTTAATCTCAAGCCTTCTCATAAAAAAGCGTACTTACGTAATCATGCAATTCATTTGATTACGTACGGACACTTGGTAACAACAAAGGCTTCAGTAAAAGAAGTACAACGCTTTACTGAAAAATTAGTGACCATCGCTCGCGAGGGCAATAACTTTAATGCACGTCGCCGTGCTAAAGCATTGTTACCATACAAAGAAGAAGCGCTTTTGAAACTTTTCAAAGAGGTTGCTCCGCGCTACGTTGATAGACCGGGTGGTTACACACGCGTAATACCTTTGGGTAAACGCATGAGTGACACGGCAACTATTGCTCGTTTAGAGTGGGTCTAATCAATGTCAGATCAAGAAGTAGTGCGTAATATCGAAGCGGTATTAGACCAAATACGTCCAAATATTCAAATGGATGGTGGCGATATCGAATTCGTTGAATTTCGCGAAGGAACGGTATACGTGCGTCTACAAGGTGCATGTGTTGGGTGTCCATCCGCTATTTATACGCTCACGCTCGGTGTTGAAGAAGCGTTGAAAGATCAGGTCGCACAAGTTCACAGTGTGGCGCTTGTCGATTAAGATATTCCGCTCGTCCCTCCCAGTCTTCGTCCGTGCATCCTGAGGGAAAGCGAAGGACAGCAGGCAAGGAGGAGAGATCCGTCCGACGAAGCTTCTTATCACGGCGAAGCCTTAGGCGTAGCCGGGTGGCAAAGTTGGAAGCATCTTGAAGGATGAGATAAAAAAATTAAGGCACGTATATCGCGTGCCTTTTTTTATGTGCGCCCGGCACGGGCGCGACCTACGGGCGAAAGTCCGGAATGACGAAGGCGACTCAAGCCATGAGCTTATTCCGCTTCATTTGCCAGTATCAGCAGCTCCTGATACTATGATTTTTATGGATTTATTCTCGGGAGACCTTCTATGAATCAAATGATTCATTCTTTTTTAATACAAGTGAATACGTTTGTCGTGTCTTTTGGTATGTCCCACCAGGGACTTTTCTTCTAATCAATTCTGATCAATTCTGATCTTTTGTGTATCACATTTTTTTAATAGGTTCTTTATTCTAGGGAGTTGCTCATGATTCTACTGAGCTTTCTACCAATATTATTATTTGTGGCGATTTATGTCGGCACGGGCGTTTACTTATCGTTTATGGGTGTCCATAATGCCTTTTATCAACTGTCACCAACGGTGGCGATAATTCCTGCAATTGCATTGGGTTGGATCCTGCATCGGGGTTCGACTGAGCGAAAAATGCATGCGTTCCTTGATGGTATGCGTCATCCGGATATCATCACCATGTGCATCATATTTTTGCTGGCGGGCGCATTTAGCTCAGTAACCAATGCGATTGGAAGCGTTGATGCCACGGTCAATCTTGCCCTTTCATTTATTTCACCCCAATTTCTCTTAATTGGACTTTTTATAACCGCAGCATTCATTTCATTTGCGATCGGCACCTCAATGGGTACCATTGCAACCATTGCGCCGCTCGCCGCATGTTTTGCGCAGCAGGGAGTTTGTTCCCCGATCATCAGCATGGCAACCGTTGTTGGTGGCGCTATGTTTGGCGATAATTTATCAATCATTTCTGATACCACCATTGCGGCAGTAATGTCTCAAGAAGCCAATATGCAATCGAAACTGCGACTCAATGCGGTCGTAGCATTCATGGCTTCATTCATCACGGTGGTAATATTGTTCTTTGCGCAAGATAGTGCGTTCGCACTTGCACCGAAGGCATATTCCTTATTACTCGTAGTGCCCTATTTATTTTTGATTGGGCTTGCTCTTATGGGAACAAATGTGTTTATTGTGCTTTTCTTCTCGCTTATCTGTGCCGGGTTTATTGGATATATCGATCATGGATACACGCTTTTTGCATTGAGTGCGGATATGGTGAAAGGTTTTGCGAGCATGCATGAAATTATGCTTCTTTCGCTCATGGTTGGCGGACTTTCAGGACTTGCAGGACAAGGATCGCAAGCGCTCACCGCACGACTTTCTCAGTGGATTTCAAACATTGGCGGTGGCAAGAAAGTAGCACAATTAGTGATCGCTGCAATTGTTTCTACTTTTGATCTCCTGTTGGCTAATAATACGGTAGCGATTGTCTTTAGCGGTGATATCGCACGCGACATTGCAAAACGTTATCAAATACCGCCGCATTATAGCGCGGCATGGCTCGATATTTTTTCATGCGTTTTTCAGGGGATTATTCCGTATGGTGCTCAAGTCTTGCTTGCCAGTTCTATAGCGGGCATTTCGCCGCTCATGATTATGCCGCATGTCTATTATTGTTATGTGTTGGGAGCAGTGTCGGTACTCTATATCGTGAGCAATAATCAATTGAAGTAAGAAGAAAAAACATAGATCGTTCACCAAGAGGCACGTAGAAACATGTGCCTCTTGCGAATGCTAATAATCCGATGATGTCATTTGCCATGGCGAAGCTCGGGTGGCGAAGACGGATATTTCGATTTAAGATTACGGCGGCATAGACGTGCAACAGTAGATTTTTCATCCCTGTAAAGTGCGGTCCAGTGAGGATAAATCACCCCCCAGTTGCGTAATATAAAGGTTTTTTATACAATGAACGTTAATTAATTTATTAATCAACCTTTTAGGAGTCACTATGAATAGCATGTGTTATACACCGTGCTTTTCAGTATCCCATCAAAAGAGTTGGCTGCACTTACCGGTGGTAAGATAATTAAAATTCATCAATAAATCTGATATAATAATGAAAAAAAAGGTACGTATCACGCGTGCCTTTTTTTATGTCCTTACTCTAGCTTGCTGCCAGGAATATTGTCTTATCAATGTTGAATAAGATACCCTATCCTTTATAATGGACGCTGCTTTTTAGGGCAAGCAGCAAAAAAGGGGAAAATACATGTTTCACATTATTCTATGTTTTATTACGGTGATTATCATTATGTCAACAACATCACATACCAAAGATCTATTTAAAACGCCTGAATTGGGCATCAATGTTCCGACTGTTTTTGCGCATACTCCGCACGAAGATGTCTATTGGCAGATACTTTTATATGCTGCTCAGGGACAGAAAGAAAAAGCGCAAAAATTAAGCGAAGCGCTACAAGCTGGCGCGGATCTTTCATCGGTAACCTTGCCGTGGAAAGCGGGTGCTATTACCGATATAGAGACGTTGTTCGATAAATTGTTCATCGATTATATATCGCTCAGGCCGGAATCATTAGCTCATTTAGGGTTATTGGAATCAGTTGGCATTCAGGAACATAATGCCCAATTTGATGATGTTTCGCTTGGTGCGCATGAATATCGATTAGAACGAACTAAAGAAAATGCGCAATTGTTGAAAACATTTCCATATCAGGAACTTTCTCCTGCGCACAAGACATCCTATGAGATATTTGCATGGCAACTGAAGCATGATCTTGCGGGCGAACCATTCATACTCCATGAATACAAACAGCACCAACTAGAGGGTCCTATTCAGCATATCATATATGCTATGACGCAATTGCATCGCTTAGAAAATGAGGATGATGTTGCGCGTTATATCGCGCGGTTACGTCAGATCGCGCATAAACTTGATCAATCAAAGGCATTTATGGCGCAGCAAGAAAGTGCTGGCATTGTATTGCCTCAGTGTGCACTTGAGAGCATTATCACGATGACCGAAAAGTTAATGCCAGAAGATACCGAGTCGCATATTCTCTATATGCATTTGATGCGTGCCTTTATGCTCCATCCTCATGCAGATAAAGAGAGTATGCTTGCTCAGGCGCATGCGGTGATAGAGCAAGAGGTATATCCGGCATTACAACGCACGCTTGCCTTTTTACGTGAACAAAAAGAATGCGTGACCACCAATCATGGTGTGTGGGCATTGCCCAATGGCGATGCCTATTATGCGCATGCGTTGCAACGGCATACCACCACCGATCTTTCAGCGGAAGAAATACACGCGCTCGGATTGCAAGAAGTTACCCGTATTGAGCAAGAAATGCGACAGCTTTTCATCGATGAGGGTATGAATGATCCAGAAAAAAGCGTAGGTCAAATGATGCAAGAGTTATCCGGCGATCAACGTTTTTATTATCCAAATACCGATGAGGGGCGTGAGGAATGCTTGGCTGAATATCAGCGCATTCTTGAGCGGAGCAGAAAGGAACTTGCGCATCTTTTTCACATGAAGCCACGCGCAGGAGTGAGGATTGAACGGGTGCCGGCTTATGAAGAAGAAGGCGCACCAGCTGCATATTATACCAGCCCGAGTGCAGACGGCTCGCGTCCGGGTACTTTTTTTGCAAACCTCGGTGATATGGCAGATATGCCACAATTTAGCATGGAAACGTTAACGATTCACGAAGCTGAGCCAGGTCATCACTTTCAAATTGCGTTGCAATATGAAATGAATATTCCCATATTGCGCAAGCTGGGTGAGTGTAATGCCTATTGCGAAGGCTGGGCATTATATGCAGAAAAGCTTGCCTACGAACATGGATTTTATTCATCATCATTTTCAAAGCTAGGTCACTTGCGCGATGAAATGTGGCGTGCAGTGCGTCTTGTTGTCGATACCGGGCTTCATTATAAACGGTGGCCGCGTGAGCAGGCGATTGACTATATGGTGGAAAAAACTGGTAGTAATTATAACGGTGTGGTTATCGAAATCGATCGCTATTTGGTGATGCCCGGGCAAGCGTGTTCGTATAAAATTGGGCAGTTGAAGATTCTTGAATTGCGTGCGCGTGCCAAGAAAATGCTCGGCGATCGCTTTGATATTCGCGCATTCCATGATGTCGTGCTTGGCGTTGGTATGGTGCCATTGACGGTGCTGGAAAAAGTAGTGGATGCCTATATCGCAGATACAGTTTGAACACGTTCCGTTAATTCTATCCCTCTGCAATACCTATTGAATAGAGGCAAACATATATTTTCTGTTGAACCAATTTGAAAGTGAATCATGATGCTATGCACGTTATTTTTTTGCATGTTACTATCGTCTATTACGCACGTTAACGCCATGGAAAGGGAGCTTGAAGCGAATGCTCCGAGTTGTTCCCTTTCTTTTATTTATTATCCTTCAACAAGTTTAGATGTTGATGCTGGGCATGCGGAACTAGAAGTTGAAGGCGAGTCTTGGAATTTTATTGATTCCTGTTCTAAAAAGTCGTTACGCAATATGATTAATAAAGCAACGCAAGATGGATTTCCCTTCGTGCGGTTTGTATTAAAGGCAGAACCAAATCAGATTTGCAAGATACAGGGTATTATTAAAGGCCCAGGACAGGGTATTATTAAAGGCCCAGGACAGGGTATTATTAAAGAAAATGTACCTGAATATTCCTGCTCGAGGGGAGCTCTAGCTCCCTTAGCTGAGGCGGGTGTATGTATGGTACCACTTCCATTTAATATAAGTCCTCTTTTGTCGGCCGCATACTTAATCGCAGGAAGAGGATTGAGATTGAATAATGTTCAGAAAATTGAATATTACGGTAATCCATATATGCATGAAAATATTAAAAAAATGATACCAGGCGTTGTAGGCGAGGTGGTATTGATAGGAGCCGCGGTATTCACTTCATGGGTTACAATGGAAGTCGCCAAACAGGTCGCCAATGAAGATTCTTGAATTGCGTGCGCGTGCCAAGAAAATGCTCGGCGGTCGCTTTGACGTAAACGGGCCGCTTACTCTGAATCTCTCGATCGTCTTTGCGAGGACGAAATACTTTTTTTGCGATAGGATCACATCAAAATTAATTGCACAATTCGCTCTGTATAAATGCTAGACTACCTTATATCGAGTTCGTGTTATAAGAGTGAACGCTTTGGGCACAAAAATCTAAGGCGTTTTATTGAAGTTATTTTTTCTTGAAGATGAGTGGTCGCGATGCAATATCAAAATCAAAAATTGTTCTTAGTATGGTTACTATTTTCTGTTGTACATAGTAACGCCATGGAAAGGAATCATGGACTAAATACTCCTAATTCCGTTTCTTTTATTTATTATCCATCGGGACGGGAATGTCCTAATGGACACGCTGAACTTGAAATTGAGGGTGATTCTTGGACATTGCTTACCGATCAGCATTATGGCAAAAAGTGCTTGCAGGATATGATTGGTAAATCAACGCAAGATGGATGGCCATTTTTTCGTTTTCTACTAAACGCAGAACAATCTCAGATTGAGAAAATGCGGGATATTATCGCCCAAAAAAGAGCGGCATATAATTGTTCAAGGGCTGCGCTTGCTCCATTAGCTGAAGCAGGCATATGTTCAGTTCCTTTACTGTTTAATGCATCACCTCTTCTGGCTGCTGCATATTTAATGGCAGGACAAAAACTGGGGTTAAATAATGTTCAAAAGATTGAATATTATGGAAATCCTTCTATGAAGCAAAGTATCGCAAAAATGCTTGTAGGAGCTTCAATCGAGGTGGGAATGGTAGCAAGCGTTGGATTTTGTTGTTATGTTGGGTGGCAGGTATCGCAGTGCTTGCAAGAAGATAATCCGGCTCTTTGTTTAGGCCGGATTTTATAAAAATTCACCCCTGTTCCATAATGCGCACGCAGCTGCCTTGTGCTTCCTTTTCTACCATGAACAGGTAATGAATGGATGCATTTGTTCATTTTTCATACATTGTTGTTTTTGCATGCTGATTTTTGAAATAGTGTGACACTAATAATGAAATGAAACTGTTCAAAATAATGAAAGGATCAATCCTATGACCACGTTATCGCTTAATATTCGCAATGTGTGCGCATTAGTGCTAGTTATGGTGTTATTACTACCGAATGGTGTAGAATCCGGAAACATGTCTCAGTATCAACAAGGTACTTTGTTTGTAGAATCACCGGTTCCCTATAATGAACAATGGGGAAGGCTTGTGTATGCATTTGCGGCTTGCCTGGATCATGATTACGAAGAAGGGCGAAAGGAAATAGCGAGCGCTCCCCGATATGGCAAAATGTATGCAGGTGCTTGTCAGGACTTGTTTTCTACATTGCGAGGAGAATATATGGATAAAGAAGACGTCGTGAAGCAATGTATTAATAGTGTGTACTATAGAATTCAACTCGCATTGAATGAAACTTTCCTGCTTAGAAAGCAGGGCAGCGACCGGGAATACGGTGCGCGATTAAAGTTGAGAAGGGTTGAAGAGAAGGCCATACAAGAGGGGTTGGCAAATCTTGTAATAGCAGAAACTGCCGAAGATAAAAGGCGCATGGTCGATTTGGAGCAAGAATATAAAAAGGGGCGCTTTGAAAGGGAGAGGCGCTCGTTTGAAATGGACCAAAGACATGCAAAGGAGCACTTTGAATGGGAACAAGAAAAAGAAAAGCGTAAGTTTGAAGAAGAGCTTAAAAAACAGCAAGAAGCTGAAGAATCCAAAAAATAATGATTACGTAAAAACAATTAACGGCTGGCTTAAGCGAGCTGCCCGTTACCCCTGTTCCATGATGCGCACGCAGCTGCCTTGT
>Ga0181527_1002055_pt1 | contig 19537 bp, 21 predicted proteins | sample PEATcosm2014_Bin_30_FD_119762 | JGI IMG/M metagenome (GOLD analysis project Ga0181527, IMG submission 119762) | Peatland microbial communities from MTU Mesocosm Facility, Houghton, MI, USA - PEATcosm2014_Bin06_60_metaG | ecosystem: Environmental > Terrestrial > Soil > Wetlands > Peat | place...
GTAAAGATGCGACCGACAATCGCAGTCTGAGGCTCCGAACCCGGGGAGAGGAATCTTCGCGCCCCTCACCGTCCGCATGACGCGGGCCCATTGGTGCTCACGTCGTCGCGCATCATAGCTAAACCGAATTCCATGAAGCCTGCTGTGCACTCGCAGGTAGTCGATGTGCCAGTGGGGCCGCGGGGACGGCTTCCGGTCGTGGGCGATCCGGGCACGCAGGCCACCCGGCCCCAACGCGCTCCCCAGGTAAACGTAATACCCCCGCTGAAGCTGCATCGTTCTCAGGCGCCCGACATGAATACGGGCATTGCTTGCACAGGAAAGGATCAACGCATATGTTCCAGACTTCGGCTCAATGACCATTCCCATCAACGTCCTGTTCTGGACCGGCAGTATCTCGTTCCCGGCTCTGGTAAAATACACCGCAGGGGACATCGACAACCACATGGCCAACTGGAAAGTCATCGCTCTGGTGAGTGGTAATATCGAAGCCGTTTCCGGCCCGGCTGCTCAAGACCGGCCGGGAGCCCACGAGTGAACTGTCTGGCAGGGGGAATGCTACTGACAAAGCTGAAGCCCTGCAAAGTGCAGAGAAAGCCGATCCCCGGGTTGACCTGGAGTGCATGCGGATTCGCTACGAGAGCAATCTCAGCAACCGATAAGGTCTCGCTTGCCGGGATCTCTTTGTGGAGCGCCGTTGACCCCAAATGCTCGCGTAATACTACTGGGGAGCCAAATCAGTACGATTAGGCAACCTGGTAGACGATCGAGGCCGTACGATTACTGCCCTTTGCTTCAGCAGAGTGCTGAGACCATAATGTGGCCAAGAGCGCGCATATGCACGACCCCTACGCCCTCAAGATTTATATATTGATGGTTCCGCGTACCGTAATCCTGGTCACGAGGGAGGCCTCGCGGGGGTTGCCGAGTTTCCGGACAAATTGGATCGAGAGCCCGAGATAATCTTCGAAGAGAGCTATGAGCGGACCACGAATAACAGGATGGAGTTGCAGGCGTGCCTGAGGGCATTTGAATACATCGAGGAAAATGCGAGAAGGTTGGGCTTCAACCATGCGATCATCTATACCGACTCGAAATACGTTCACGACAACTGGAGGTTCGCTCCGTCGTGGAGAAAGAACGGTTGGGCGAATCGGTACGGCAGACCTGTGGAGAACAAGGACCTTTGGAAGGAGTTCCTTTCACTGAGATCCAGAGCCCCAGTGCGTACTGACATTGAGTGGAATCAGGGAAAATCCTCCGCAGTCTTGAAGCTGGTGGACAAACTCGCTAAACAGGCTGCCAAAAGCCCCATTAAGGATACTGACTTCGGTTACCGTCCAGGAGCAGTATCACGGCATAGGACTGAAGAACGTGGGGCGGCGACATTGTTTCCCGCAAACAAACAAGAATTGACGATAAGAGTCTACGCCCATTACATGGCAGGAAAAGAGGATTGTAAGGTCAGTTTTTCCGTGTTTTCCGAAGAGCAGAACAAATTCGTGCGGAAACATCGGGCTTACGTCCGAGGGAAAGACTCAGCAGAAATACACCGTCACCATTGTTACAGAGTTCGTTTCAATGACAATCCGCAATACCCGATCTTCGAAATCATCGAGGCGCTCGGAAGCCGGCCTACCCTCGGAAAGCCCACCGGTGGGGACAAGCCAGATGGTCCGATTTCGGAACGAGACGCTAACCGGAGTGGTCATTGAGCCGAAACCCGGAACTTATGCCTTGATCCTCTCCTGCGAGTGCAATGCCCGTATTCAGATCGGGCGCCTGGGAACGATGCAGCTTCAGCGCGGGTATTACGTTTACCTGGGGAGCGCGTTGGGGCCGGGTGGCTTGCGTACCCGGATCTCCCACCATCAAAAGGTGTCCATACGACCCCACTGGCACATCGACTACCTGCGAGCGCACACCCAGATTCATTGTATTTGGTTTAGTTACGATGGGCGGCGACGTGAGCACCAATGGGCACGTGTGGTGCGGACGATGAGGGGCGCGAAGATCCCTTTCCTCGGGTTCGGAGCCTCAGACTGCGATTGTCAATCACATCTTTACTTCTTCAAGCGTTGTCCATCACGGATCTGTTTCCAACGAGGGCTGGGAAGGCGACACCCTCTGGTGGAGGAGTTCAGTGACCGCACATAACCACAATCGTGCTGGAGAGACAACGAACGCGGAAGAGAGATCTCCTTACGGGGTGGTTGAGGCGCTTCTCCGCAACTCTCTGCAACTGCCTTGACAGCCATCCTTACATTGCATAAAGTGACGGCTCAACAACGATTTCGACATGGCAATCCACACAATCCAACAGAGAGAGGAAGAGCAGAAAATATGATGACAAAATCTCAGACCATCGCGCATTTGGCCGAAAAGGTGGGAATCCCAAAGAAGACGACCGCCACGGTGCTGGAAGAACTCGTCACTCTGGCCACGAAGGAAGCCAAGAGCAGCGGGCAGTTTGTGGTTCCCGGGCTGGGTAAGGCGGTGAAGGCAAACCGCAAGGCTCGCATGGGCCGCAATCCTCAAACCGGCGAGGCCATCAAGATTCCGGCCAAGACGGTGGTGAAATTCCGCCTGGCGAAGGCGTTCAAAGAAGCGGTGGTACCTCCCAAGAAGAAATAGCCTGCATTGAGGCCCACTTTCCCCAAGGAACGCAAGTCAATGAAGCCCGGTCTTCCGGCCGCAACACATGTGTCAAGATGGCAAACGGCCTTCGCGCAATCGCCCCCCAGGGGACCAGTACTTTAGAGTGTTGCAATTGGTCGCGCACAGGAGTATGAAGGAAGTGTGCTTACGGGAAAGGAGGTATGACTGACTCCACCTGGAATGCATACGAAGGTCGAATGACCACACCGCTCTTGCGGTGCGCACCGTTGGCAACGTCCCGCGGACGCTGCCACGGCATTCACGACGAACACCTGAGACGGGGAGCCGGAAGCGGTTCCCCGTTCTCGATTTGGCCCAAGAATCCCAGCCCCTTGTCCCGAGTGGCGCAGCAAGCGCGGACCTCCACGGTCTGTGGTCCACAGCAATTCATGCCCGCCAGCGCTCTCCCGCTCCGTTCACTATTGCCTCCGCGTGGCGTCGCGTGTAGATTGACCGCTTGTCCAGGTCGCGGCGTCGGTTTCTTCATGAGCGCTGCATGTTCGTGACCCAGGCCCACGTTGCGGTTATCCCGACGATACTTCAACGGGCCTTCTCCTCGGGTCATGGAGGTTTCCCGCCCGCGGAGGTAGAAAGTCCATGAGTTACCCTCGCCAGCACTTGCGAGGCGGATGGAAACGCGCTAAGCTTCTTACGTAGACCCGTCCTTGGAATCGTGATAAGCATGAAGCAACCTCGCACAGGCCAACGGATTCCGCTGGAACTTCCGGTTGAAATCCGGTGGAAGAGTCGCGCCGGGAGCCTGAAGCAAGCGATGGGGAAAACCGGCAACATCAGCGGCAGTGGAATATTCATCGAAATTCCTCTCCGCCTGCACCGGGCGACTTCCGTTGCCATCAGGGTGACGCTTCCTCGTGAGGTAACCCAAGTTCCAATGGAGCTTTTGTGTCAGGGACGAGTCGTGAGATGGAACCAGCGCGGGCAGGTTCAGGGACTGGGTGCAGTCATTGATGAGTATGAATTACGTCCCATGCCTCGGCCTGGGTCTGGGGCAAGCGCCCCCTCGAGAGCAACTGATTAGCCTCCCCGACCGCCCCGAGGTATCTCACAAAAGACATTCCCTGTAGGTTGTGATCGCAGTTATCATTCACGGGAGAGGGCTCTGGCAGGAACTCACCCAGAGCGATTGATGCGGGATCAACGAATGGGAACAGCGCGGGTTTCAAAGGGGAAAATACGCGTTCTCGTGGCTGACCGGGAGGGCATTTTCAGGCTTGGCCTCAAGAAGCTTTTCGCCGTGGAGGATGATCTCCGTGTCATGGCTGAAGCTGAGAATCCAGCCGAGGTTTTGAGGGGGGCGGAAACCTTTCGGCCTCATTTGATTTTCATCCAGGAAGAAATCCTCGCGGAGGGCGGTAGCAACCTGATCTCCGCAGTGCGCGCGGTGGCTCCTGAATGTAAGGTCGTCGTCACCGCTTCCTCTTCATCCGACGAATCATCGATGCGCCATGTACGCAATGGCGCAGCCGGAGTGATTCTCAAGACGGTTGACCCGCAACTCTTCGTCAAGTGCGCCCGGCGCGTTACCGAAGGGGAAACGTGGATCCCCAAGCGGCACGTTTCCACCATGGCTAAACTTCTCGAGGCGTGCCCCGAAACCCCCATCCGCCCTGTTGATATGTTGACCCGTCGGGAGAAGACTGTCATCAGCTACTTAATGCTGGGTTGGCGTAACCGGGAAATCAGCACGCACCTCTCCATCTCCGAGCAGACCGTAAAGAACCATCTTCGCGCCATCTTCGATAAGGTCGGGGTGTCCGACCGGTTGGAACTTGTCCTTTACGCAATCCATCAGCGGCTGGAATTGCCCCCCGTGGAAGCCATAGTTCCACCCGGTTGAGACGCTGCCGGGAATGAACGCAAGGGGCTAAATGAGACCCTACCAGTTGTTAAGATCTCTCTCGTAGCGAATACGCATCCACTTCAGGTCCACCCTGGGTGCCCAGATCGGCATCCTCAGCATTCTCCACACCTGGGGCCAGCCCCGTGCCATGTTACAGGTGCTTACAACTGACACCAATCACCACATCACCCCGACCCGATCCGGCCTGCTCGGCGCCCGGTCGCAGGAAGTTAATAATGAGTTTTTGGGTCTGCTCATTTGCGAAGATCAGGGCAGTCGTCATTGGTTGCAGCGCAGGGTGGCAAGCATGCTTAGGAAGAAATGAAGGAGTGCGGGGCCAAACATGGCGTTGGAACTCCGGCAACTCATCCAGAAGAAGTGCGCCGCGGTGCGACAGACTGACCTCCGCGGGGCGAGGCTACGTTGGCTGAATGGTTCTGGAAGCCGCAAATCTCCTGAAGACATAATGTTACCCGGTTTGTTACCTAAGTACTAGGACGACGGTGATCTTGATCGAACGCGAGCTGATGGCGTACTCTCCGTCCATAGATAATATGACAAGTCTAGCTCTTCTATCGCACGCCGAATCAGTCCCTGGCAAACCCTTTGTATTTGCCAGCGCGTCCATGCGGGAGTTAGTGCGGACGGTGCAGCAGGTCGCGCGCAGCAATGCTGCGGTTCTGATCACCGGGGAAAGTGGTAGCGGCAAAGAGTTGGTCGCCCGCGCCCTTCATCAGTATTCGTTACGCTGCAACAATCCCTGGATCGATATCAACTCGGGCGCCCTGCCGGAGCACTTGGTGGAAAGCGAGTTGTTCGGATACGAGAAGGGCGCTTTTAGCGGGGCCGAGTCCACCAAGCAGGGCCTGTTCGAACTTGCCCACACCGGCACGTTGTTTCTGGACGAGATCGCGGAGTTGGAACCCAGGACGCAGGTCAAGCTTCTCCGGGTATTGGACGGGACACCCCACTATCGGCTGGGCGGAGTGCGCAAAGTGTGGGTGGACGTCCGCGTTATCGCCGCCACATGTCGGGATTTGGGAGAGGTGATGCGACAAGGCGCCTTTCGGCGCGAACTCTACTATCGCCTGAGCCAGATCCATCTCAAGGTTCCTCCCCTACGCGAGCGGCCTGAGGACATTCGACCCCTCGCCGAGCTTTTCCTGCGAGAGGCTGCTCCTGCCTCCACGTTTTCGACCCAGGCCTTAGAGGCCTTGCAGCGGTACTCGTGGCCTGGAAATGTCCGCGAGTTGAGAAACGTAGTGGTGGCGGCAGGTGTCCTCGCCGGGGGTCCGGAAATAACATTGGCCGATCTGCCATCAGAGGTCAATGCTCAGGTAGGTGCTCCCAGTTGTGCGACGCCAACACGGTTGAAGGAAATGGAGCAGGAGATGATCATCCAGGCTCTGGCGAAGACCGGTGGAAGTTCTCAGCTTGCAGCCGCGATGCTCGGCATCTCCAAAAGAACGCTCAGCAGGAAACTAAAGCGTTACGAAATTGAAGACGCGCCTTGCAAGGCTGCCTGAATGAAAAGGGTTTTAGGCGGGCGGCGGATACCTCCCGTTATCAGAACCAATTCCTCCCTTGTTTGTTTTTCCGTCAACAGGTCAACCAGACCCCTTCTTTTCCCCACTCACACCAAGCTTCTGATCGGAAGACAAGTTGGCACGCTAGCGTCCACTTTGTGCAACCCACAAGTTTTCATGAGGATATCCTCATAAACTGACCCCTGCTGTCCCATGGAGGAGACAACTTGGCTCCCAGCCTGAGCTTGGCCATTCGCCCTAACGACTTGAAACCACATGATTTACGAATGACAACCACTTGGCACCTTGACTGCTTCTGTTCCAGTGTTTCGAGCCTTACTTGGGTTAGCGAGGGAACAAAGATGCCTACCTTATTGTCCCTGGGCCCCAGACGGGGTGGTTGGTTACGCACCCTTTTCACATGTGTGTTTCTGTTTTATGCAGTGGTCAGTGGCTCCGCCCAACCGCGGGGACCCACGCACAAGGTTTCGCCTGAATTGCAGGGTCCCCGTTCCGAGAGTCCTATCGATGTGATTGTCCAGTTTAACCAGGTCCCAACCGACACGCAGTACGAAAAGGTGCGCGCGAGGGGCGGGAACCTGAAAGCAGAGCTCCACCTTATAAACGGTGCGCTATTCTCATTACCGCCCGGGGCAGTGAAAGAGCTTGCGGACGATCCCGACGTGGTCTACATCTCGCCAGACCGCTACTTACGCGGTAAGTTGGATCTCACGGCGGACGCCGTGAATGCCTCGGCAGCCTGGGTCGCAAACTTGGATGGCGCGGGCATCGGCGTCGCCATTATCGATAGCGGGATCTCGACCCCCCAAGACCTGAAGAATGGCGGGGCCAGTCGTGTCGTCTTCAGCCTGGATTTGGTTGGCGGCGGGACAGGTGACCTCTATGGGCACGGTACGCATGTCGCGGGCATTGTGGCGGGGAACGGTAAGATGTCGACCTGCGGGGCATGCACTCGCACTCTTAAGGGCATGGCCCCGGACGCCAACCTGATTAATCTGCGCGTGCTGGACCAGAACGGCAACGGTACTGACAGCGCCGTAATCTCTGCCATTGACCTAGCCATCCTACTTAAGAGGTTCTACAACATCCGCATCATTAATCTCTCGTTGGGACGGCCCGTGTATGAGAGCTATACCCTGGACCCGCTGTGCCAGGCCGTGGAAGCTGCCTGGAAGGCAGGCATTGTCGTGGTGGTGGCCGCCGGCAACGATGGCCGCGTTAACTCCCTAGGCAACGACGGGTACGGGACCATCGAGGCGCCCGGCAACGATCCTCTTGTGATCACGGTGGGCGCTATGAAGACCATGGGCACGCCTGCCCGTTATGACGACCGCATCGCCAGTTACAGCTCCAAAGGGCCCACGGCGATCGACCACGTGGTCAAACCTGACCTCGTGGCGCCCGGCAACCTGGTGGTTTCTCTGCTGGCCAGCATAAGCGACACGCTCCCCGCGACCTATCCCCAGACCCTGATCCCCAAGTCCTACTACAAGTCGGCAGACCCTAACCATTCCACCGACTATTACAGGTTGAGCGGGACCAGCATGGCGGCGGCAGTGGTCAGTGGAGCCGCGGCTCTGCTCCTCCAGGCACAACCGAGCCTGACGCCTGACCAATTGAAAGCCCGTTTGATGCGCACGGCTTACAAAACATTTCCTCCCTCCAGCCAAGCCACGGACCCGACGACGGGAATTGTCTATACGAGTTACTATGACATCTTTACGGTCGGCGCCGGCTACTTGGATATCCAGGCGGCGCTGGCAAATTCAGATCTGGCCACGGGGACCGCGCTGTCGCCTACCGCGGTTTATGACCCCACCACGGGTCAAGTCTTCATTGTGGATGGTGCAGCGGCAGTATGGGGAACGAGTGAGGTTTGGAGCAATGCCGCGGTTTGGGGCACCTCCGCATTATTGAACGGGACCGCGGCAGTGTGGGGCACGGCAGCCGTCTGGGGGACGAGCACTACGGAAGGCTTCGCCGCTGTCTGGGGAACAGCCGCAGTGTGGGGCACGAGCACGACTTCATTAACAGACAGCGTCGATGTGACCATTTACGGCGAGAATTAGAAGTAACTGGCAGGAAATAAGACGGAGATATGACAATGAAAACAAAACTGACCATCGGATTGGTCGTTCTGCTCACAGCCACAGGCTGGGCGTATGGGAACCAGAGGAAGCTCGGGCGTGATCTCGATGGGATTGACCCCAATTCGTACGTGGATGTCATTATCCAGTACAAGCATGTCCCGACTGAGGTCCATCACCAAAAAGTGCGCGACCAGGGTGGGGTGCTGAGAAGGCGGTATGGAAGGGTCAGGAGCGGGTTCTACACGGTGCCGGCCAGATCATTAGCACAACTCGCCAAAGACCCGGAAGTTACCTTCATCACCCCAGACCGTAAAGTGCACGGCAAGCTGGATGTGACTGCCGCCACGGTGAACGCCCCTGTAGCTTGGCAACTAGGCCTCGATGGTACGGGGATCGGCGTAGCGATTATTGATAGTGGGATCACCGAGGTCAACGATCTGGCGATCAAAGGGGTCAGCCGCGTCGTCTACAGCCAGGATTTTGTGGGCACAGGCACGGATGACTTTTATGGACACGGTACGCACGTCGCGGGCATTGTAGCTGGGAACGGCGCCGATTCCATCTGCACCACCTGCACGCGCACGTTGCAGGGCATCGCCCCGAACGCCAACCTGATTAATCTGCGGGTGCTTGACGAAAATGGTTCAGCAAGCGACAGCACCGTGATCGCCGCTATCGATCAAGCCATTGCCCTGGCCAGTAAGTACAACATTCGGGTGATCAATCTTTCGGTGGGGCGCCCGGTGATGGAAAGTTATACCCAGGACCCGATGTGCCAGGCCGTGGAAGCTGCATGGCAGGCAGGCATTGTGGTGGTGGTTGCCGCCGGCAACGACGGTCGGGATAACTCCTTCGGCGAAAACGGCTACGGGACCATCACTGCGCCCGGCAATGATCCCTATGTGATCACGGTGGGCGCCATGAAAAATGAGGGAACGCCCGACCGGAAAGATGACATGATCGCAAGCTATAGCTCGAAGGGTCCAAGCATGCTCGATCTTGTCGTCAAGCCGGACATCGTGGCGCCTGGCAACCTGACGGTTTCTCTGTTGGCCAACAGCACTGACACACTCCCCACGACTGAACCCACGACGCTGACGCCGAATACCTATTACAACTCGGCGGGTGACGGCTCACCTTCTAGCGTGTACTACACGCTGAGCGGGACCAGCATGGCTACGCCCGTCGTGAGCGGTGCGGCGGCCTTGCTGCTTCAACAAAACCCCGCCTTGACGCCCGATCAGGTCAAAGCCACTCTGATGTTGACTGCTTCTAAGACTTTCCCCACGAGCAGTAAAGCCACCGACCCGATGACGGGCCAGACCTTCACAAGCTATTACGATATCTTCACGGTCGGCGCCGGCTACCTGGATATCGGCGCAGCGCTGGCCAGTACGGAGGTGCCCACGGGAACGGCCCTATCGCCAACCGTCGCTTACAACTCGGCGACGAATAACGTGTCTTTAGTGACGGATCCCTCCGCCGTGTGGGGCACGAGCGTGGTCTGGGGCACGAGCGTGGTCTGGGGCACGAGCGTGGTCTGGGGCACGAGCGCTGTCGGGAGTACCTCAGTATTGTCCGGAACCAGTGTGGTTTGGGGCACGAGCGTTGTCGGGGGCACGAGCGTTGTCTGGGGCACTAGCGTCGTCTGGGGCACGAGCGTGGTCTGGGGCACTAGCGTCGTCTGGGGAACCAGCACCATGAGCGCGGACAGCTTGGTGGCCGCTCTTGGAGAGAAGTAGGACACTCGGAACAAAGTGTTGGAGGAAACATGGTCGCTTCAGATGCAAAAGGAATCGCGGAGCCAAGTGTTAGCCACTCAGCGTCGAAGACAATTCTTTCCAAAGAGGAAAGTACGGGCTTGGGCCAGGTTCAAGTCTGCTGCGGGAATGCGATGCTACCGCGGATGGTGGAAATGAAGAGCCGGTGGGGAGACGGTTACTTCTTGACCATCTGGCGCTGTCGGGTCTGCCACCAAATCTACACTTGAGGACCTCTCGCCCCGCAGGGCGGGTCTTGTCCTGGAATCTCTGTAGATTGATGAACGCTGAAAACCGGCGATGAAACCACAGCCTCGAGAGGCCCGGCCCTCGCCGAAGCAAGAGTCCAGAGGATCAAGATGTCTACAAAACTCAAGGCATATGTAAGTGGGGTGATTGGGGCCGGAGCCATCGTTTTGGTGCCCGCCTTGCTACACTGGACCTCGCCCCATCCACGGCGCTTTCTCCTGTACCTTGCGTTGGCCATGCTGGCCTCGATGCTCAAAATCAGGTTGCCCGGAATTGCCGGTACCTACTCGGTCAGCTTCATATTCATTTTGATTGGCATTGTCCACTTCACGCTTCCCGAGACTCTCGTCATCGGCTGTGCCGCCGCCTTGGTGCAAACGACATTGAATGCCAAGCAGCGACCTACAATTGTCCAGGTCCTGTTCAATATGGCCAATCTGATTCTCAGCATTGGCCTCTGCTTCCTGGTTGTCCACGGATTGTCTGGGCGGGGATTGGCTGAGCATCAACCCGCCGTTCTGGCCCTCGTAGCCTGCGTGTTTTTCGTTACCAACACGGTCCTTGTGTCCGGCGTTCTTTCCCTCTTACAGGGCAGGCCCCTGAAGGAAGTATGTCAGCACTGGTATCTGTGGTCGTTCCCCTATTATCTCATGGGGGCTGCCGTCGTGGGCCTGCTACCGCTATCGGACCGTCCTACGGAGCCTGCCTCCTGGCTGATCCTCCTGCCGCCCCTCTACTTGATTCATTTCTACTATGGATTGTTGGTCCAGCCACACCCCGAGGGCCGTCCCGACGGGACGGAGGGCCAGCCACCCACGCTGCCTCTCCCAGCGAAACTCTACATTTCCGCGGTGATCACAGTAGGTCTAATGTTGGTTGCCTGGGCAGCAACACATTGGGGTGCGCAGGTGACGGCTCGATTTATCGGCTACTTACTAGTGACTCTGCTGGCCTCGATGTGCAAGGTGCGCTTGCCCCGAATGACCAGCACCATTTCGCTAAACTTCGTTCTGATTCTGGCGGCCATTGCCCAATTGCATCTCTCGGAAGTAATTGTTATCAGCGGGGCAGCGGCGGTGATGCAATGCCTGTGGAAGCCGCAGCGGCCCCCCGCGCCGGTCCAGGCTTTCTTCAGTCTTGCCACCTTAATCGTCAGCGCCACGCTCTCTTTCGTAGTCTGTCGGCTGGCATTGGCTCCGGCGTTGGGAGACTCCTTGTCCCCACTACTGGTGCTGGCCACCGGGATCCTGTACGTCAGCAATGTCGTAATGGTGGCGGCAGTGTTGTGCTTGGTTGAGGGAAAACCGCTGTATAGGATATGGCAAAACTGCTGCTTCTGGTCGTTTCCCTATTATCTTGTTGGAGCGGCATTCGCGGGTCTGATGATTACAACGAGTCGGCTAGCAGGGTGGCAGACTTCATTCCTGGTTTTGCCTCTAATGGCCCTGGTCTATGTTTCCTACCGACTCCACATCACGAAGGCGGTTCTCTGCTCGTCCATGTCTTAGGAAAGGGATCAATCTCTTAGCCCAGAGTGCTAAGGAGCCACTTACATGAAAACAATGCCGATCAAGGCAAAGGCCTTCCTCACTCTTACCCTATTGGTGGGGCTGAGCATCTTGACCATCTCCCTGGGAGAAGGGGCATGGAAGGACCTGCCGCTTTTTTTCAGTTGTTGGCTACTCGCTTTAGCGGCCTCGCGAATGAAGGTACGCCTGCCTGGCATCACTGGGACTATCTCGGTGGCCTTCTTCTTCTACCTGCTCGCCATTGCGGATTTGAGTCTTGCCGAAGCCCTCGTGATTAGCTCCAGTGGCGCCTTGATACAAAGTGTCTGGAAGACGGCGAAGCGCCCCAATCTGGTTCAGGTCCTGTTCAACATAGCAGGTATGACAAACGCCATTTTTGCCGCCTTTCTCGTTTACCAGTGGGGCCATAAGCTGGTGCACACTTACAGACTGCCTTTAATTCTAGTGGCGTCGGCTTCCATCTTTTTTGTCTTGAACACATTGCAGGTCGTAACCATCGTTTCTCTGATCGAAAAAAAGGCGATATGGAAAACCTGGCATGATTGCTATTTCTGGTGCTTCCCGTGCTACTTGGTGGGAGGAGCCTTCGCCGGACTGTTCAGTATGATGAATCGTTCTACCCAGTGGTATACGACGTTCCTGGTTTTTCCCGTGGCGTACTGGATCTACCGATCATACTCCATTTACCTGGCCCGCCTGGAGGATGAGAAGAATCACGCCGAGGAGGTAGCCGCTCTGCATCTTCGCACCATCGAGGCATTGGCCCTGGCCATCGAAGCCAAGGATGAGACAACACACGAGCACCTCCAGCGGGTGCCGCTTTTCGCCCTGGCAGTGGCAAAGCAATTGGGGCTGAGCGAACGGGAAATGGATGCTCTCCGCGCCGCTGCCTTGCTTCACGATATCGGCAAGCTGGCCGTGCCAGAGCACATCCTCAATAAGCCCGGCAGGTTGACGCCAGAGGAGTTTGAAAGGATGAAGGTCCATCCACTAGTCGGTGCGGAAATCCTGGAGCGCGTGCAGTTTCCTTATGAGGTCGTGCCTATTGTCCGTTCGCACCACGAGAAATGGGATGGAAGCGGTTATCCGGATGGGCTGAAGGAAGAAGAGATCCCCATCGGTGCGCGGATCCTGGCGGCCGTGGATTGCCTGGACGCACTGACTTCTGACCGACAGTACCGACAGGCCCTACCCTTTCCAGAAGCTATGGCCGTGCTCCAGGGAGAGGACGGCAAGGCGTTTGATCCGCGTGTAATTGAAGTCGTATGCAGGCTTCACCTGAATACCGGTCAAGAGGTGAACGCACCCGCAGAACAGACAGAAAAAAAGCTTTCGAAAAAAGCAAAGGTTGATCGAGGGGAAGCCCCGGGTGCAGGTTTCCAGAAAACCAAGGTAGAGATTTCGACCGGCGAGCCGGCAGACTTCCTACATGCCATCGCCTCCGCCCGCGGAGAAGGTCAGATGCTCTTCGAGCTGAGCCAGGCATTAGGGAACTCTCTCAGCCTGGACGAAACCCTGTCCGTTCTAGCTGTCCGTCTCAAGCGACTCATCCCCCACGATTCCATTGCGGTCTTCATTTGCAAAGATGACTACCTGGTCCCCGAATACGTGTTTGGGGAGAACTTCCACGAGTTCGCATCCTTGCGAATTCATATGGGAGAGGGCCTGTGTGGTTGGGTGGCGGAAAACCGCAAGCCTATTGTAAACGGAAACCCGTTGGTTGAGCCAGGCTTCCTGAAAGGTGTGGATCGATCACCTCTCCTGCTTTCCGCGCTTGCCGTGCCTCTCGAAGGGGTTGACCGGACCGTCGGCGTGCTGGGGCTTTACCGACGGGAGAGAGATGCGTTCACCGGAGATCACCTCCGCATTCTCCTGGCGATCAGCGCGAAGCTGGGGTTTTCAATAGAGAACGCCTTGAAGTACCAAATCATAGAGAACTCAGCTACCACCGACTACTTGACGGGGCTGCCGAATGCACGCTCGCTATTCCTGCATCTTGACAGCGAACTGGCTCGCTCCAAACGGCTGAAGACTCCTCTCGCGGTTGTGGTTTGTGACCTGGACGGTTTCAAGCAGGTCAACGACCGCTTCGGACACCTCGTAGGGAATATGGTCCTCCGTTCTGTGGCCTCTGGATTGAAGCAGACGTGCCGCGAGTATGACTACGTGGCGCGAATGGGCGGTGACGAATTCGTCGTAATCATGCCCGGTTTCGATCCCCCAGCGATAAAGGACAAGTCGCTGTTATTTCAGAGCATTGCCATGGAGGCCGGAATTCAAGTGTGCAAAGAACCCCTGCTGTCCTTGAGTGCTGGCGTAGCAGTGTACCCGAACGACGGTCTCGATGCAGAGCAATTGCTTGCCGAAGCAGATCACCGGATGTACGTCAACAAGCAATGTCATCACGCGCAAATGGTCGCATCCTTCGGGCCACTTCAGGTCAATTTGCGGCCAGCGGAAATCAACTAGTGTGCGGTTAGGGAAGGCGCTGACGAATGTGGATAAGGCGCGTAACACGACAACTGCTCATGATTATGGTCACTGTGGTCCTGGGAGGTTTTTTAGGAGCGACCTTGGTGCGCCTTGCTCCGGGGTTCACAGTAGATGAGGGCGAACTAGATCCTCGGTTGGCCAAAGAGAGCGTCCAAGTTCTTCGGCAAGCCCGCGTCCAAGACGGGGACATCTTCCGCTTCTATGGGCATTATTGGGCCAGGATCCTCAAGGGCGACCTAGGCGTTTCGCGATCCCTGGGGCGGCCTGTGAGTGAGCTTCTTGCACAACGCTTACCTGTGACTTTCCGGTCAGTTGCGTTAGGGCTGGCAGTGGGCTGGCTTTTCGGCCTGGCGCTAGCTCTTCCGGCAGCAATGTACCGGAGTAGCGCGTACGATCTGCTTTCCACGGTCGCCAGTGGGGTCTTCCTTTGTCTGCCTTCTACCGTGCTGGCCATGCTGCTTTTCTTTCTGAGGGGATCGGCCCCCCTGGTGATCGGGCTCGTTGTCTTTCCCAAGGTGTTTCGTTACATTCGAAACCTGGTCGTAAAGACGTCCTCGCTCCCGCATATTGTGACAGCCCGCGCCAAGGGTTTGGGGCGGACTCGGATCCTGTTCTGGCATGTACTCCCGGTCGCTGGTCCGGAGATCTTGGCGTTGGCTGGGGTCTCAGTAACCCTCGGTTTTGGAGCTTCCATCCCGGTGGAAGTGATTTGCGGTTCTCCCGGAATAGGTCAGCTTGCGTGGCTGTCGGCGCTGAGTCGCGATTTGCCTCTGTTGGTTAATCTGACGGTTTTGGTGACAGTAGTGACCCTGTTAGCGAACTTCGCCTCGGACTTTACGGCTGTGACACTGGTCAGAAATCAACAATGAAACGACTGCGCCAACTCGCTCTCGGTGTGCTACTCGCGGTGTTCGTGACTTCCCTGTTGGCTGATTTCATCACGCCAGCTTCATACGCGACACAGTTTCGCGATTCTCCGAACGTCGGCTCATCCTGGAAGTTTCCCTTGGGCACCGACGAGTTGGGCCGGGATCGTTTCTCCCGGCTTATCTACGGCACGCGCGTCTCACTTCTCTTGGGACCTGCGGCGGCGTTGCTTTCCACCCTGATAGCTGCCATGATTGGCGGAGCGGCAGGTTATATCGGCGGAAGCACAGAACAGCTTGCTATGAGTGCGACAGACCTGTTTCTTTCCCTCCCTTGGTTCTTTCTACTCTTGATGGCGCGGGCCATGTTGCCCCTAAATGCGGGTACGTGGTCCTCGGTGATCATCACTTTCGCGCTTCTGGGCCTGCTGGGCTGGCCCCCGACGGCACGAATAGCTTGCGCTGGCGCCAAGTCCCTGCGCGAGTCCGACGTCATTCTCCAGGCAAGGGCGTCCGGTTGCCACGGCCTTCGTCTCGTCATGGTCCATGTAGTGCCGAACCTGGCGCCGACTCTCTTCGCTCAGTTCTGGATTCTGATCCCCGTTTTCATTATTGGTGAAGCAAACCTCGGAATTCTGGGACTTGGCGTTGCGGAGCCTCTACCTTCCTGGGGCAACCTCCTTCGGGAGCTTGGAGACTATACTGTGATTATGTCCAATCCCTGGTCGTTGGCGCCCGCCGGTCTTTTGCTCCTAGTCATGAGCTGTTTTCAGATTGCTCTTTCCCGGAAGGAGAATTCTGTATGAGGCGACGTCTGCTTTTTTACCTCTTCTTGACCTGGGCCGTACTATGCAACACGTTTGCCCAGTCGAGTGGGGAACTCTGCTTTTCTCTGCACGCCGAACCCAAGACGTTCAATCCTCTTCAAGCTGCGGACGAAGCTTCAGAGACAGTCCGCTATCTGACCGGCGGAGTGCTTATTCGAGTGAATCGCAAAACGCAGGCGTTTGAGCCCGGCCTCGCTGTCTCCTGGAGAGTTTTGGACGCCGGTCGAAAAATCTCCTTCGAACTGCGGCAAGGCGTCTCGTTTTCCGATGGGACGCCGTTCTCGGCCGAAGACGTGGCATTCACTATGCGGGCACTAACGGATCCGGGTCTGCATTCGCCCGTTGGCGACTCGTTTCGGCCTGCAAGCGGCTCAGTCAGCACAACGGTCTCCGGGACTCACCGCATTACGATCTCCTTCCCGGCCCCGGTCGCCGGCCTGGAGAGGCTCTTCGATCAACTGATCATCGAATCTTCGAAGTCGCCCCAGAAAGAGAAGGCTGTCTTGGGGCCCTTCTGCGTGGCTGACTATAAGCCGGGGTCCTATGTACTTTTGCGCCGCAACCCCTATTACTGGAAGCGAGACGATAGCGGACGCCAGTTGCCCTACCTGGAATATATGCGGTTGGACACCCAACAAAGCCGTGAGACTGAAATGCTTCGCTTCCGGCGCGGAGAGATCCACCTCATCAACAATCTTGACCCGGGGATGTTCGACCGTTTGGCTGCCGTTTCACCTGCGTCGGCTCGGGACGCAGGGCCGTCACTGGAGTCGGAGATGATGTGGTTCAACCAAGTGCCGACGTCGCCCCTCGCCGGCTACAAGAAGATTTGGTTCCGCTCCCAGAATTTTCGGCTGGCCATTTCTGAGGCGATCAACCGTAACGACATCGTTCGCGTGGTGTACCACGGGCACGGGAGCCCCGCTGTGGGTCCCTTTTCACCGGCGAACCGTTTCTGGTTCAATCAGTCGCTGAAGCCCCCCCCGTTCGATCCTCAGGCAGCTCTTCGAAGGTTAAATCAGGACGGCTTTCGGAAGGAGGGGGGTTCCTTGAAGGATCGTGACGGCCATCCTGTCGAGTTTTCTCTGATCACGAATGCCGGGAACAAAACGCGCGAGCGGATCGCCGCGATGGTTCAACAGGATTTGTCGCAGTTGGGTATCCGCCTCAACGTGGTGACATTAGATTTTGCATCGTTGATCGAGCGCATAAGCCAGACCTTCGACTACGAAGCGTGCTTGCTCGGCTTGGTGAATGTTGATTTGGATCCCGACGCCCAGATGAATGTCTGGCTCAGCTCTGCGGACCAGCATATTTGGAATCCCCATCAAAAGTCGCCGGAAACAGCCTGGGAAGCTGAAATGGATCGCTTGATGCAAGGCCAGGCCACGACAATCGATCCAAACGTACGGAAAGCCTACTTCGATAAGGTGCAAGAAATCGTCTGGCAACAGGCCCCCTTTCTCTATCTCGTTACGAGAAACGCTCTGACGGCGATATCTCCGTCGGTGCAAAACGCCGACCCGGGCGTACTTTGGCCGCAGGCTTTTTGGAACGCGGAGAGGCTGCGTCTCACTTCAGATGGGGCCGGGGGTGAGAAATGAACTCATCTGGTTCTCTGCTCTCGATCAGGCTCTCGGTCGATTACCCCGGCAAGCCCGGCGTGCTTCGCCATGTGGCGCTGGAAATGGAGCGGGGTGAAATCCTAGGGCTGGTGGGTGAGAGTGGGTCGGGGAAAAGCACGCTGGCGCTGGCCACACTAAGACTTCTGCAACTCCGCGGAGGTCGTGAATGCGGTCAGATCATGTTCAGCGGCCGTGACCTGATGCACCTGACCGAGCGGGAAATGCAACGGGTCCGCGGCCGAGAGATTAGCCTCGTGTTGCAGAGCCCCACCTCCTCCCTAAACCCTGTGCTTAGGATTGGCACACAGTTGTCCGAGGCATGGACAACTCATGCCTCGCATTCACGCAATCATTGCCAGGCGGCGATCCGTGAGGTAATGGAGAGCGTGGACCTGCCGGCAGATGAAGCCTTCTTGCGCCGCTACCCCGCCCAGATCAGTGTGGGCCAAGCACAACGAGTATTGATCTGCATGGCCATCCTCCATCGGCCATCAGTCCTCATCGCGGATGAGCCCACAAGCGCCCTCGACATGGTCACGCAGTCAGAGATCCTCCGATTATTCGCTCGCCTCAATCGAGAACTCAATATGGCGATCCTCTATATCTCCCACGATCTGCTGTCGGTCGCGTCGCTATGCCACCGCGTGGCTATCCTTAGAGACGGCGAAATCCTGGAATGCGGAAAGACCGAGCAGATTTTTCGCTCACCCGGACATGCCTACACGCGCCGCCTCATCGAGTCGCTCCCCCACAATTCCTTCCTCACCGTTCGTGACCCGGTCGAGGAAGCCCAGGCATGCATCGATTTTTCAGCAATACCAAAAGTCATCGCATCATCTTCAGGCTTGGCGGCAAACGAGGGATTGCCCTCGAGGACAATGTAGATACTTACGTGCCAAGAGAATCCTTCTATACAGGCCCTGTGCATGGGGCGTGGCAACCCTACCCGGCACTCCGCGCCGCCCTCTCCCTCAAGGGGCGAGGGCATGAATTCAACTTGTTTCGCCCTTGTCGTCTTGGGAAGAGGGGACGGAGGTGACGTCAATCAATTCCGCAGTCCCAGTGAGAGAAGAGATTGCGAGCGACGAACCAGAGATTCGCCGGGCGCTCGGGATGCCGGCGCATAAACGAGGGAAACCAGTACGACCCGTAAGTGGTCAGGACACGGGACCGGTAGCCATCGCGCGCCAGGCGGAGTTGCTCGCCGCGCTGGATGCTGAACAGCATCACGGGAACCTCCTTGTGACCCATACGCTACACCCGCGCTGAGGCCGAGGGACAGGGCACCCGGTAGCGTCCGCCGCACGGGCGGCTTCGTTGAAGTCGCCTAGCCGTCAACTGGCCTGTGGGCTGAGACCGGATGGATTCAGGTGCAAAAGCTCGGCATGTCGGAAACTGTCGACCGGAATTCATTCATTCGATAATCTGGCTGGCACACACCGATCACCATAGTCCCGGTATTGGCTGGGGCTCCCGGTCATGGTCCGCTGATCTCGGGTCAGGAGTGTCTCAGCCTCATTCAGTGGAAGCTGCTTGCTGATCGCCCATCGCCACACAGCCGCCACCGACAGAAAGGATGCTATCCGCCAACTCCGAAACGTGTGGTGCATGGCAGATAAAGATGACTTGGTGGAATCCGCCAAGGTCCATGGCCCGTCGAAGCATACGCACGTACTCCTTGCCATTAACAGCATCCAGAGCTCCCACCGTTTCGTCCCTGAACAGAGTTTCGTAGTGAATGCCTTCGCCCTGCCGCATGTTGTAGATGGCGATGCCGGTGCCAGCCTGATAGGGTCCGGCGACGGGCAAGCGAACGAGTTGAAGGAAGGGAGGACGGAGAGGTGTATAAGAGATTGCTTGGAATGAGGACTTCCGTGCTCTTCCGTACTTGGAAAAGGCAGAGTTGGCCCTCTTCCTGGGCCGCCAGCGTCGCTCGGGATAGAAAAAGAGATAACAAGATCCTCAGAGTAGCCGAGTGGCTGTATAATCTAGGGTGTCGAGGAAGCCAAAACGGAAATCCTAGTTTAAGCGA
>Ga0181527_1002056_pt1 | contig 19531 bp, 8 predicted proteins | sample PEATcosm2014_Bin_30_FD_119762 | JGI IMG/M metagenome (GOLD analysis project Ga0181527, IMG submission 119762) | Peatland microbial communities from MTU Mesocosm Facility, Houghton, MI, USA - PEATcosm2014_Bin06_60_metaG | ecosystem: Environmental > Terrestrial > Soil > Wetlands > Peat | place...
AGCGAGGGGGATGAGGAGACCGGTTACCGCATCCATGCCCTGGACGAAGACCTGAAGGACTTGGCTTGGTACGTCGTGGTGGAGAAGGGTGAACCGCGGCTGCTGGCCCCCGGCCCCGCGGCTGCGAACCTGGGGGCCGCGGCGCTTGCATGCCTGGAGCGGGGTTGCCCGGATGGCGCCGCACAGTGGCTCCGCTGGGCCGCCCAGCGCCCCTTGCCCTTCGCACCCTTTCCGCGGATCGGGCACCACGCCGCCGTGGTCGCCCGCGGCTACTGCCCACTGTCCTTCTCACCTCCCTCCCCCTTCGCCGCCCTCTGGAAAAACGCCTCCCAAGATCAGCCCGGCGCGCTGCGACTGGCGGCCGCAGCCCTGCTGGCCGCGGGGAACCATCCCGAGCCCGCTATCCCCATCCTGCTGGCGGCCGGGCAAAAGAATCCCGCGCCGGCCGATGCAATCCAGATCGACCGTGCGCTGGTCCGCGCACTGCTGGGCGCCAGCCGGCCCGCCGAGGCCCTGGAGGTGGCCGAGCGGCTGCTCCGCCGCAGCGATCCTCCCGGCGACGCGCTGGGCTGGAAGATGGCCGCGCTGGCAGCCCTCGGTCGCTCCGACGAGTTGCGGAAGCTCATCGAAGGTCAATGGGCGAAGGCCGGCGACAGGCCGGACGCCCTCGAGTTGCTGGCCCGCGCGGCCATGTGGCTGGGCGACTTCCAAAGTGTCGAGGAGCACCTGCGCCCGCTGGCCCGCGGCCCGCAGGCGCCCTGCGAGCTGGTCGACTGCCTCGCCCGCAACGCAATTGCGGCAGGCGCGGTCGGCCCGCAGGCGCTGGCCGACGCGCTGGCCGCCGTGCACGCGTGCGGCTACGAGAATCCGTCTTGCCTGGAAACCTTGGCCGTGGTTTATGCCGAGCTGGGCAAGTCGAGCGATGCCATGGAGACCCTCAGTCGCAGCCTGGACATCCGCGGCGGCGGGGCACCCTCCGGGTCATGCGACGCCGACTGGTACGTGCTGGGCCGCATCGCCGAGCACTACGGCCTGGCCGACGTGGCCGCCGCTCTCTACCGCAAGCTGTCCCGCCCCACCCGGCCCGGCGGATGCCCCGCCGCCGACGACCTCTACACGGTCGCCCAACGCCGGCTGAGGGCGTTGGGAAAGCCGTGACGGGACTGCGGGGTGACGGGTCAGCGGGCTTGCCGAGCAGAGCAATCCAGGCTAACATTAGGATTGTCTGCACGAGTCCGGGGGCGCACAAGAGAACGAGGCGCTTGAACTGGAGGTCAGCCGAGATGCAAGTATTCATCAGCCATGCAGTTGCTGACCGGGAGCTGGCGGGTCAGCTCTCGTGGGAATTGGAGAGCGCGGGTTTCAACGTTTGGAGCCCTGAACGTGCCATTCTGCCCGGTGACAATTGGGCGATGGAAACAGGCAAAGCATTGGAGAACTCCGATGTAATGGTCGCGCTGTTTTCGAGGCGTGCAAACCCTTCGCCGACGTTGCGGCAAGAGGTTCAATATGCGCTGACTTCAGGGAACTACCGTGGGCGGGTAGTACCGGTCTTCGTCGATTTTGTGACATTGGAGGCCGGTGTGGACGTTCCTTGGGTTCTGCTTCGTCTCGATCCTGTTTATTTGCAAAGCTCGTCACCGGATCTCGCGCAAGTAGTGGCGCGAGTGCAGACAGTTGCGAAGAGCGGATCCCATGCCCCCGCATGAAGCGTTTCTCTCTCATTCCAGCCGGGACCGCGCGATGGCCGAGCGAATCGCGGGGGTCCTCCGTGACCACGGAGTGCCCGCCTTTTTCAGTCCCTCCGATCTGATCGGCGCGCAACAATGGCAGAACGAGATTCTTGCGGCCCTCCAGCGATGCGATTGGTTCCTGGTGCTCTTGTCCCCCGACGCGATCGAATCGATGTGGGGCAGACGTGAGACGTCTTACGCTCTGAACGACCGTCGGTACGAGAACAGGATCGTACCTTTGAGGTATCGGGAATGCGACCTGGGGCCCTTGGACTGGCTCCGGCTGTCCCAGTTCGTAGATTTTCGCGGCGACTTCGACGCTGGCTGCCGCGACCTCCTCCGCGTCTGGGGACTGGGGCTACGGTCCTGAACAATATTCTCCCCGGGCCAGACGGGGTGTCCAGGCCACCCGATAGGGGAAGCAACAACATAGCGCTCCCTCCCTCTTTTGCCAACCGCCCCTGGCGGTTACAATCGAGCGCCGTGGGCCGACTTTGTATGGGAGGGATACCGCCATGCCGGCGCCGGCAGCCGTCCGTGAGCTCGTCGAGCGGTACGAGAGCCAACGCGACTCGTACCGCTCCGAGCAGTACAACGAGGCCCAGTTGCGGCGGGAGTTCCTCGAGCCGTTCTTCGCGGCCCTCGGCTGGGACGGCTATAACCACAAGGGCTACGCCGAGGCCTACAAGGAGGTCGTCCACGAGGACTCCATTCGGGTGGGTGGGCACACCAAGGCCCCCGATTCCTGCTACCGCGCCGGCGGCGGGAGACGGGACTTTTTCGTCGAGGCCAAGCGGCCCGTTCTGGCCCTCCGCGACGCGCACACCGAGGCCTACCAACTCCGGCGTTACGGCTGGAGCGTCGGGCTACTGGTCAGCCTGCTGTCGAATTTCGAGGAAACGGCGGTCTACGACTGCCGCGTCCGGCCCAGGAAGACCGACAAGGCCTCCGCCGCTCGGATCATGCTCCTGAGCTATACGGAGCTGGTGTCGCGTTGGGATGAGCTGGTCGGGCTGTTCTCGCCCGAGGCGATTCGCCACGGCTCGCTCGAAAAGCTGGTCGCCTCGACGAAGATCAAGAAGGGTACCGTCGGCGTCGATACCGCGTTCTTGCAAGAGATCGAAGGCTGGCGGGATATGTTGGCCCACAACATCGCCGCCCGGAACCCCGGCCTGCCCGACCGCGACTTGAACTTCGCCGTCGGGCGGACCATCGACCGCATCGTCTTCCTGCGGATCTGCGAGGACCGCGGGATCGAGCCTTACGGCTGCCTTCAGAGCCTGGTGAACGCCCCGAACATCTACCGCCGCCTGGCGGAACTGTTCCAACGGGCCGACGAACGGTACAACTCGGGCCTTTTCTACTTCGACGGCGAGCGGAAGCGCAGCGAGCCGCCCGACGAGATGACCCTCGGCCTGGTGATCGACGACAAGCCGCTCCGCGACATCCTCCAGAGCCTCTATTACCCCGAAAGCCCCTACGAATTCTCCGTGCTGCCGGCCGAAATCCTCGGCCAGGTCTACGAGCAGTTCCTGGGCAAGGTGATCCGGCTGACCAAGGGCGGCCAGGCCCGCGTCGAGGAGAAACCGGAGGTCCGCAAGGCGGGCGGCGTCTACTACACGCCGGCCTACATCGTCGATTACATCGTCCGGGGCACAGTGGGGAAGCTGCTCTCGGGCCGCTCGCCCCGGCAGGCGGCCAACCTTCGTATCGTCGATCCGGCTTGCGGCTCGGGCTCATTCCTGATCGGCGCGTACCAGTGTCTCTTGGACTGGTACCGCGGCGGCTACGTCGCCCACGACCCAGAGCGGCACGCCCGCGGCCGCAAGGCGGTCCTGTACCGCGGTCCCGGCGGGCAATGGCGCCTGACCGCCGCGGAGCGGAAGCGAATCCTGCTGGCTAACATCTACGGCGTAGACATCGACCCGCAGGCGGTCGAGGTGAGCAAGCTCTCGCTCTTGCTGAAAGTGCTCGAGGGGGGATCGGGCGAGACCGTCTCGAATCAACTGCGGCTGTACCGCGAGCGGGCGCTGCCCGACCTGGGGGCGAACATCAAGTGCGGCAACTCGCTGATCGGCCCCGACTTCTACAACGGCCAACAACGGAACCTCTTCGACGAGGAGGAGCGGTACCGCATCAACGATTTCGACTGGTCCCGCGAGTTTCCCGAAGTGTTCAAGGCCGGCGGGTTCGACGCGGTGATCGGCAACCCGCCGTACCTGTTCATTACGGAGGTCCCCGAGGATACGCGCGGTTATTACCAGGCCCACTACCACGGCGTCTCATACCGATTCGACCTGTACGGCGCTTTTGTCGAGCGGGGCGTCATATCACTTCTTCGGAAAAGGGGCCTGCTCGGTTTCATCACTCCGCATACGCTCCTGAGCAACGACTCGTTCCGCCAACTTCGCGCGCTTCTCAGCCAGCGGGCGCGCCTCCTGAGCGTGGTGGATTTCGGCCCGGGCGTCTTTCCGCGGGTGAAGAACGAGACGATGGTCCTCTTCCTGGAGACCGGCGATCCGGAGCCTTCGAGCCATGTTGAGGTTGGTAGGACGACCCCCAAGGTGTTCCCAGTACTCCTGAAGCGGTTCAGCGTGCGGCAAGGCAACTGGGCGCGCCCTGATGGCGGGCCGTGGCTGATCCACGCTTCAGCAGGTGCTGCCGCGGTGCTGCGGCGCCTCCGCGGTGCCGGGGCCGTCCTCGGTGACTTCTGCACGGCGAACCAGGGCCTGCGAACCGGCAACAACGAGAAGTACCTCGCGACGACGCGCAAGGGCAAGGCCTGGCAACCGGCGGCCGGCGGTAAGCAGATCGGGCGCTACGGACCCGTCGAGCAGGGCCTTTTCGTGCGTTACGAGCCGCGGTTGCTCGACGCCCCGCGCAGCCCTGAGATATTCACGACGCCCAGGAAGATCGTGGTTCAGGAGATCCGGAACATATCGCTGCCGCGCAGGATTGTTGCGACTTTGGACACGGCGCGGACCTTCTGTCTGCAGTCAACCAATGTCGTAAACCTCAAGGCGGACCCGCCGTTGGCGATTGAGTACCTCCTCGGGGCACTGAACAGCTCCGCGGTGAACTTCTACTTCCGCTGTTCGTTCCCGGGGAACAACCACATTCCATCGAACCAACTGCTCCGGATCCCGATTCCTCGGCCCCCTAGCGAGGCCGGCCACGGGAAGCTTGTGGTCCTTGTGCGGACGATTCTCGGCCTCCATCGGCAGGCGGCTGCTGCTCGTAGGCCGATGGAAAAGACCCTGCTGGCGCGCCAGATCGACGTGACGGACCGGCAGATCGACCGGCTCGTCTATGAACTCTACGGCCTGACGGATAACGAGATCGCGATCGTCGAGCAGGCCAGGGAATGACCCCGGCCCCGGGGGGGTTGCCGGTGGGGCGGGGGCCTGCTATACTTCCTTGGAGAACCTGGGGGCGAATTGGATTCGACCGGGCAGGTTGAAGTAAAGGTGGCGTGTCGTGGTTGGTCAGCAGGCCACGTAAAAAGCCGACCAAACTGTTACTTGCCGAGTCTCATCTCGCAATGGCTGCCTAACAACGGTGGCCCCGGCTGAGGACCTTCGCCGGAGAGGTCCGACTGCCGGCCGCAATTCCGGATCGTTTCGGGTCGCGTCGGCCACGCCCGGAATTAAACCAAGCTGCCGACTAGCCGAGCGTGGACCCCGTCGGTTGGGGCGCGGGAGGCGAAAGCTCAAATGAGCCGACTATGCACGTAGAGGCCTTTGCGGAAATGTCGCGGGACGCGGGTTCGATTCCCGCCGCCTCCACACAACGCCACTTATGCATGATTTGCATAAGTGGCGTTTTCATTGGACTTATGATGCCTGAGTCACATGGACGAACAAGCCCATCACAATGGGGGATTGGTGAGTTGCCCGGTTGCTAAGAGCGGCACGCTTGCCGATCCACGTGGGAAGAAGAATCACCGTCACTTACCCCATTGGACAAGACGACAGAAAGGCCCGCATCCATGGCAGACAACTCCACCTGGAACCGTCGGCGATTTCTCCGCACCACTGGCCGCGCGGCGACGGCACTGGCGGCCGTTGCCACGCTCACTCCAGCGGTTCTCGCCGCTCCATCCCCGGCAAGACGATTGGCGTGGGTTGCATCGGGCTGGGAACCCGCGGGGGCGACCTCATCAATGCGGTCGTCAACGCGCCCAACGTCAAGGTCGTGGCGGTCTGCGACGTCTATGGACCGCATCGGCAGAAAGGAGTCGAGCGGAGCCTCAATCCGGCCGTGAAAGCCTACGTCGACTACCGCGAACTGCTGGCCGACCCGCATGTCGATGCGGTGGTCATCGGCACGCCGGACCACTGGCATTGCCGGATGGTGCTCGATGCCGTGAAAGCGGGCAAAGACATCTATTGCGAGAAGGGATTCTCGCGGACCCTGGCCGAGGCCAAGCTGATGCGCGACGCGCTCAAGCGGAGCCGGATCGTGTTCCAACTGGGCCACCACGCGCGTCAGGCCGCCTGTGCCCTGCAGGCCAAGGAACTGATCGCCAAGGACATCCTTGGCCCCATCACCCTGGTGCGCACGGGCCGCTTCAAGGCGTCCGAGCCCGGGCATCCCAATTGGCGCTGGTACGGCTACTACGATCAATGGGATCGGCCGGACCCGGCGCAGGTCGCGAAGGAAGTGAATTGGGATCTCCGGCTGGGACCGGCGCGCAAGATTCCCTGGAACGAACGCCACTTCTGGCATTGGCGCTGTTATTGGGCCTACGGCACCGGTTATGCCGGAGACCTGCCGTCGCACGAACTGGACTTCGTGCAATACCTCCTCGGCCATGGCATCCCGGACACTTGCAGTTGCGTGGGCCTGCTCTCGCAACTCCGGGACGATCGCGAAGTGCCGGACACGTGGGCCGCGATTTACGAGTTCGAGAAGCTTGGCCGGACCGTGACGTTCACCGGGAGCATGAACACCAGCCGACCGACGCAGCCCGTGGAAATCTGCGGTCGCGACGGCACCCTGCGTTTCGACGAGATCGCGCACAACGTGACCCGTTTCCAAATATTGCCCGAAGAACACAACACGCGGCCGAACCTGCCCAAGGGCTACGAGTGGAACAAGACGCCCAAGCAGCCAAATCACATGGTCGACTGGGTGAATTGCATCCAGAGCCGCGGTACGCCGAAATGCTCGACCGACGAGGCGTTCATCGAAACGGCGACTTTCCTCATGTCGCTCGTCTCGTATCAACAGCGGCGCCAGGTGCGCTGGGATGCCGCTCGGGAAGAAATCGTCTGAGCAGGCAATCGCAAACGAGGAACAACCATGAGAACCCGATTCGTGCTTGCCGTACTCTTTGCCGTCCTGTCATGGACATGTATTGGACAAGGAGCCCAACCGAAAGACGCCGCTAAAGCTGAGGCCGGCAAAGTCACTTCTCATTCCGGCGGTCTGCACGGATATATTGGTTTCAGCGCGACGCGCCCGCCCGCCCGGTCCGAGTATAGTGCGGGCATGGGGTTCTACTCCGCGGTTTGGCCGCTGATTGACCGGCCGCTGGCCGATTTTCAAATTGGGCTGGCCGGTTCCTGGATCACGCCGGACAACTCCGACAACAAGGACAAGCCGCTCGCCCCGGAAGGTACGTTGGCCCGGCAGTGGCCGGATCGTGGGCCCACCTGGGCCGGCGTATTCCAAACCGTGGAAGGCGGGCTGGGCTACTGGGCGGGCAACCACTTTCGCTACGGCCCGCCCAAGTTCAGCATGAACGCCACGCCGCAATGTTACGACTATGAGATCGGATCGCCCGGATGGTCCTTCTTCTACAGCAACGAGGCTCTGCCGGACAATCGGTTGGGCATCGCTCAATTGAGTAACCGGCTGCTGATCCCGCCCGACGCCTTGCCGTTTCGGGGAAACCCGAATGGCCAGTTCCTGGGCTACACCTGGATGGCGTTGCCCTTCACCGACCCGACCACGGGCGATCCGCCCACCGGCGACCAGAGCTGGACCTGCTTCTTGACCACAGTCAACTTCAAGGGGCCAATCGCTTATTATATCCCGGAAACCTGGAGCAAAATCGGCAAGCTATTCAAGTATCCCTTCCTCTATGGGCGCGGGCTCGATGCTCGCCCGGGCGACATGGGTGGCGGCGCCATGGAGATCAACACCGTGCCGCGTTTCGACGCCCAAGACGCCCAGGGTGTCACCTATTCGAAGATACCCAAGCTGCAGTTCCCGGTAGATGAACAGGGCAGAACCTTTCTGGTGCAGGATGTGACCTACTACTCAAGAGCCGCCCTCTACGATGCTTTCAAGGTGTGGCGGGACGGGGGCCCGGCGTGTTCCGGGCGGTTCGAGGAGAAGGGCGCCTGGAAGTCCACGTTAACGACGCGCAGCACGCGCTACGATCAGGACGGCGGGAAAATCACGGGTGTTGAACGCGTCTTCGACACCAAAGTGTTCGAGGGCGACGTATGGGGCCTACAGTGGCTCAACAGCGACATCAGTCCCAAGGGTATCTTCCCGCAGTATTTCAAGTGTGTCGGCGCGGAGCGAATCGCCGTGGCGGCCGCGGACGTGCCCTCCGAGGCCCGGCTGTGGGAGCAGCAGTTCAAACTCGCGGGGCCGGGCGCGCCCTACACCTCCCCGGGAACCGCCGCCTGGAACCGGCCCGGCCCGAAACGCGGACCCTTCACGGTCACACTTGCCGACGGTTCTTTGGTGACGTACCACTGGTACCGTTTTATCGATCAGCCGTCCTTTCGACAGTATGACTGGAGCGCGGAGAAGAAGGCGAAGTTGCAGGCCTTCGTAGAGAGGATCCATGCGACCTGGCCCATCGACCGGGACTACATGGCGCCTCTCAGGCGCGGAGAACTGGTCGCACTGGATCCGGCCCTGCTTGTCACGCCGCCCAAGGGCCTTGAAGCAGGCTACGTTCCCATCGTAACGCGCCAATCCGCACCGTGATAAGCGCAGGGTGTGGCCTGCAAGCTGGGGATGCAGCCTGAACCGGACCGCATCCAGCACAGCAAATCCGCGCACACCGTCTTTCCCGCCTCGTGCGATGCTGGAAAGTCAGCATAAGGCGGGCTATCATCGTGGTCGTCAGGCATTGTAAGGAGCAAGCAACGAACATGGCTATTATTGCCGCATGCCGCAGACCCTGGTGGTCCATCCGTGGGAGCCAATCCTCGTTTGCCCGTCGTGTTGTTTTTCTGTTTGTCGCACTTGCGTTTCCGCTGCCGTGTATTGCAGCAACCTGGCAGTACTATGTTCCGTTGGAGACGGGACGTGCGGGCAAAGATGGCCGAACGCAGGAAGGCAAGGCCCTGCTCTGGCTGCCGCCGCAGTCCAGAACGATCCGCGGCCTGCTGATCGGCGGACAGTTGGGCATCGAGCTGGAGATGTTTCTCGACGGCGAGGTGCGCAGCGCGTGCGCCGACAATGATCTGGCCATCGTTTACTTTGTGCCGCACCTGTCGGGCGTGTTTCACTATTGGGAGCCGGGCAGCCGCGACACACAGCGCTGGCTCAAGGCCCTGGCCGACTTGGCGCGGCGAAGCAATCACCCCGAGCTGAAACGCGTGCCTTGGATTACCATCGGCCATTCCACGGCCGGCATTTTCTGCCGCAACGTGGCCTACTGGAAACCCCAGCGCGTCGCCGGGGTCCTGCACGTCAAGAGCGGGAATTTTCAGCAGAAGGACCATTTGCCGCCCAGCGGCAGCCTGTCCGGCGTGCCGCTTCTAGCAATCAACGGGCAGTTCGAGACCTTCGGGCCGGAAGGAGGAATTCGCCCCGAGTTGGGCCGCGAAACCCAATGGATCTTCGTGCTCAGGAGCATTCAGGAATTCAGGGAAAAGGACCCGAACCATCTAATGTCTTTGCTCTTGGACTTGGGCGGCGACCATTTCCACGGCTCGCCGGAACTGGCGCGGTATGCAGCCCTGTTCATCCGCAAGACGGCCAAGTACCGCATCCCGGAAAGACTGCCGGCCGGGGACGGAGAAGTAGAGTGCCTGCCGCTTCGAGCGGAAGACGGATGGCTGACCGATCCGGACCTCTACCACCCCAGCCACGCCCCGGCCGCCTACAAAGACTACACGGGCGAGAAAAGCAATGCCTTGTGGCACTATGATGAGGAATTGGCCCGGGCGAACGCTCGGCACCACCGCAACCTCGGCGAGCACCAGGTGCTCAGTAACCCGACGTGCGTCTGGCTCGACGAAGGGGACGGCTGGACATTTCGTGCCGAAGCCGCATTCCTGGACGCCATGCCGGACAAGTACGGCGGCCCGCTGGCCGGCAAGAAGGTCGGCCACGCTGCCGCGCCATTCTTTCTGCGCGCAAAGATCACCGAGCCGGTCGTGCAACTCGGGCCCGACCGGTTCCGCGTGCTACGGCCCGTGAAGGCAGTCAACATCGCGGCCGTCCACCCCGGCGATGATCAGTACCGCGCGACGAACCGCTGGGGGAGCATTTCCCTGCCGAACGTCAAGGGACCGCCGCAACACATCGACTTCCCTGCTCCTGCCGATCTCGAGCCGGATGCCAGCCCGTACGCACTTGAGGCCAAGGCGAGTTCGGGCCTGAGAGTGTATTACGAGGTGGATTACGGGCCGGTGACGATCCAGGATGGTAAGCTGGCGATTTCCGAGCTTCCCGCCGGGGCGCGCTTCCCGCTGGAATGCAGCGTGACGGCGTTTCAGATTGGCCGGCGTACGGAGCCATCCCTTCCGCCCGCGCTGCCGGTGACGCGGACGTTCCGCGTCATCGCACGTTAATGGAACAAACCCCCAGAGAGAACCTCATGACCCGCGCGTACATCGTGTCAGGACTGTTGCTGGGGATGCTCTCCGTTCCGTGCGGCTCTCAGGCCGCGGAAGTCCCGCTGAAGCTGGAGATTGCCACACTGCTGGGAACGGAAGAGGACGACGACATCGAAGGCGTGGCCGCGGCCGCAGACGGTAGCATCTACCTTGCCGGGAACACCGGCAAGCTCGTCTCTTCGCTGCCGGGCGGGGCAAGACTTGTTACCCTGGGCGAACCCGCCAAGGAGCCCCGCTGCGGTTGCGGGTTTGTTGCCCGGCTCAGTCCGGACGCCAAGAAAATCCTCGACTACGTGCAATTCGCGCCCGGCGTAGCCCTGCTTACCACGGTGGAGGTGAACAGCCAAGGCGTCTACGCCGGCGGCTATGCCTCCGCGGCCTTGGAGCCACTCGTGACAGACCTGCCAGGGCTGATGAGGCAATACCCGCTGGCTCGGGAACTGGAATTGATCCGCGCGGGGAAGATCGCCGAGGCCAACGGGATTCCCGACGGCCAGGACCCGTTGGCCAACCGCCCCGGACTGGGCCGTTACGGCGCGCCGTGCGTGTTGAGGTTCGGCCGAGACCTCCAATCGCTCCAGTGCGGCACGTACCTGGAAGGCTGGCAGCAGGTGTGGGACAAGGTTCGCGTGATTGCCACCAAGCCCAAGTTCAAGAGCTGGCCGAGAGAGTTCTTCTGGCAGCCGACGGGCCTGGGGCTGCTCGCTTCCGGCGACCTGGTGGTCTGTCACGACGGCGGCTACTTCCGCCTGATCACGGACAAGGAACGCCGGGAGGCCAAGGGCGACAAGGAAGTGCTCCGCCGTTTGGGTTTCTACGACTGCTGCGATTGGCTGAGCCAGTTGTCGCCCGACCTTTCCCGACGAACCTGGAAGCAGCCGCTCTACACGCCGGCCGTGGACCGGGAAACGGCCGAGCGGATCAAGCCGGGCTGGCCCTATGGCCATTACAGCAGCCCGCGGACCACGCGGATGCGGCTGGACGCCCGGGAGAACATCTACCTCAGCGGCTGGTCGGCCTCGGCCACGGCCAAGGAGCCGTATTGGTCGCCGTACCTGTGGAAGGTGAGTTCCCAGGACGGCAGCCTGGTGTGGAAGGCTTACGAGCACGACCCGATGTCGGGCAGGGACAACCGGCTGGGCGGCGACGTGGCCGACACGGCCGTGACCACCCTGGCGCTGGACGGCGACGGCAACATCCTTAGCGGCCTGCTTTCCGACGGCGGCAATACGGTCATGGGCTGGAGCCCTGCGGGCGAGCTGCACAAGCCTTTCGAGAGGGAGATCAAGGGCGGTTCCTACGGCGGCGGGCTGGTGCATTGGTGGGGCATGATCCACCGCGTCGACGCCGGCAGCCGCGCAGGGCTGGGCGGCGCCCGGCTGGGACGCACCGCCTGGGCCGTGGACCTTGCCTCGCTGCCGGGCAACCACGTCCTGGCCGTGGGGCGCTGCAATGGTCGCTTCGACTGGACGCCCAATGCCTGGCAGCAGGGCGACCCCGACGAGAACCCCACGGCTTTCTTGCGGCTTTACAGCCCGGACTTCGATCTCCTGCTGAGCACCGCGCTCCGCGGCGTGGTACCGTTCGAGTTGCGCCCGATCGGCCATGATCGCTACGCGCTGGTGGGCCGCGCCGACCGCGACACCGCGCCCGTCCAAGACGCCATTTGCCCCAAGCCGCTCGGCAAGCGCGACGGCTACTTGATGATTCTTCAATGGAAGGAGTGAGCACATTCAACCATGGTCCCACGAAACATTGCCGCGTTGATCCTGGCTTGTGCTGCCTTCGCTGCGCCTGCCACGTGCCAGGAGTCGACGCTGCACAATCCCACGCAGCGCGACTGCCCAGACGAGGTCATTCGACTCAGTACGCCCGCGCCGGGAGCGGCAGGAAGGTTTGTGGTGCGCGAGGACGGCCGGGAGATCCCCTATTTCGTCGAGCAGCTCGACGGGAAGGACACCATCCGGGTTTTGGCAAACCTGCCCGCCGGCGCCACGAAGAAATACCAAGTCGCAGCGGGGTGGCCGGCGCCTGCCAGGGCCAAGGTCACCGTGAAGAAGGAAGGGAACCATTATGTGCTCGACAACGGTCGGTTCGCGGTGAAACTGCCGGCCGGGGCCGACGCCGACCCGCCCAGCCCGATCATGGCCGTCAAGCTCGGCGACAAGTGGGTTGGCAAGGGTTTCTGGAGGACGTCGGCCAAGTTGAAGAAGTTTACCGTTACGGTCATTGCCGACGGCACGGTATTGGGCACGCTCCGCCTCCGTTACGACTTCGAGTGCCTGGCCGGCATCGACCAGGACATCCCGGCCTTCGCCGAAGTGGACGTTTCGTTGGGGCCGGGCTGGTCGCACGCCGAGCTGTTCGAGCGGCACGAGATGGCCCGCGGCGACTCTTGGGAGTTTGAGGCGAGTAAAGGCTGGGCCCCGTGGCAAGGTTCCTCGGAGCCGTTTGGCGGAGGATTCGGCAGTCCGCCGCCCCCGAAGACGCGGCCGCTGGTGCCCATCGTACACACCGCCTTCCGCGACGACATGTTCATCAACCTTTGGCCGCGCTGGAACCAGGGCTGCAAGGACGGCTGGTTCTTCGCCGCCCACGACGACTCCTCGGCCGTGGCCGCGTTGGTGGTCCGGCCGAGCCGTTGGGTGTGGCCGCACCAAAACGGCATCGAAGTCATCGTCAAGCCGTCGGGCGATTACGCCGGGCTCCGCGCGCCGACGTGGAAAGGTCAGCGGCTCTGGTGGCTCCTGGCCGGAGCGCGGCAGACCATCGAGCCGAAGCAGGATTACATCATGCGTTACAGCTTCGAGTGCCTCGACAAGCTCAATCACGAGCTGATCAGTGATTGGCCCGGCCAGCAGGGCGTCTTCGCCGGCGGGTGGTCGTTCGGCGGAATCAATCCCACCGGCGGGCTCCGCGGCGAGGGGAGGCGAGCCGTGGCCGAGGCCGGCAAGGCGGGCAACTACGCTACCCTCACCCGCTGCCAGAGCATGATGCACCCCGACATGTACGGCAGCTACTGGAATTACTGGTCGCCGGAGAACCCCAACTTCTTCACCGACTTCGTGCGGGTGCCGATCGCCCTGGCCTCGCAGTTGAAAGCCCACCCGCGTTTCCAGGAAATCGCCAAGCAGGCGGAGCTGAAATTCAAAGAGGATTTGTACAACTCGGTGACGCTGCCGGGCGGGGCAGGCCAGGAATGTCCGGGCTACTTGGGCCACGCGCTGGAAGCCTGGGAGGCTTTGGCCCCCTTGGCCCGAGAACACCTCGGCTTCGATCCGACCACCTGGGACCGCTTGCTTGCCGCCCGGCGATTCTTGCGGCGGATTTCGCAACCCGCAGGCGAAGGGCGGCTCTGGCTGCACATGGGCGATACCCACCCCGCCTACTGGAAAATCGACGTCCCCGCCGGCGAGGTCGCCAAGTTCGCTACCGAGGAACTACCCGGCTTCGGAGTCGTCTTCAACAACAAGCCGGGCACGCCGCGGGAAACGTATTTGGCCTTCAAGAGCGGGCCGAATCGCGGTCACTATCACGGCGACCAATTGGCCTTCCACTACTGCGCCGACGCGCGCCCGCTGGCCGTCGACCATCATTGCAGCTATGCGCCGCGGGCAGGCCAGGAGCACATGCACAACCGCCTTGCCTTCTCGACCGACAAGTTCCCCTGGGCCAACATGGACGGCTACGAGCGGTTGCTTGCCTTCAAGACATCCAAAGACGTTGACATTGCGATAGGCCAGGTCGAATCCGAGCGGCTGCGCGAGGTGACCGAAAAGCCGCCCGAGATTTGGCACCAGGAGTATCCGCAACTCCGTTTCGAAAAGCCGCTCTGCTATCGCCGCACGGTGGTTTTCATGAAGAACGCCGCCCGCGACTACTTCGTCTTCCGCGACCAGTTCTGGGCACCGCAGACGCTGCGTGCGACCTACTGTCTGCACGTGCGCAGCGAGAAAATCGACCGTCAGGGGCCGGCCGTGGACTTCGGCAACCTGACGCTCTATTGTGCCGAGCCGGCGGAGTTCGAGTTCGCCTCGTTCCCCTGGCAGCACGCCAACGGCCCGCCCGAGGCGACCGAGGGTGCCCGCCTTTCGATGAGAGCCCAGCGCGGGCAGTTCATCACGGTCATGTATCCGGGCAAGACGCCGGCCATCCGTGCAATCCCGTGTGGCGTGAGAGTCGGCGACGACGAGATCACGTTCTGCGGCGATGAGCCGACGGCCGGGGACGCGGTGACCTGCGTGACCGTCAAGCGTGGTTCCCAGGTTCGCATGACGCTCGTAGGGAAGGACATCGACCTGGATCGTTCCCAGGGCGAGGTGGGCCTCTTCGTGCCGGACGCCGGCTACCCGTTCGGCGAGATCCCCGACTGGTTAATTCGTCAGCGCGCGAAACGTCCGGATTGGGCTAAGTAACTAATGGAAAGGTCAATCATGGTAGCTAATGCACGTTCGTCCTCACGTGCTTTCGTCATTTCGCGGCTCGCCTTGTCTGCGTGGGGCCTTCTCGTTTCTGGCAGCCTGGTGGCAGCCGAGAAGGTCGATCCGGACAACTGCGTGTGGGCCATCCGCCTCACCGAGATGTTCCAGAAGAACCCGGCAAGCGGCCCGCGGATCTACGAGGGCAACTTGAACATCTACGCGGTGTTCGAAAAGGGAAAGTTCTCCCACGGCCTCGGCTCGGCACAACGGTTCAACAAGTCGTACCACCTGGTGGAAGAGGCCGATATCCGGCGAGATAGCAACAAGGTCGCCGGCAAGCTGAAACTGCTTTTGTGCCCCGATGTCTGGGTGCCCCTGGACCACCGCACCGTGAAATTGGACGTGGAGTTCGACGGCGCCATCGTCCCGGCGATCGACAAGAAGGGCAACGACACCTTCGACTTGACGGGCAAGTGGCAGGCCGTGATGCATGGCAGCCGGAAAGGCCAAGGGCCCGACACGTTCTACCAAGGCGTTCTCACGGGCGGCGGCGCGCCGGTGGAAACGGGCTGGGAACAAGCCCGGCTCAGGCTCCAGATGACCCCGTCGCCGGAGCCCGGCGAACCGGTCGAGGCGATGCTCGATCTGTCCGTCAGCCTCTCCGGCGGGAAGGTGATCGGCGCTGCGGTCGGCGCCAACTGGATGCAGGGGGCCAGCCCTTGGCGCCAGGTCCCCCTCGACGTTTCCGGCCTGCGGGTGGACGGCCCAGTCATTCGGGGAAAGGCCACGGTGCCTTATCGGGCGATCGCCATCGGCTGCGACCCGCGTGCCCAAGCCGAGCTCGATCTGACGATCTGCCGCGTGCAGAACATCGTGGGCGGCAAGGCCCTCGTCACCCCGACCTTGGACGGCAAACCACACCGCCCGGCATATCTGGCCGCCGGCGGCGCGACCGCAATGCGAGGTCTGGGCGAAATGGTCGGCACGAAGACCCTCAAGCCGGTCTGGGCCGAATCAGTCGACCTTGCCCCGGCCTATCTGCCGGTAGCTAGCTTTCAGCCGGTCGCCCCGGGCGAGCATCCGCGGCTGCTGTTCCGCAAGGCCGACTTAGCGGCTCTTCGCCAGAAGGCCGAAACCCCCGATGGCAAGGCCATCCTCCTGCGACTGAGAACGCTGCTGGACGGGAAGAACGGCGATACGCTGCCGACCGTCTTCAACACGGTGGCGCCGAACAACCACAACACCAGTCCGGTGTTGCCGCTAGGCGCGTATACCACCTGGCACGGAGCAGGCTACGGATTTCTCTACCAGATCACGGGGGAGCGGAAGTACGCCGAGCTTGCCCGGCAGGCCGTCCAGTGGTGCTTCGACGGCAAGATCGACATCGACAACCGCTACGCCTGGTCTCGACCTGGCACGCAGATGCGGGCCGGAGCGGTGCTGGCCGCCGTGGCCTACGCCTACGACTTCTGCTACGACGCCTGGCCCGATGATTTCCGCAAGAAGGTGGCCCTGGAGATTCAGAACTACAACCCGCGCGTGGCCGGCGACGACGGGGCGTCGGAGGACCGGGTGAACCTCGAGTCGTTGTCCACCTGCTGCGGGTATCCGCCCGGCAGCAACCACTATGGCGCGTTCCTGGGCACGGGCGTGGCCGTGCTAAGCATCTTGGGCGATCCGGGCACCGACGGCGAGAAGCTCGCCAGGTGCCTCCGCTGGAACGAGAAAGGCCTGCTGCACCTGCTCAACGAGGGATTCGGCGACCACGGCTTCTTCCCCGAGGGGCATCATGCCAGCCGAGTCTCGACCAATTGCGGCAGCGAGGAGTTTCTCATGGCCCTGCGGAGCGCGGCGGGCCGTGATTACATCACGCCACAGCCGAATGCCCAATGGCTCACGCTCCGCTGGTTGATGGAACTGGTGCCGTCGGCCAAGGGGCCGATCTTCCCGCACCGTGGCGTCTATGGTGGCGACGAGTTCGAGGACGCCCGCATGTCGTCGCACGGCGGTGAGTTCGCCTACGGTTTCGGCACGGTCGATTCCAAGTATCGGCCGGCGTTGTTGTGGACGTACAACAAGGTCGTCAAGCCGACCTTTCCCGACTACGGCGCGGCGGTCTATCCTCACCGCGCGGTGTTCGCCTTCTTGAACTGGCCGACCGACATCCAGCCGGCCAACCCGGCCACGGTGTTGCCCAAGACGGCCAGCGACACGATCCACGGCTTCTTCTACCACCGCAACCGCTGGCAGGACACTGACGACATCGTTATCACCAATCTGCTGGACATCGGGCCGAAGGGCTACTATGCGCTTCGCGGCCACGGGCGTGAGGAGCAGGGTGCCTACATCTGGGGGCTTGGAGTCCATGCCCGGATGGCCTCGCCAAGCGGCACGCCCGTGGTTTACGAGACCTCGCCCGACGGGTCGAGCGTGCTTTCGACTTATACCGCCGGTGCAGTCAGTTCATTGGCCGTGGACCTCAGCGGGGCCTCCGGCGCGGCGGCACTGCTGGTCAGTACTGGCCCAAACTGCAACACCGGCGTCACCGAGATGGCCGGCAAGCCCCCCGCTCCTCACACGGCGCTCACCGAGGTGCCGGCTGGCGGGCGGAAGTTCACCGTGGTGACCCTGCAATCAGGCCAGGCTCCCAAGCCGGTCGCCGAGGGCGACCACGTAAGAATCGGCGAGCAGACAGTCCGTTTTGACAGCACGAAGTTGGTTCTTGGTGTTTGGAAGAACTGACCCCAAATCCGGCAAGTGTCGGCAAACAACCAACCCAACAGGTGTCGCGTCCCAACCTTGAATCAGAATGCCCGCGTCTGCATGCAGGAGTGGGCCCTTTTCTCTTTAGGTCGTTTTCCTGCTTCAGGAGATCACAGTTTTTGGGGAATTGCATCAAAGGGCCCTGTTTCGGCATGTCGTCTCCGGTTGGATCAAACGGCGCGTCAGGCAATGTCGAACGGAGGTTAGGTCAGTCCGCAGCGACAGCCTTGGCTGTTGTCTGGGTGTCTTGACACCCGGCGTGGCCGGTTTCTCGCAGTTTTCCCCGCGTTCTTGATTCCGTAGCAAGAACCAGCGAAAATGCACCGAAGCCCTGGAAAAAGCCGCACTTGTTAGCTTTTCGGCCTGACGTGCCAAACTCCCCGGGGAAGCTCAACACCTCACCCCGAAAACTCCAGAAAGTGCCGTGTTTTCCGGGGTTTTCTTGAGTTTTGCGGCCTTCTTGTCACGGAAACGAAGACACCGGGAAAACCGCTGAAAACTAGCGACCGCGGGTGTCACTGACACCCGGGCGGCCACGGCCAGCGAAGCCACGGTGGGCTCGCCGAGCGGTACGTCCACGGTGAACGAGGCCATCCAGCGGGGCTACAGGCTTGTTCGCTGGTCGATCTACGGCGTCGAATCGACCGGTTTCTTGGCCCCGGCATTAAGAACACACCACTTCAGCATCGCGACCTTCACGACGTCGTTCACGCCGAGGCACGCAACCATGGCGTAAACAAATACCACGAGCGTCTGCCACCAAGGCAATCGGATGAGTCCCGGGAGCCCTACGAACGTCAGAGCGGTCCCCGTGAGCGCATCCGCCGTGAGGGCTGACAGGAAGGTCTTGCTGGGCAACGTCGCCCAGAACCAGTGGCGCTCCCGCGCAGACACGATGGAGAAAACGGCAAAGTACAAGAGCATCAGAAAGCTGAAGGTGTAGAGGGCATTGTTGTTGGTTGCTAGACCGAAATGCGACCAACCGATCCACAAGAGGAGGAGCGTTTCAGCAACCATCGCGACACCAAGCACCACGGATACCGCGACGAAGCCTCCGATGTTCCATGTTTCCGGTTTCTTGGACGGCCGGACGTGGTCGGTGGCAAGGGAGATTTTCGCGAAGTCCGTCATGAAGACCAGCAGTAGCATCGCAAAGGCGGAGACAACGAACTTACCGGTCACCACGAACGCGATGGCCACGAAAGCCGCCTTCAGGATCGTCCGGCTGATCTTGTTGATGATCCACGTCAGAATGCGTTGGTAAATTGTCCGCCCCTGCTCGACCAGCGCCACGATGTTCGTCAACCCCGCTTCGGTCAGGACGACGCTCGCGGCGCCCTTGGCCACGTCGGTTGCGGTGCTGACGGCGATGCCCACTTCGGCCTGGCGGAGGGCCGGCGCATCGTTGACGCCATCGCCCGTCATGCCGGTTACGTGCCCTGCGGCCTGTAGGTGCTGCACAACGATATACTTGTCCTCCGGGTATACCTCAGCGAAACCATCGGTACCGGCCAACAAGTCCACGGCCTCGTTGCCGGCCTGAGCGTCCGCCGCCTTCAGGTCCGCAACGCGCCGGATGTTGGGCAAGCCAACTCCGCGCGCGATTTCACTTGCGACCGCCAGCGCGTCGCCGGTGAGCATCTTTACCGGAACGCCAAGATCGCGGAGTGTGGCGATGAGTTGCTTGGCGTCCGGTCGCGGCGGATCATAGAGCGTCACCAATCCGAGCAATGTAGGGGTGCCCGTCTCGGGACCGCGCGCTACCGCCAGAGTCCGATAGCCCTTCGCGGCTGACTCGCTG